>Ga0209230_10000824_pt1 | contig 12188 bp, 6 predicted proteins | sample LakOntMetagenome_FD_187467 | JGI IMG/M metagenome (GOLD analysis project Ga0209230, IMG submission 187467) | Freshwater and sediment microbial communities from Lake Ontario - Sta 18 epilimnion Metagenome (SPAdes) (version 2) | ecosystem: Environmental > Aquatic > Freshwater > Lentic | place... | reverse complement strand
TGTGTAAACGATTGTTTCATTATTACATATAATTGTTGCCGGACTTTTTGGCAAATACCTTCTGTAGTGATTCTTGACCCGCCCAATATTTTTTGGTAATAATCTACATACATATTTGTCCATTTTTCATCTTCCCTTATCTTATCCTCGTTTTTGTCATACCAGTAATTTTTAAAGTCGACCACAAATTGCTTGCATACCATTCTTAATTGAATATCAAATAGTGCAGGAGTCAATAATGTCCATGTTGGAGAACCATCTCCCCCTTTATCATATACGTAAAATGTATTTACACGGGTTTCAAATGCCTTTAATGGTATTTCTCCATGAGTTTCGGTCAACGCCGTTTTCAATGTAGATATAATTCCAGATACCAAATCATTAGTATATACGCAGTCAAGCTGTAAATGAACATTCGTCAATACGCTATGCCTGACCCAGTCACTAAATAGTTGGGCGGGCTGCCGGTCCACAGGTAATTTATTTAACCACTCCATAATATTTATTTTGCATCGTTTAGATAATTGTTGTTTCAATTGTGCGTTCTCTTTTTCTACTTTTGTTACCCGAACCGCTAATTCTTTTACAAGGTGATATAAGCTATGTATATCGGGAGTCGACTCGACCGCATCTACTTCGTGCTGATGTTGCAGTAACGTTTTATTAAAGAATTCGCAACACACCACATGCCGGTCATAATTATGTTTATATGTATATGTTTTGGTGCATGATGTGCATGTATATCCTGAAGTCGTTGACATGAGTTGTTTTTGTCGCAAGTATTATATATCAATTATATCAATTTTTCAAAATGCTAATGATATTTAGTGAAAATCGTAGACACAGAGTTGTTGCAGCAGCCCCAAGTACAAACGTGTTGGGAGTACCCATTGCCTCACCGTCTAATATGTCAACTGCAACATTACAAGAGAATATGTTTACTCGGCTACAAAATGCTAAAAAATGTACTAGTTGTGGCAAATAAATATATGATTTATTTATATAAATGAATCGCCTTACCAACTATTTGTTAATTTGCATTGCACTCTTTTTTGGTCTTGCCATATTGAATGACCGCCTATCTAAATTGCATTTATTTGAAGGTATGACCGACGATGCTGAACCCAAACAAATGGACGATTCCACCGAACTAACCGAAGATGTTACACCCAAACAACCGAAAAAGAAAGCCGACGACGAGAACGTGGAATCATTTGTTGCAAGTGAAACCCCGGTAATAACACATAAGTTTTAAACCATTCAAGAATTAAAATAGGACATTGTCGTATTTTATTCTTGTGCAATGGTTTAGATAGAAACGATATACACATTTGAAGATTTAAATCCGCACGCATTTGGCGTGCTATTTATATCATTCAAATGAAACGTTGCTGATAAATGAATTAAAACGTACAACCACCGAAGCTGGTTGTGCGGATTTAAATCTTCATCGGTGTATAATTTATCCTTTTATATATTATATACTCAAATGACTGATTACTACAATAAGACAGAATTATTCATGGAACCGAAAACCCAACAATACGGTAATCACATGATAATGACCAATGTACATAAACAATCCAAGGTTAAATTTATCAATATTGACACCAAGTTTCGTGACGATTATGACTATACGCAACCCGCCAATTTTCAGGTCGTTTTACCCGAAAGAGTAAACGACGTACACTCACTTCGTGTGACAAATGTCGAAATACCCATGTCATTTTATAATATTTCGGCCAACCTAGGAAATAACTATTTTAAAATCATAAACGGGGCAACTACAACAATGATAACCATCGCTGATAATAATTATACTGCGGCTACTTTAGCCACTGAAATCACGGCGCAATTGACGAGTACAGGGGTATCATTTACAATCAATGCAAATGGCCGAACCACGGTTACTGCAATCTCGAATCAAACACTTGTGTTTGATGTGGATAAAACCGGAAGTAGTGACAAGTTCAATTTCAAACAGAAGCTTGGTTGGCTACTTGGATTTCGTAAAACAACCTATGCTGTTAATAGCGGCCAGACAACAGCAGAGTGCACACTCGACTTGTATGGTACTCGCTATTTATATTTAGCAATTGATGAATTCAATAAAGGGAATCAAAACTCATTTGTAACACCTCTTTCTTCTTCACTGATTAATAAAAATATCATTGCGCGAATTGCATTAGATCTTTCGACTTATAGTTATGGTTCTATGCTTCCTGCAACTTATTACAACGGTCTTCTTACCACAGACACACGATCTTATACTGGCAAAATCGATTTACAAAAAATAAACGTTCAATTGTTAAATGAATCAGGAATACCCATGATTCTTAACGGACAAGATTTCTCATTTTGTCTTGAAGCCTCATGTGAATGAAAAATTGACGAACCTTTTATTATATTATAATATATAACATCGCTAACAACTATTCGTTTATAAATGTCAAATTTTACGGATAATACAGTAAAACGTATTGTATTATCGACGCCGTCGTCTGCTAGTACTAGTGCTAGTGCTGGTGCTAGTGCAGTTGCGCTAATTGACCCAGATTTGTCCCATTTGTCGCGAGAACAATTGTATGCATATCGTAAATTTACACAAGGCTGTAACCTCTTTATTACCGGGCCGGGCGGTACGGGCAAAACACGGCTTATTCAACATCTCCTTGATTATGCGCATATGGTACACCGGACCATTCAAATATGTGCCATGACTGGTTGTGCTGCAGTATTATTAAATTGTAATGCAAGAACACTCCATTCGTGGAGCGGCATAAAACTTGCAAAGGGACCCAGTAAGGCAGTTGTCGATTCGGTATTAAAAAACAAACGCGCGGTCGCGCAATGGCGCAAAACAAAATGTCTGGTTCTCGACGAAGTAAGTATGTTGTCGAAAAAAGTGTTCGAAATTATCGAAGAAATCGCCAGAAAAACAACAAAAATTAATCTACCGTTTGGTGGAATGCAGGTGATATTTACCGGGGATTTTTATCAACTTCCGCCCGTCGGCACGAATGGCGACGTCGATACCGACAAATTCTGTTTTGAATCGCCATTGTGGGCACAAGTGTTTCCAGACCATAGTCATGTTGTATTGACTACGATTTTTAGACAAACCGACCAAGACTATATTCGTATATTACAACAAATTCGTGTCGGTAATATTAGCGAAGAAAGTGTGCAGATTTTACGAAAATACGTGAAGCGACCCTATGACGCCAGCAAACATAATAACTGTATTCCAACCAAATTATTTCCATTGAGGTCGAAAACCGATTATGTGAATTCGATGATGTTCGCCAAACTACAAGAAAAAGAACACGTATTTACAGCGATTCGTAAAACAGACTGTTATACACATATCGAGTCCGGTAAACCACTCTCGGTTGAAATGCGACAGCGATGCATACGAATGACGACCGCGGAAATGGAATATGAATTGGACCTAATGGTAAATAATTCGCCATGTGTTACTACATTACGTCTTAAAGTGGGGTCCGCGGTGATGTGTACAATCAATCTCGATATGGATAATGGTATTTGTAATGGGTCACAAGGTATCATTATGGAGATGAAAGACCTAGGAACGGGTACAATGGTACCGATCGTACAGTTCGCTAATGGAATGGTTCGGCCAATTCATATCCATTATTGGCAATCCGAAGACTATCCTACATTGGCCGTTGGACAATTCCCGTTATGTTTAGCATGGGCGTTGACCATTCATAAGATACAAGGGGCGACTTTAGACATGGCAGAAATTGATATAGGAGAAAGTATATTTGAATTTGGACAAACATATGTGGCGCTTTCGCGTGTGCAATCATTAGACGGATTATATTTGTCGGGTTTTCAACCACAACGAATTGCGGCGAATCCCGCTGTTCACAAATTTTATAAGAATATACCCATGATGGACCCCAAATATGAAATGTCACCAAATATTGCGCGAACTACTGTTTCGTTTGACCAATTTGAGTTGAAAGAAGAACCAATCGAAGAATCGAATATTAAACGGGTATCACTGATCTAATGTACCTACAATAATTTGTTTATATAATGTAAATATGGTAGCAGGAAGCATTTTACCGATTACAATACATAATAACAAACTCTATTTTTTATTTGGCAAAGAGAATCCCATGGAAGATAGTTCAAAGGGATGGTCCGACTTTGGCGGGCGGGTTGATGCGGGAGAAACACCGTTCACTGCAGCATTACGTGAAGGTGGCGAAGAGTTGACCGGATTCCTTGGAAATAACAATGCGGTTCGTAAATTGATTAAAAAGAATGGTGGAACATTCCATCTCGAGCATAACAAATACCATGTTCATATGTTTTATTTACCATACGACGAGAACCTTCCCAAATATTACAATCAAAATCACCAATTTCTGTGGGAACGAATGGATAAAAATACATTGAATGATTCCAAACTATTTGAAAAAATAGAAATCCAATGGTTTTCGGTGGAAGATATGATAAAAAAACGGTCGCAATTTCGCAATTTTTATCAAGAAATCGTAGATTTATTTATTGACAAAAAAATCGCCATTGAGGCGTTTGCCGAAAAGAAATCCGGGTTAAATCGCGCAAAACATAGCGATTCACATAATAAAACACATAAACAGCGAAAATAACCAGCCAATGGGAATTGCAATGATGATTTACAAATTATTGACAATAAAATATCCGGCGCCGTGGCAATGTACTAGATTTAGTATAACATAATTTTGCATCGATTATGTTATTATACCGTTAACAATACCAAATAAAATACATGGTAATTGTATATAAATCTACACAGTATGTCTAATAATTCATGGAAACAATTTGGTGGAATTAGTAAAACCGATAATTTTAATACAATTAACGCATCTACCATTATTGCAGACCAATTTATTTCTAGGTCGACTCGCCCTACATACCAATTTTTAAATGGTACGTTTGAAGTTTCGCTTGATTTGTCTTCTGGTGTAAACATATTAGCAGGAAATAGTATTTATACGGGTAACGATATTTTCGTTAATCGAGACGTGTATACCAATAATAAACTGTTTTTTGGAAATAACACATTTCAAAATACGGGTAATAATTTTCCGGCATTGGCCGGAAACAGCACGCATGCGTACTTGTATGGAAATTCTAGCAATATTGGTGTGAATACACTTCTTCCCAAAACGGTGTTTAACATTACTGGAACAGTGCCGTCTGTTACTGATATTTTGACGGTTGAGTCGGGAAATGTGTATATTCGTAATATTATTGCACAAAATGTGAATAAACGTGGTGTGGTGGTTGATGCAGACGATGTTAGCTCTAATATTTATTTTTACAATGATGTGGCCACCGACAAATCGAATGTTCCTGATGCAACTATCAAATTCCAAGATGGCGGCATTTTAACAACCCGTACCACGAATCGTATTATAAATTCTTCGCGTACATCACAAATAGATACATCTGGCGGGCGATTGTTAATGGATGCAAGTGGCACTGTTCTCACATCATCTGGTTATTTATCAATGGATATTTCCGGAGAAATTCAATTCAAAACAAAACGTGGCTATTTGTTGAACACGTCAGGTGGGATGATTAAGCTAGACCAAACTACTGGAAATATGCAAATAGATGTGTCGAATGATTTTATTTTAAATTGTTCTGGCGGCGCATTCTTATTAAATGATGACTCTACACAAATACGTACTGTTGGGAATATTACGTTATTATCTACTGGTCGTACTGGCTTAGGTGGAAGCATAGTATTCGATTCTAGTGGTGGTAATATCGATTTTAATTCCGGCGATATCAAATTAAATACATTATTGAAATTTGCACCACCGGGACGAGGTGTATCAAATGAATTGATACATGATGAAACGTTATCTATATATGATAATTCTTATCGACAATTCTTACCAAATGTATACAATGATTCTAGCATTTTGACCGGAAATGCGGCTACTTTTATCGGTAAAGACCCCAAAGCAAATTCATTCATATTTATGAACCCTGCCACTAATAAATTAGGTAGCGCATTTGGTGGTGGAATGGTTCCATATGATGTATCGCGTGCAATGGCAATGGTTGGACTAACCGATAGTTCTGGCCAATATGTGCATTCTCAAATGACAGTTTCAAGTACAAACAAACATAAATATCCATCCACGTTGGGAATAAATACGTACCGACCTAGAACCGAAGAATACGTTTTAGATGTAAATGGCCCCATGCATCTAGGGAACGGTGAAATCAATACCGTTGCTGAAAACAGCTATGAAATTAAACATATGAATTTCTCAAAAACAAATCTTGATTATGGTATTGCAGTTGGTAGTCCTAGCACCAAATCGGGGCTTGATACGTCGTTGAATATCGTTATTGCTATGTATAAACAGTATTTATTATACACGCGTAATGGTGGAAAAACATGGGCTAAAAGTGATATATTAGCACCGGGGAGTTTTAATGAAAACGAAATTACCATTATTAATCATGTGCATGTATTTGACAGCAGTTATAGTGCCATAGCTGCAAATAACGGATATATGTTTCTAAGTAATAACTCTGGGATCTCCTGGTATCGTTTACAAATTCCAAATAAAACCGGTTATACAGATAACATTTTCCAAACAATTACGATAGTAAATACAGGAAATACCACCACACCTCATCGTATTGTTATTGCATATAAAGCAACCTCAACTAGTACAAAAACTACAGGTATTTATTTTATTGACTGCAATCTTACCACTATTTTCAATACCGCAATCAACTTTGTTATAAATATAAATGCATCTGAAGTAAACGTAGGAATCAATTTGGTTCCGGGTGGCGCAAATACTTTTAATATTATTTCAGCAAATGCAACTAATTCGTATCTCTATTATGCAGGTGATTTTGGACTTGCCCGATATAAATATAGTGATTTGGTCGATGGATCAACTACCACATATACCGATGCACAAATATATACACTTCTAATTGATACTTCTAATAATCAATATAATAAATATAAAAGTATTTATGCATATGACGATTCTCATGCTATCGCAGTTGGTACTAATATTATTTCATATACAACAGCCGGTACGAGTTCTGGATGGACACACAAAACAAATGTTCAGCTTGGGCTACCGTCGATGACGCTTAACTCAGTTTTCATAAATGACTTATCGAATGCAGTCGCGGTTGGTTTATCTGGCGAATTTATATATTCAACCGATTGGTCGACTGGTAAATGGCAACGCGTTCCAGAAAAGTTATTAAATTCATCTGGTATGCGTGACCGTATTCGTGGAACTGAAAATAATTTGAACTCCATCAGTATGCCCGATATTAATACCATGATTATTGCAGATGCGACCGCTTCTTTCATACCCGATCCATCGGTCAATTTTAATAATACTACTTTGGGATACAGTAAAATGCAGTATTGTTTTTTACCAAATTTGTTTAACCGAACCAATAATACGGTCCTTGACGTATCGGGCAATATGGTTATATCAGGAGATGTTGAAATATTTGACGGAGAACTATTAGTGAGTACAATCGACTATAAACCCCAAAATGCAGCAGACGTTTCTGGCACTATGAACTTTGGCACAAAAACCCATGTAGTGAATATTGGTAAAACCGACGAACGATCATTGATTGAAACTGCAATTAATCGCATGTTTGACACATGTGACTCTGTTATTAATATTGGCGTTACCGACCCTCTACTTTATGATAGTTCGACGGTTATCATTAATGTGGGTAACTATAGTCAAAGTACATTTAATCGAAGACCAAATAAAATTAATATTGGCGGTGGCAATGATTTGGTTTCATTTGGCGGAACACTTATATATTCTAGTACACAAATCACCAGTTCTAAAAATAAAGGATTCCAAATTAACGATTTAAATTTAAACGATGGCATAGTCCAATATATGAGTACGAATTCATTGACGAATGCGAATTTATCAACCGGTAGTAACCCATCGACTAATCTATCCGGGGTTGTGTTAAATACTTCCACAAATAACTATACGTATACTGGTACAATTGATGCATCGAATGCCACCACCAATCTCGAAATATTTTTGAGAGATGTATATAAACCGTTTAAATCTGGTAAAGAAGCCGGTATTCGAGTAACAGATAATCTTGACCGCAACGCCGGTTATTTTATCGTGTCCCAAGATATGAGTGGATGGGTTATGAAACCAACGAACCCCGGGTCGAACTCTCTCAAAATAGATGTAAATTCGCTCATGTTACGAACACTTGAAACAAGTCCTGACGCCGACATTTCGTATGGGGTTCATAATATTCTAAACGGTATAGTTGTACTCACCAGAACAATAGGACAAACTGATTCCAGTTACTCATTAACAGTAAAACAACTAGATATTAGTAACATAATGGTTCGCGATTCGAAAGATTCATCTACCACACAACAGGTCATTAATACGAAGTTGTTGGTAAAAGACGATGTAGCAATCAAACAGGGGTTGATCGTAGATAAAGATGTCACGTTGCAGTCCAGGTTGTTTGCAGTGAATGATGTCACGATGAATTCCAGGTTATTTGTATTGAATGATGTATCATTGAGTCAGCGCTTGTATGTTCGCGGTGATGCCTCGTTTAATGGCAATGTAGATATTAGTGGAGTACTACGAGCCACTTACCATCAAAACAACTTTATTATTAATACTGTGACGAACAATTATGAATTTATTATTACTACGGATATGTCCATGAGTGGGAATCTCTTTGTTAATGGCGACACGTCGTTAAACGGGATTGTGGATATTAGTGGACGGGTTGCCATTGGTAAACGTAATCCGGTGGTTGCTCTTGATATTAGCTATACTGACGCCATTCGTATTCCAAAAGGTACAACTGCTCAGCGACCAGACACGTCAGGTGGTGCGATTAGTCATGGTGGATATATCCGTTATAATAACGAAAACCAACAGTTCGAAGGGTATGGTCCTGGTAATTCGTGGGGGTCGCTCGGCGGCGTAATCAACGTTGCCCAAAATACCAAAATCATAGCATCATCACCGAATGCGGATTCATCGAACAATGATTTGATGTTTTTCACTGCACGTAGATGGGATATTAGCACCAACAATTCACTCGAGCGTATGCGTATAGATGGTAGCGGAAATGTCGGCATTGGAACAACGGCTCCTCAATGCACACTACATGTCGATATTTCAAATAATCCAGAACAAACTTTTTGGACAAGTATGATGACGCATACTTCGTTGAAATCACGGAAAAACGCGGATTTGGAACGTTTTAGTTATGAAACATATCCAGCGTATGATTTTAAAGTAGTTGATGCAACGCAAGTAAACAGTATTGTTAATAACTATATTATATATCGCAGAGATACACCACTTAAATCATTTGCAAATTATTTACCTTTCGGTGTTACAGACGACCCTGATGCCCCAGGTACCGATTACAAATACGCATTCGATGGAACGAATCTTGATTTGGAAAATTTTGTTAAATCGAATTTATCTAATTTGATTCAAACATACCCGACTGGCAATGTTAACATGAACTTGCAGACTATGATAGACGATATAGGAAGTGGCGTAACTGAGACATCCGGAATTTATAATTATAATTTTACTGCAAATAATAACAATATTGAATATCATTTTATACAAAAATATATTGCTTTACGTAGATTTGGTAATGATACAACCGATACGATTACAGATACTGGATTACCATACGGTGTAACGGGCACGTCCGGAAATTATAAATATGATTTTGTAAGAAGCATCGGTTCTGCCATCGGCAAAAATACTACTGGGCTGAATAATAGTGCAGAAATAAAATATTGGCATATAGATGACCTTTCAACCAGCAATGCGCTATCATTTGGATTTAATCAAAATAGCAACAAAATATTCATTCGTGCAGATGGTCGTACTGGTATAGGAACGATTAATCCAAGAAGTTGTGTAGATATTAGCTATACCGATGCATTGATTATACCGAGCGGTACTGCAAGTGAGCGACCCCTTGTACAGGGGGAAACTAGAGGTACATTTACACATAAAGCAGTAACAGGCATGATACGATATAATAAGACCAATTCACAATTTGAAGGTTTTGGCCCTGGTAATTCATGGGGGTCGCTCGGCGGAGTAATCAACGTTGCCCAAAATACCAAAATCATAGCATCGTCGCCCAATGCGGACTCGTCGAACAACGATTTGATGTTTTTCACCGCTGTTGCTGGCGATACAAGTATGAACGCCGGGATTGAACGTATGCGAATAACATCTGGTGGCGACGTATCCATGAATTTCAGGCTATTCGTTGGCGGCGATGTATCATTGAATCGCCGTCTGTATGTTGGTTCAAATTCTATCATGGGTGGCGATGTTTCCATGAATTTCAAGCTCTCTGTTGGTGGCGATGTATCATTGAATACCCGGTTGTATGTTGGTTCAAATTCTATAATGGGCGGCGATGTTTCCATGAATTCCAGGCTCTCTGTTGGTGGCGATGTATCATTGAATAACCGGTTGTATGTTGGTTCGACAGTAAATGCGACTGGCAAAGTAAACTGTGCTGGCATAAATTCAACTGGTATCATTTATTCAACTGGCTACATCGGCATTGGAATAGCTGAACCTCTGGGTTCAATACACACTACTGGTAACATAGTCTGCTCTGGTTTAAGTTCAAATCAAACGATATTTGCATCCGGACTAGATCTTACTAACTACCCCGGCAGCAACATATCAGCAGTCAACATAACTACTTCGACTGTGAATGTTAGCACCAATTCTATCATGGCGGGCGATGTCTCCATGAATTCCAAGCTGTTTGTTGGAGGCGATCTATCATTGAATCGCAGTTTGTATATACAGAATAATTTGCATATGAACAATAACTACACCTTATATGCGAAGAATACTGGTGGAATCTACGACCCAGTTTTTATTCCAAGAGGCAATGATAACGAGACGTATTTAAATTTTGGAACTAAAGGATTTTATATACGTAATAACGCTCTTACTGATATTATGTTTATTGAAGCAACTGGAAATGTGGGTATTGGAACTATATTACCAAAGAGTAAATTAGATGTAAGCGGCGGTGTTACGATCGGGGGTACTTATGCAGGTGTGACTGGTGCCCCTGCAAATGGCATTCTTGTACAAGGCGGCGTTTGCATTGGTAAAAGAGATATTAATTCCACTTATGCCCTTGACGTAAGCGGCAGCGTTCAAGCGAATACATATAATGCTCTATCTGATTTCAGGTTGAAGACAAATATACAATCTTTGTCTGGTAGTTTGGAAACAGTCAATCAATTAAATGGTGTTTCATTTACCTGGAAAAGCGACCCTACGAATAAACCTGTACTTGGTCTTATTGCACAAGATGTCGAAAAAGTGTTACCCGATATTGTAAATACGGCCACTATCGACAATGAACTTGGATACAAACAAAAATCTATCCATTATGATGGGTTGTTCCCACATTTAATCGAATCAATCAAAACCCTTAGTCAAGAAAACAAAGATTTGGTATCGAAAGTGGATGTTCTCACACAAGAAAACAAGGCTTTGTCTACAAAGGTGGACAAAATTATGACTATACTTGACAAACTTAATATTTCCGTATAAACTTCAACGCAAACTTATTTCTAACTATACGTCATTAACCTCTTGATGTAAATATTTTTCATATTTACATCAAACTAATTTAAGCTGGCTCTTGCACACCACAACTACATACGTTTCGGCGAATGTGTTTACGCTTCAATTGACATATGCACAATGTTTTGTCGTCTATAGTATTTTTCGTTTCTTTCCATGTTAACGGCTGAACCGAAACCGGACAATCTGCAACTGTCCGCAACACGCGATTCGGGCGAGTATTCGTATTTCTGCACACAACAAACGTCGGGCAATTTGTCACATTACGTTCCATATCAAATACGATTTTCTTACCAGTGGGCGTAATCAAATTATAGTTGATTTTGGTATTCGAATCATTATTCACAATTTGGTATTGTTGATAATCCAATAAATCTTGCGAACTAAATATAGCAGGGAATCGGTTGGGGGTGTGTAATCCGTCCGCGCGCAACGTCTGTGCCACTTGTTTTCGTTTTATATAATCACCTTGAGACATTGTACGTATAATATGTT
>Ga0209230_10000817_pt1 | contig 12244 bp, 1 predicted proteins | sample LakOntMetagenome_FD_187467 | JGI IMG/M metagenome (GOLD analysis project Ga0209230, IMG submission 187467) | Freshwater and sediment microbial communities from Lake Ontario - Sta 18 epilimnion Metagenome (SPAdes) (version 2) | ecosystem: Environmental > Aquatic > Freshwater > Lentic | place... | reverse complement strand
AAAGAAAAAAGGCGAATAAAATTGAACACGCAGAAGATAAGGCGATTGCTTATTGTGATAATGTTAAGATTCACTTCGATGAAATTCGTTATCATGCCGATAAATTAGAGCTTTTGGTTGAAGACGAGCTATGGCCATTACCGAAATTTAGAGAGATGTTGTTTACGCGATAATTCTTTATTTTTTAGTATCTTTTGCTCTACTAGGCCTAAGCGGTTTGTGTGTGGGATGTTTTATTCCACTTAATTATCAAAATTATTTGTCGCATCTTTTGAACACAAAATACAAATTAAAAATCCATTTATTAATTTAGAAAATAGGATCTTTTTGTATACTATTTCAATAAGTTTACATGGCCTACAATCTCTTTATTTTCCTGAGTCTGTAAAACTTGGAAATTCAATACCCAGGTATACGTACCTGTTTGACAATTTAAACCTTTTGGACCAAAATCTCCCGACCATCCCAACTCTGGATCATTTGAAGTAAATAATAACTCACCCCAACGGTTAAAAATTCTAAATTGATACGTCCCTTTTTTATATCCTTGAGAAATAATTGGTTTAAATACTTGGTTTTTCTCATCGTCGTTCGGAGTAAATGAATTTGGAACATAATAAATCAAGGTCTCATTGACGTGTATACTTACATAAGTCGTATCCGTACAACCAGCCTCATTCGTAGCAACAAGGGAGACTAAATAATCAGCTGCCACCGGTGGAAATAAGTGGAACGGTTCAAACCCATAACCAAAAGTTCCATCTCCAAAATTCCATACGTAAGATGAAGCATTTTCGGAATTATTTGAGAACTCAACTAAAGGTTCTAGCGTAGTTACTTCGGTTGGGTCTGCACCTGCCACTGCAATCGGACTTTCATAAACACACGCTACATTATAATTGACTTCAGTCGCCGTGCAGCCTTGAGGATTCGTTACTGTTAAAGACACATCGAAACATCCTTGTTCTATAAATTGATACCCTATTTGCCCTACCTGATTTGCAGAAAACCCGTCACCAAAATTCCATGCATACGTCCATGATGGATTATACACTGCTGCCGTATAAACTACATCCAAATAACCACAACCAATCGAATCCGAATAACTAAAATCTGGATTCGGTGTTGGTGCAATTGTCAGCGGTTGCATAATACTATCTATACATCCTGTCGTCGGATTCGTAGCTGTTAATGTTACATTATAGCTTCCAACCGCCGGGAATTGGTGCGTAGGATTGTCCAAATAGGATGTCAAGCCATCCCCAAAATCCCAAATATAATCTAAAATACCTACCGAATTATTTTGAAATAAAATCGGTGTCAAGTCACAATACGGAGGATTCATTCCTGCAAAAGCTACGACTGGCCATGGATTTACAGTGATATTGATAATTGAATCAGGACCTTGACAACCGTATTGTGTAGATATTGGAACAACATGGTATTGAACCACCTGAGCAACCGTGCCCGTTTGTACCAAATTGTCTTGAATGCTATTGGTTGTTTGTAAAGGGTTGGAAGTTTCATTGTACACAAACGCATTGGGCGTAGCATACCAATTAAATGTACTCGGCAAATCTGAGGTAAGATTGATGTTGGTATTTTCTCCCGGACAGATTTGGATGTCTTGGTTCAATACATTTGGCGCTGGATTTACTATAATATTGAAGTTTTGGGTTTGACCAAAACAAATGGCATTTCCATTCACAAAAGCAGGCGTTACAACGACATTGGATTGTATCGGATTGGGCGTATTGTTTGTGCCTATAAATGAAGGGATATCACCAGTTCCCACAGACCCTAAGCCAATTGACGCATTAGAGTTTGACCAATTGAAGGTAGTCCCTCCGATGGGGCCGCTGAAAGCAATCACACCGGATGACGTTCCTTCGCACAGGGTTAGGTTGTTGAGTGCAAATAGAGAAGGTTCAGGATTCACAGTAATGGTAAACTGATCCTGTGCGCCTACACATGTTACATTGTTGTTTGTAAATGTAGGGGTGACATTCACTGTTGTTACAATAGGTGCAAAACCAGCATTTAATGCTAAGAAAGCATATAACGAATCTACGCCATTTGTGGAAGGCAAACCAACATTTCCGCCTATCGCATTCCAAGCATATACGGTACCCGGGGTATTCCCCGTAATCAACACTTGAGGACTCCATGAATTCCTACAAAGATTCAAATCTTGAACCGGAGTAATAACTGGAATTGGATTAACAAATACAGTAATTGGAATCACAGGACTTGAGCAACCATTGGCGATAGAGGTACCGATGACGTGGTAATCAACCGTTTGCACTGTCCCTGTAGTATTCACCAATTGGTCATTAATGAGGCCTGAGGTCGTAATGTTGGTGGTTTCGTTCAATACAGTAGCCGTTGGGTCTGCATACCAGTTAAAGGTCACATTTGTATTCGCTACAAGTGTTAAATTCACGAAATCGTTACTACAAATGGTCAATGTATCTTGGTTCAATAAGGCCAATGGAGGTTTAACAATTACGGTGACGGTTTGGGTTGAACCGGTGCATCCGCCTTGTATTGAAACGGGAGTTACAGCATACACCACCACTTGATTTACGTTAGAGTTGTTCACCAAAATATCATTGATGACCCCACCATTGTTTGTTAACAAGGATTCTCCTGTCACATTAGGATTGTTAACGGTCACAAACCATTGGAAATTGGAAGGAATGTTTGCGCCTAGTATTGAATTCACTCCCGAGCCACTGCAAATCTCCAAATTCGTTGGCATTGTCAATACCACATCAGGCTGTATTTGAACATTTAGGATGGAATCAGGTCCAACACATCCGTTTAAGGAGGTAGGTGTAATAGTATAGGTAACCGTTTGTGGCGTATTTGATATATTCGTTAATGAATCGTTGATGAAATTTGAAGTTTGTGTAGTCGTTAACTCACCGTTTACATTAAGGTTTTGTGCTGCAAACCAACTTATGGTGGATGGGATGTTGGTCCCGATGTTCGTTGCCATCACGCCATGGTTACAAATGATCGTGTCAATCATTGCATTTACATGAGGAAGTGGATTCACAGTGATGCTGTACGTCCAAACAGGTCCATTGCAACTTTGACCTTGAAACGAATAAATGGGTGTAATCGCAATGTTGCCCAATAAAGGTACTGCTCCCGGAACCATGGACGGATTGGTAGCATTGAAACCATTAACTGTATTGGCGCCATTGGCCACAAGTCCAATGTTTGGATTGCTATTAGTCCAATTGTAAGAAGTACCAGAACCATTAATCACCGCCGCCGGAACCGCAGTTTGGTGACAATAACTTTGATTATTTATAGGAGCAACCGAAGGAATCGGAATTACATAAAAGTTAAAGGTTTGAATCGCGCCTAGACATGATATTCCTTGCGAAAAAATTGGGGTTACCGACACCAAGGAAGAAATCGGAGCATTGGTATTGTTCTGTGATAAGAAAGGTGCAATGACATTGTTTCCATTAGGTGGTATCCCTGTAGCTGTGCTTGCCGCTGTCCACTGATACGTGGTCGCTGTTCCGGTTAGCACAATGTTGTTGCTATTGCTGCCCGCACAGACATATTGACTTCCTGGATTGTTTGCTGTGGGCGTAGGATTTACCTGAATGGTAAAGCTTTGAGGCGTTCCACCGCAACTTACGGAATTCAAAATAAATTGAGGGGTTATCGTGACCTGCGCGAAAGTGGCTGCGTTCGAATTGTTTACCGCTGCAAAAGGGGCGATGTTTCCAGAACCTGTAGCGTTGATACCCACCGTTGGTATGCTATTCGTCCAATTGTAAATGGTATTTGGCACCGTTCCCGCGAAAGTCACCTGTGATGTTTGTGAACCATTACATACGATTTGATTGTTCGGTGCGGACACATTCGGTGTTGGATTCACCGTCAATGTAAACGTGGTATTCGTTCCTTGACAAGTTAAGCCATTCGATGTGAATTGTGGGGTTACGGTTACGGTGGCATTCACTGGCTGTACGCTTGGATTCACAGCTGGGAAAGATGCCAATGCATTCGCTGTTCCCGAAGGTGGCAAACCTATGTTTGGGTTGCTATTGGTCCAATCGTAGGAAGTTCCTGTACCTGCGAAATTAACGACAGGTGTATTTGATCCATTACAAACCGTAAGATTGGAAATGGTATTAACGATTGGGGTTGGATTGATGGTAAAAGTCATTTGGGTTGTGGATCCCGCACAAGTCAATCCTGCATTTACATATTGTGGTGTGACGGTTAAGGTCGCTACCAACGCCGCCGCATTACTCGCGTTAAGCGCTGTAAAAGCCGCAATGTTTCCTGATCCCGAAGCCAACAAACCTATGGCCGCTGTGTTGTTCGCCCAACTGTAATTGCTTGCCGTACCTGAAAACACAATGGGTTGAGTGGATGTGTTGTTACAAAGTATTTGGCTATTTAACGGATTGACAACTGGTGTCGGATTTACCGTAATCGTAAAGTTTTGAGCCACTCCCGGACAGCTGGCATTACCCCCTACATAGTTAGGCATTACACTGATCGTGGCTGTCACAGGTACTGGGGTTGCATTGGTAGCACTAAATGCAGCGATGTTCCCCGTGCTGGTTGTCGCCAATCCAATCGATGGTGTGTTGTTCGTCCAAGTGTAAGAGGTTCCATTCCCAGAGAAATTTACTGGATTTGTTAATTGCGTATTACAGACAACCTGGTTGGGTGGGAGAATAACCGTAGGCGTAGGATTTATCGTAATACCAAAGTTCTGCGGAATCCCAGCACATGCAACCCCATTCCCCGTAAAGATAGGTGTAACCGCAAGCGACGCCGTTATTGGATTAATTGCGTTGTTGATCGCTACAAAAGAATTAATGTTCCCAGTTCCCGTGGACCCAATGCCTATGGTCGCAATACTGTTTGTCCAATTGTAAGAAGTCCCTGTACCCGTAAATGTGACCTGACTCGTACTTGTACCGTTGCAAAGTGTTTGACTTGCAGGCGCATTGGCAATAGGAATTGGGTTGATGGTAATGGTAAAATTCCCAGATGCCCCTGGACATGTAACTGCGTTGTTGGTAAACTCTGGGGTGACTGTTATGGTTGCAATCACAGGGGTTTGGTTGCTATTGTTAATCCCCGTAAAGGATGGGATGTTCCCCGAACCATTTCCTAAAATTCCTATACCCAATGTATTGTTCGTCCAATTGTAGGCCGTTCCCGTACCACTAAACACGATAGCACTTGTGTTTGTATTGTGACAAATCACCTGTGGATTTACATTGTTAACGGTCGGCGTTGGATTAACCGTTATCGTAAAGTTTGCATTCGACCCAGCGCAGGTTACCACTGCATTTGTAAAGGATGGAATGATTCCAATGGTGGCATTCAAAGGCGTTGATGTGGCATTCGTCGCCGGGAACGGTGCGATGTTTCCAGATCCAGAACTCGCCAATCCAATTGCCTGATTATTGTTCGTCCACGCATAACTGGTACCGGTACCATTGATGGTCACCAATGTCGTATTAACCCCGTTACAGAAAGTAGAATTGGAGATGGAACTTACGGTAGGTATGGGATTTATCGTAATGGTAAAACTTTGCACTTGTCCCGTACAATTTACAGCATTGTTTACATATTGTGGTGTTACGGTTACCGTTGCCGTTGAGATCACGGAACTTGAAGGATTTGTCGCCACGAAGGAAGGAATGTTGCCATTACCGGATGCAAGCAATCCGATGGAAGCATTGCTATTTGCCCACTGGTATGAAGTTCCCGTTCCAGTAAAATTGACAGCTGAAGTATTGGCATTGTGACACACCACTTGGTTTACAGGTAAACTAACAACCGGCGTCGGGTTCACTGTGATTGTATAAGCTGTCCCTCCTCCTGGACATGCCACATTTCCTGGAGTCGTTGCACTGGCTAAAATCTGAATGGTTTGAGGTACCGCGCTACTGTTTGTCAAGGTGAATGCAGGAATGGTTGAACCGCCACTGTTGGTATTAAATCCAGTAATCGTCGCAGGAACATTCGGGGCTGACCAAGTGATGTTGGCGCCATTGGTTGGCGAAGTAATGGTTACCGTACTTGAAATGTTTTGCGAACAAATGGTTTGATTTAGTATGCTGAAATTTACCGTTGGGGTTGGGTTTACGGTAATGGTGAAATTCTGAGCGGTCCCTGAACAAGTTACATTGTTGTTGCTGAAAGAAGGAACTATATTAATTTGCGCGATGACCGGATTCGCTGAATTATTGATGGCATTAAAAGCTGGAATATTGGCATTCCCACTTGCGCCCAAACCGATGGAAGTTGTATTGTTTGTCCAATTATAAACCGTACCAGCCACTGTACCCGTAAAGTTCACATTCGAGGTTGCGCTTCCATTACACAAGACCTGATTGGCCAGTGGATTTAAGGTAGGGGTTGGATTTACGTTGATTACAAAAACATCGTTTACGCCAGCACAACTCACCCCATTTGCGGTAAAAGTTGGTGTTACCGTGATGGTTGCACTTACGGGTTGAATGCCTCCGTTTCCTGCCACAAAAGACCCAAGGTTACCATTCCCATTGACGGAAGAACCTATTCCCGGATTGTTCGATACCCATCCATAATTCGTAGCCGTGCCAGTAAATGACACCGTTGTGGTCGATGCCCCATTACAGAAAGTAAGGTCTTGGGTTGGCGTTACAATCGGTGTAGGGTTCACTGTAATGGTCATAACTTGTGTAGCGCCAGCGCAGGTAATTCCAGCGTTGACAAATTGTGGGGTTATGGTAATGCTTCCAACGAGTGCTGCTGAATTGCTTGCATTGGTGGCAGAAAAAGCTGCTATGTCACCGTTGCCATTCGCTGCCAATCCTATTCCTGGCGTATTATTCACCCAAGCATAATTTGATGCAGTTCCTGTAAAATTGATGGGATTGGTAGAAGCGCCATTACAGACTACTTGGTTTCCAATGGCTCCCATGGCTGGTGTAGGATTGACAGTAATTGTAAACGTCTGCGATACACCTGGACAATTCAGATTCGCACCGTTGAAAATAGGCTGAACGGTAATGGTTGCTGTGATGGGATTGCTTGTATTGTTTACCGCATTGAAAGCAGCAATGTTTCCTGAGGCTGCTGCACCCAACCCAATGCCTGGGGTATTGTTGGTCCAATTATAAGAAGTCGCCGTTCCTGTAAAATTAATGGCCGCTACCGTAGCACCGTTACACACCACTTGATTTTGGGGCTGCACCGCCGATGGGGAAGGATTCACCGTAATGGTGAAGTTTTGTGGTGTACCCTGACACAACACGTTCCCTCCACTGAAGATTGGTATTACCGAAACTTGTGCAACCACCGAATTTACTGTTGCATTTGCCGCCGTAAAACTGTTGATGGTACCGCTTGATGACGCCGCCAATCCTATGCTTGTGGTATTATTCGTCCAATTGTATTGTGTTCCCGTACCTGAGAAAACGACTTGACTGGTCGATGCGCCATTACATACAACTTGGTTTTGAGGTGCAGATAACGTTGGGGTAGGATTTACAGTGATGGTGAAGTTCTGCGGCGATCCTTGGCAAGCAACGGAATTGTTTGTAAACACCGGAACAACACTGATGGTACCACTCAATGGATTTGCATTGCTGGCATTCACAGCGGTGAAAGAAGCAATGTTACCCACTGCAGACGCCCCTAACCCAATGTTCGTTTCCGTATTGGACCAATTATACGAAGTACCTGATCCTGAAAACTGAACAGCGGCTGTTGCCGTATTGTTACATACCACTTGGTTTTGAATTGGATTCACGGTAGGCGTTGGATTCACCGTGATGGTAAATGGTGTCGAAGCACCAAGACATGAAACCCCGGCGTTGGTAAAGGTCGGTGTTACGGAAATGTTTCCAATTACTGGAACAGCACCATTGTTTTGTGCAGGAAAAACAGGGACGTCTCCGATCCCTAGAGCACCAAGGCCAATGTTTTGGTTGCTGTTCGTCCAAGCGTATGTGGTACCATTTCCACTTAAAGTAACCAAACTCGAATTGGTGCCATTGCAAAAAGTTAGATTCGATAGCGGATTGGTAATTGGAATCGGATTTACAGTAATGGTAAATACAACCGCAGTACCATTACATCCAACGTTGTTGTTTAAAAATTGTGGAGTAACCGTTACGGTTGATGTTACCGGGGTTAGGCCATTGTTAAGCGCATTGAAGATGGCAATGTTGCCAGCCCCTGATGCATTCAAACCTATGGAGGTGGTGTTGTTCGACCAATTGAAGACGTTGGCATTTCCCGTAAACTGTATCGCGGTGGTTGGAGAACCCGCACACAAAACTTGATTGTTTGGCGCTGCTACTGCGGGGGTTGGATTAACGGTTATCGTGTATGAAACACCTCCCCCAGGACAGCTTAGTGCCCCTGCAGTATTCGCATTTGCCGTGAACTGAATGACTTGCGCGGTAGGACTGTTGTTGATTAAGGTAAAGGTAGGCATGTTTGCATTTCCCGTTACGGTATTGACCCCAGAAATGGAAGCAGGTACGGTGGTGGCATTCCATGTAATGACCGCATTTGGAGTGGGTGATGTGATGTTAACCGCTGTAGAACTGGCACCTGAACAAATGGTTTGGTCAGGGATGCTGAAGTTTACGGCTGGCGCAGGATTCACCGTAATGGTAAACGTTTGCACCGTACCAGAACATGTCACATTGTTGTTGATGAAATTCGGAGTCACATTCAGCGTAGCAACAATGGGATTGGGGGTCACATTAATCGCTGTAAACGAAGAAATATTCCCCGTTCCCGATGCAGCTAAACCGATTCCTGGGGTTGAATTCGTCCAATTGTATTGCGTGGCAGTCCCAACGAAAGGAATGGAGTTCACCGTGGCTCCGTTGCAAATCACAACATTGGAAGGCACTGTGACATTAGGCGTTGGATTTATGGTAATGGTAAAATTCGTCGCTGCACCATTACAAGTGATTCCCCCACCCGTATATTGAGAGGTAACCGTAATCGTTCCGGATATTGCCGCATTTCCTGGATTCGTTGCATTGAAACTGGCAACATTGGTGCTTCCACTTGCCCCTAAACCTATTCCTGTATTTGAATTTGTCCATACATACGCGTTCCCTGAACCTCCGAAGGATATCAGCGAACTGCTGGCGCCGTTGCACAAGGTCACATTTGACACAGGATTGATCGTCGTATTCGGATTTACATTGATGTTAAAGTTTAAAGGCGTTCCACTGCAGGTTACGCCATTCACCACCACAGTAGCTGTCACAGATACAAGCGATGAAAGAACGTTAACACTGCTTGCATTCGCTGCGGTAAAGATTGGAATCGCACCATTTCCACTCACCGCCAATCCGACGTTTGCATTGGCATTTGTCCAAGAAAAAGTAGTATTCGCAACAGGGCTGGTAAAAGAAACTACATTGGATTGACTTCCATTACACAAGGTAAGATTTTGTACAACATCTACCGTTGGAGACGGAATAACTTGGATGGTGAACGTTTGTACGATTCCTGTACAACTTACGCCATTTGAAAGGTAGGTTGGCGTTACAGTTATGGTACCCGTAAGGGAATTGCTCGTTCCATTTTGCGCCACAAAAGCGATATTACCGGTTCCTGAAGCGGCCAATCCGATGGAGGGATCGCTATTCGTCCATGTGTAGGTTACACCATTTGCGATGTTGGAATTGAATAAATAACTCACATTTGAACCTTGACAATACGATTGTGAAACCGGAGCTGTCATGCCCGGATTTGGATTCACCGTAATATTGGTGGCTACACTCGCACCCGGACATGCCTGGGCATTCGTAGTCAAGGATGGGGTTACGGTTAAGATACTGGTTATTGGTGCATTCGTAGCGTTTACCCCCTGAAACGCGGCAATGTTCCCTGAACCATTTGCCGCCAAACCGATGGTTGTATTCGAATTCGTCCAATTAAACACCGTTCCCACTTGGTTTGAACCAAAGGTAAAAGGCAAAGAATTGGTGCCTGCACAAAAGGTTTGACTTTGAAGTGGATTCGCTACGGGCGTAGGAAGTACAGTAATTGTGAAATTTCCAACCGGCCCCGGACATGAAACCCCTGCGTTGGCATAACTTGGTGTAACAACCAGATTCCCAACAATTGCTGTATTGGTGTTGTTGGTAGCGTTAAAAGCGATGTTCCCAATACCTTGCCCACCCAATCCGATGCTCGCATTGGAATTGGTCCAATTGTAAACCGTTCCCGCGATGTTGGAGGCTGAACCAAAATTTACTGCCACTGCATTTCCAGAACAAGCTTGTTGGTTTTGAACCGCATTCACTTCCGGTACAGGATTCACTGTAATGTTAAAAGTGCCATTTACCCCTGTGCACGCTACCCCGTTGTTTGTAAAGGTCGGTGTCACCGTTACAATGCTCTGAGTAGGCGCGTTGGTTGCATTAGCCGCCACAAAGGATTGAACGACATCGTTTCCGGTTCCACTGAGTCCAGTATTTGTATTGTCGTTGGTCCAACCATAAACGGTTCCTGCCACATTCCCTAAAAGATTTACCGCTGAGCTTGAATTTCCTGCGCAAAGCACCTGGTTTTGCATGGCGCTAATGTTTGGAATGGGGTTTACGGTTACCGTATAATTCACTGCTGCCCCTTGACACGTTGTACCGCCTGTTGTAGCCGAAGGCGTAACCGTTACCGTTGACGTTACAGGAACATTACCTGCAATGGATGCGTTGTATCCAGGTATGGTTGCGGTGGTATTGTTGGGTGGTGTCAATCCAATGCTCGGAGCCATGTTCCAGCTAAAAGTCGTATTAGGGACATTGGACGTTAAGTTTGTTTGCGGTACTGCTATCCCGTTACAATACGTTGCGTTGTTAATTGGATTTGCGACTGGAATGGGAATGACAGAGATGGTATAATTGGCTGCAGGACCTATACAAACGGTTCCTGTAGTCGAAGCGGTTGCTGTAAATTGTATGGTTTGAATCGTGCTTGCGGCATTGGTGACATTTGTAAAAGAAGCGATGTTTCCATTTCCTGAAACGGGATTCACATTCGCAATCGGGACAGGTATGGATGATTGCCATGAAAACGTAACATTTGGCGTAGTCGAAGCTAAGGTAACCAAGGCTGAATTTGTACCACTGCAAATGGCCTGATTTGCTGGCGAGAAGGTAACGACAGGGGCAGGGTTTACGGTGATTACTATTTGAAAACTTGTACCTGGACAATTTCCTGAATTTGGCGTAACTGTGTATGTTAATGTCGCTGGTGATGCGCTTGAATTTGTTAAGGTTTGAGAGATGTTTACTTGGTTGTTTGAAGCCGAACCTCCTGTAACTGCATTCAATGGACTGCTTACTGGAACAACCCAAGAATACGTCGTTCCCACTGGCACAATTACTTGTGGAGAAGCATTCGCAGGCGTAATTGAAAAAGCTGTACCACTGCAAATCGTAGCACTTTGTGCAGGCACCAATGCCGCTGGATTGACTGTTACATTGATTGAAAAAGAAATCCCTTGACATACACCTGCCAATGGAGAAACTGTATAAACCAAGGATTGTGGTTGCAATGTCGTATTGATAAGCGTTTGCGTAATGCTATTCTGCCCTACATTTTGGTTTGATTGACCCGTTAGGTTTGGATTATTGCTAACACTCCAGGTATAAGTGGTCGCCGCAGGAACGATGTTACCAGCACCATTGGCTGGAACTATATTTAAAGTGCCGCCGCTACAGATTGTAGAATTAACATCCTGAATACTTGGCGCAACAGTAACGGTAACCGTAATCGGATTGGAGGTTGAAGTACACGTTACCCCGTTCAAAACACTGCTTGTTATGACTTGGTAATAACTCGTAACATTCAATCCTGCAGGAACATCATAGGTTGAATTTGTTTCTCCAGCGATGTTCGAGTAACCTGCCGCTACGCCCGTTGTTGAAACTTGCCATTGGTATAACAACGCACCCGCACCTACCGAAGGGCTTGTTACCGTAAAGGCTACTGGATCACCATTGGAACAGATCGTTTGATTTGATGCAACCGTCTGAGCTGTGACTGAATTCAAGTTTGCCGTAACCGGATTGGAGATTGCATTACATGAAACTCCGTTTAAGGTGCTCGTGATTATAACCTGATAATATGTGGTTGTATTTAACCCTGCTGGAGGATCATACGTTGATGCCGTTGCCCCACCGATGTTATTGAATCCTGCCGATGGACTTATTGTTGACGATTGCTA
>Ga0209230_10000816_pt1 | contig 12249 bp, 9 predicted proteins | sample LakOntMetagenome_FD_187467 | JGI IMG/M metagenome (GOLD analysis project Ga0209230, IMG submission 187467) | Freshwater and sediment microbial communities from Lake Ontario - Sta 18 epilimnion Metagenome (SPAdes) (version 2) | ecosystem: Environmental > Aquatic > Freshwater > Lentic | place... | reverse complement strand
TTGAGATAATTGCCGCACAGACAATAAGAGAGAGCGATGGACTTGCGCTATCTTCGAGAAATATTAGATTAAGCGAGAACGATCGGAAATCGGCAACAGTAATTTATCGAGCGCTAACGGCCGCAAGAGAGAGCAAGAATTTAAAATCGGCTAGAGAGTCAATGCACCTGATTTGCTCACAAGAGCCACTCTTCAAATTGGACTATGCCGAAATAATCGATGAAGAAAACTTTGGAATTGCCACAGATTCCACCTCAAAGCAGCGTGCAATTATCGCGGGTTGGCTTAATGGGGTCCGTTTGATCGACAATATGCAGATGAACCCAGCTACCGGGAATGCCGGTGCGCAATGAAGTTACTTGCACCTGAACCAGGATGGACTGCCACCGCTGATGTGATTGTGGTTGGTTCCGGAATTGCCGGACTTACTACTGCGCTGCAAGCACGCACCTTTGGTCTCTCAGTATTAATTGTTACAAAATCTAAAGTGGATGAAGGCTCTACTAAATGGGCACAAGGTGGAATCGCTGCAGCACTTGGACCTGGTGATACTCCAGATCAACATTTGAAAGACACTTTGGTTGCAGGCGCAGATTTATGCGACGTTGAAGCGGTGCGCGTACTCGTGACCGAAGGACCTGAAGCAGTACGTAAATTAATCGAACGTGGTGCAATATTTGATACCGAAGATTCTGGTGAAATTTCGCTCACTCGTGAAGGCGGACATTTACGCAATCGCATTCTGCATGCTGGCGGAGATGCAACTGGCGCAGAAGTTTCACGTGCACTGCTTGCCGCCGTTCACGATGATCCAGAAATTGAAGTAGTTGAAGATGCACTTGTACTTGATGCACTTAAAGATGCCAGTGGCGCAGTCTGCGGTGTAACGCTGCACGTGATCGGCGCCGGAAGTCGCGATGGGGTTGGTCGCGCTCTGGGTAAAGCCGTTGTATTAGCGACGGGTGGACTCGGGCAAGTATTTGCACAAACTACAAATCCTTCTGTTTCAACTGGAGATGGCGTGGCCTTAGCGCTGCGCGCGGGTGCAAAAGTGGCAGATGTGGAATTTATTCAATTCCATCCCACAGTTTTATGGCTGGGAGATAACACACAAGGCCAACAACCTTTGATTAGCGAAGCAGTGCGCGGTGAAGGCGCATATTTGTTAGACGATGCCGGCGATCGCTTTATGTTAAACGAACATAAGTTAGCTGAACTTGCTCCGCGCGATGTGGTTGCAATCGCATCAATGCGTCGGATGAATAAGACCGGAGCTCATCACGTCTGGTTAGATGTGCGACATTTAACTGGTTTTGAAAACCGCTTCCCAACAATTTATGCATCTTGTATTTCTCACGGAATCAATCCAAGTAAAGATTTGATTCCAGTGGCACCAGCTTCTCACTATGCATCAGGCGGTGTGCGCGTTGATTTAAATGGTCGCACGAGTGTCAGTGGGCTTTATGCCTGCGGGGAAACCGCTTGTTCTGGGGTGCATGGCGCTAACCGCTTGGCTTCTAATTCACTTCTCGAAGGATTGGTGTTTAGTGCTCGAATTGCTGCAGATATCGCCGAAAATTTAACGGATCGTTCTGCACCGGTTGCAGATAATTCGAAAACTATTCTTTTGGATCCAGCCACCAGAGGTGAATTGCAACTTAGCATGAGCCGAGGAGCGGGTGTATTACGTTCTTCTGATTCGTTACTGCAGACCAGCGCTGATCTAACTCGTATTCAGGATCGCAAAAGCACTAATCCTTGTGTTGAGGCGTGGGAGACGACTAACTTATTTCAACTAGCCGAAGCAATTCTTAAGGCTGCGTTAATTAGACAAGAGACACGTGGATCTCACTGGCGCGAAGACTTTCCGAATACAGAAAATAATTGGCGCAAAAGAATTGTGCAAGAGCTAGATCGTAATGGAAATTGGAATACCAGCTATCAAGAAGTGGGTGGAAAGTGACCGATCAAGAGTTGATAAAGGCTGCACTCGCCGAAGATTTAGCCGGGGGAGTTGATATAACTTCGCAGGCAACTATCGCCGCAGATGCAACTGCTACCGCTGATTTTGTGGCGCGCATGGATGGAGTTATTGCAGGAATTAGCGTCGCCCACGCTGTTCTTGCCGAAGTTGGGTTGACCGATGTAACTCTTTCTAAGAAAGATGGCGATCGGGTTAAATCAGGAGATTTATTAATTACGGTACGCGGAAATACACGCGCGATTTTATTGGCCGAACGCACCGCGCTTAACTTCTTTGGTCACTTAAGTGGAATTGCAACTTTAACCAGTAAGTGGGTTGCAGAAGTTGCCGGTACAAAATGCCAGGTCCGTGATACTCGAAAAACAACTCCAGGGATGCGAACAATTGAGAAGTACGCGGTGCGAATGGGTGGTGGAACTAATCACCGAATGAACTTAAGCGATGCCGCTTTGATAAAAGATAATCACATTGCTGCCGCTGGTGGAGTGGTTACAGCTTTCGCACAAGTGCGTTCAGCATTTCCTGAGGCTGAAATCGAGATTGAAGTAGACACCCTGGAGCAATTGCGAGATGTGTTATCGCAGAAGCCGGATTTAGTACTTCTGGACAACATGTCCCCAGAACAATGCGCACAAGCCGTTGCCTTAGTAAATGGTGCATTTAAATTAGAAGCATCGGGTGGAATTTCAATTGCCAATGCGCGCGCTTACGCGCAATCCGGTGTTGATTACATTGCTATTGGGGCGCTGACACATTCTGCGCCAGTTTTTGATATCGGTCTAGATCTGAGAGCGGAGTAGTTATGTTGCTAACTGTTGATGTCGGAAATACGAATACCGTATTGGGTATTTTTCAGGGAGATCAATTGATTCGCTCGTGGCGAGTAAAGACTGATCCGCGTACAACCGCCGATGAGTTGTGGTTGCAATACCGCTCACTTGTTGCTGATTATGAAATTACTGGACTTTCAATCTGTTCAACGGTTCCGGCGACTCTTCGTGAACTACGAACAATGATTGCAACCTATTTTTCAAAAATACCAACTACGATTGTGGAACCGGGAACCAAAACTGGTGTTCCGCTCTTGGTCGATAATCCAAAAGAGATCGGCGCAGATCGCATCGTAAATACTTTGGCCGCGCATACTCTTTATGGCGGACCCGCGATCGTTGTAGATTTTGGAACTTCAACAAATCTAGATGTTGTCTCACCTAAGGGAGAATTCTTAGGCGGCGCACTTGCACCAGGGATTGAAATTTCAGTTGATGCCCTTGCTGCGCGCGCAGCGCAACTGCGCAAAGTAGAACTGATTCGTCCAAAGAACGTCATTGGAAAGAACACTGTCGAAGCTCTGCAATCCGGAACCATCTTTGGATTTGCTGGACAAGTAGATGGATTAGTAGATCGCATCACTGCTGAACTAGCGCAGAGTTATGATGGCGCCCCAACTGTGATTGCAACTGGCGGATTAGCACCACTAATCATTGGTGTTGCCGAAACTATTGATGAGCATGAGCCTGATCTCACCTTGATTGGCTTGCGCCTAATCCACGAGAGAAATATCTAATAGGTAGACTTTCGCCATTATGAGTAAGGAAGAGCAGCCCGCAGCATCGGTAGAAGATGACCTACCTGAGCAATTGCGCATCCGTCGCGAAAAACGCGCTGGGCTAATTGAGCGCGGGGTTGAGCCTTATCCAGTTTCTGTTTCTCGCACCGCATCGCTGGCAGAAATTCGCGCGAAGTACGCAACACTGGAAACTGATTCGACCACTGGTGATATTCAAAGCCTGACCGGTCGCATAATTTTTAAGCGCGATACCGGGAAACTCTGTTTCGCCACTTTACGTGAAGGCGATGGCACTGAACTTCAAGCGATGCTCTCACTCGACAAAGTTGGTCAAGAAACTTTAGATTCTTGGAAGAGCGATATAGATCTCGGAGATATTGTCAGCGTTACGGGGGAAATCATTACCTCAAAGCGCGGTGAGCTTTCAATATTGGCTAATAGTTATGCAATGGCAGCTAAATCTCTGCGTCCTCTGCCTAATGATCACAAGCCAATGTCAGAGGAAACCCGTGTCCGCATGCGTTATGTGGATTTAATTGTTCGTGATGAAGCGCGCGCAAATGCCCGTTTGCGTCCAGCAGTAATGCGTTCGTTGCGTGAGACTTTCCATAAAGAGAATTTCGTAGAAGTCGAAACTCCAATGTTGCAGGTAATGCATGGTGGAGCAGCCGCACGCCCGTTTAAATCTTTCAGTAATGCCTACGATATGGATTTGTACCTGCGCATCGCACCCGAACTATTTTTAAAGCGCTGCGTTGTGGGTGGTATCGAGCGAGTCTTTGAAATTAATCGTAATTTCCGCAATGAAGGAGCTGATTCATCTCACTCTCCTGAGTTTGCAATGATCGAGAGTTATCAGGCATATGGTGACTGGCGCACAATTGCAGATCTAACTCGATCCTTGGTGCAAAATGCAGCACTTGCTGTTGCAGGTTCGCATGTAGTTACACATCACGATGGTCGGCAAGCAGACCTAGGTGGAAAGTGGCGCGAGATTTCCTTATACGATGCGATAACCGAGGGAGTTGGCGAAAGCGTTACTGCGCTTACTCCGCTTGAGGATTTAAAGAAGATTGCCACCAAGTTGGGTATAAAGATTGATCCCAAGTGGATTACTGGAAAACTCGCTGAAGAAATCTTCGAACATGTTGCCAAAGATCAACTAATTGCCCCAACTTTTGTAATGGGTTTTCCTATTGATACCTCGCCATTGGTGCGCGCACACCGCGAATTGCCAGGCGTTGCCGAAAAATGGGACTTGTATGTTGACGGCTTTGAACTTGCTACGGGATATTCCGAGCTAATTGATCCAGTAATTCAACGTGATCGATTAGTTGAGCAAGCAACACTTGGAGCAAAGGGTGATCTGGAAGCGATGCAAGTGGATGAAGATTTCTTGCGCGCAATGGAATTTGCAATGCCACCGACAGGTGGAATGGGTATGGGAGTCGATCGCTTATTGATGGCGCTCACCGGCCTAGGAATTCGCGAAACAATTTTATTCCCACTGGTAAAACCTGAAGTCGAATAACCATGATCGTTATTCGCCCAGCACGCACCAGCGATGTTAAAACTATTCGCCAACTTGTAGATTCTTATGCCGCACCCGGGCAAATGCTTACCAAAGAGACAGTCACTTTGTATGAAAGCGTGCAAGAGTTTACAGTCGCTGAAATTGATGGGAAAGTCGTTGGTTGCGGCGCACTTCACATTTTGTGGGATGACCTAGCAGAAGTTCGTACCGTCGCAGTTGAAAAAAGTTTTCATAAGCAAGGAATCGGACATCAGATACTTGAAAGAATCATTGAACGCGCCCACGAAGTAGGAGTGGAAAGAATTTTCTGTTTAACGTTCCAAACTTCATTCTTTGGTCGTCACGGATTTGTAGAAATCGAAGGAACACCAGTTGCACCTGATGTTTATCAACAATTGCTGCGCTCTTACGATGCCGGTGTTGCTGAATTCCTAGATCTCGAAGCGGCCAAGCCCAATACCTTGGGCAATACCCGCATGCTCTTAACCCTTTAAATGCGGCCATAGAGCGCTAGTTCTAGCCCCAATCGGGAATATCAGACCCAGATCTGGGGTTCTAATCACCACAAGCTATCCACCTCGCGCCTTCCCTGCGTTGGGTTATAGGCTTGGCTAGAACAGAATAATTACCGCCTTTAAAGGAGTCTGCCGATGTTTGAGCGCTTTACCGATCGAGCCCGACGCGTTGTTGTCTTGGCTCAAGAAGAAGCACGCATGCTCAATCACAACTACATCGGTACTGAACATATCCTCCTTGGTTTGATCCACGAAGGCGAAGGCGTTGCCGCAAAAGGCCTTGAAGCCCTCGGCATCTCACTTGAAGGCGTGCGCGCCCAAGTTGAAGAAATTATCGGCCAAGGTCAACAAGCACCTAGCGGCCATATTCCATTTACTCCGCGCGCCAAGAAAGTTCTTGAACTCTCACTTCGCGAAGCGTTGCAATTGGGACACAACTACATCGGCACAGAACATATTTTGCTTGGCTTAATCCGCGAAGGCGAAGGCGTTGCTGCACAAGTTCTTGTAAAACTTGGCGCAGATTTAAATCGCGTCCGTCAACAAGTTATTCAACTTCTCTCTGGATACCAAGGTAAAGAAGCGGCAACATCAGGTGGACCAGCAGAAGGCACACCATCTACCTCACTTGTTTTGGATCAATTCGGTCGCAACCTCACCCAAGCTGCCCGTGAAGGAAAGCTTGATCCTGTAATCGGTCGCGAGAATGAAATTGAACGCGTGATGCAGGTACTTTCTCGTCGCACCAAAAATAACCCAGTTTTAATTGGCGAACCAGGTGTTGGTAAAACTGCGGTTGTTGAAGGCCTTGCGCAAGCGATCTACAAGAACGATGTTCCAGAAACTCTTAAGGATAAGCAGTTGTATTCACTCGATTTAGGTGCACTCGTTGCCGGCAGTCGTTACCGCGGTGATTTCGAAGAACGCCTGAAGAAAGTATTGAAAGAGATTAAAACTCGCGGCGATATTATTTTGTTTATCGATGAAATCCACACCCTTGTCGGTGCCGGTGCAGCCGAAGGCGCAATTGATGCGGCAAGCATCCTTAAGCCAATGTTGGCCCGCGGTGAACTGCAGACAATTGGTGCAACAACTTTGGACGAGTACCGCAAGCACGTTGAAAAAGATGCTGCTTTAGAACGTCGCTTCCAACCAATTCAAGTTAAAGAGCCATCAGTTGCTCACACAATTGAAATTCTTAAGGGATTGCGCGATCGCTATGAAACACACCACCGTGTTTCAATCACCGATGGCGCACTTGCCGCCGCTGCAAATATGGCAGATCGCTATGTTTCTGATCGTTTCTTGCCAGATAAGGCGATCGACCTTATTGATGAAGCAGGATCTCGTCTGCGCATTAAGCGTATGACTGCTCCAGCAGAACTTCGCGAATTTGATGACAAGATCGCTGAAGCTCGTAAGGCAAAAGAGTCAGCAATTGATGGCCAAGATTTTGAAGGCGCTGCCGCACTTCGCGATAAAGAAAAGACTCTTATTGCGGAAAAGGTTGAAGCTGAAAAGAATTGGAAGGCAACAGATCTCGATAAGGTAACTGAAGTTGATGAAGAACTCATCGCTCAAGTTCTATCTGCCTCAACTGGTATTCCAGTATTTAAGTTAACTGAAGAAGAGACTGCACGTCTGCTTCGCATGGAAGATGAACTTCACCGCCGCGTGATCGGACAAGATCAAGCGATCAAGGCGCTGTCACAGGCGATCCGCCGTACTCGCGCAGGACTAAAAGATCCAAAGCGTCCAGGCGGTTCATTTATCTTCGCCGGTCCATCAGGTGTCGGTAAGACCGAACTTTCACGCACACTCGCCTCATTCTTATTTGGCGATGAGACCGCGCTTATTCAGCTTGATATGTCTGAGTATTCAGAGCGCCACACAGCATCACGTCTATTCGGTGCTCCTCCAGGATATGTCGGTTATGACGAAGGTGGACAGCTAACTGAGAAAGTGCGCCGCCGCCCATTCTCAGTTGTCTTATTCGATGAAATCGAAAAAGCTCACCCAGATATCTTTAACTCACTGCTTCAAGTTCTTGAAGATGGTCGCCTAACAGATGCACAAGGTCGCACCGTTGACTTCAAAAACACCGTAATCATCATGACAACCAACCTCGGTACCCGCGATATTTCAAAGAGCCTTGGACTTGGCTTTGCCAATATCGATGATGACTTAACAAATTACGATCGCATGAAGGGCAAGGTTCAAGATGAACTCAAGAACCACTTCCGTCCTGAATTCCTTAACCGTATCGATGATGTAATCGTCTTCCACCAGTTGACTAAGGATCAGATTATTCAAATTGTTGATTTGATGATCGCCAACTTAGACGAGCGTTTGAAGGCGAAAGACATGGGAATTGAGCTAACTCAAGCAGCTAAGGATCTCTTGGCAGCTCGTGGTTACGACCCACTTCTTGGTGCGCGTCCTTTACGTCGCGTGATTCAACGTGAAATTGAAGATTCACTTTCAGAGCGAATTCTCTTTGGCGAGTTAAAAGCAGGCGAAATCATCGTGGTAGATGTCGAGGGTGAGGCAGCAGAAGCTAAATTCACATTTGCTGGCGCAGCCAAGGCGACAACGCCGGATTCACCAGAAGATTTAGCCGCAGCTACTAATTAAGGAATTTTCTTTCCTGGATTCAGAATCGAATTCGGATCAAAAACTTTCTTGATCGCTCTTTGTAGTTCAATTACCGTCGCTGAAACTTCATTTGCAACGAATCCAGCTTTAATTGATCCGATGCCGTGCTCACCACTTGCAGATCCGCCAAGTGACTGAGCAATTTCCACAATTTCACTAAATGCTTTCTGAGCGCGATCTGCCGCTGCGGCATCTCCGTGATCGTGAACGATCGTTGGGTGCATATTTCCATCACCAGCATGGCCAAAGATTCCAATAACCAAATTACTCTTCTTACTTAACCGTTGGACTTGCTCTACAAACTCAGCGATCTTGGTAATCGGTAGCGCTACATCGTCAAGCAAGGTTGCGCCCATTCTTTCAAGTGCTGGATAAGCCATTTTGCGGACACGAATTAAATCTGCAGCATCGGCCGGATCATCGGAGTAAACACCATCAATGGAGCCGAATTCTTTACAGGTTTCTAGCGCTGCTGCGCAAAGTGAATGGTTTTCATCTAACTGCATTAACAAAACTGCGCCGGCAACTTCAAAACCAAGTGGATGCCAGGCTTCAACTGCTTTTAGTGTTGTTTGATCAACGATTTCCAACATTGATGGTCGGTACTGCAATAGCGCAGCCGCCGCCGCGGCAGCCTTTGTAATATTTGGAAAAGTTGCAATCAGCGTAGAAGGTGCAGCCGGGCGAATAACTAAATTTAAAGTGAGCTCGGTGATTATTCCAAGAGTTCCTTCAGAGCCGATAAATAAATGTAACAAGTCATAAGTTGTAACAGACTTCTTAGTAGCTTTACCAAGTTCAATAATTTCACCGCTTGCAAGCACAACTTGCATCGCGCGCACATGTGCCGAAGTAACTCCATATTTAACGCAGCACATGCCACCCGCATTCGTCGCCGCATTGCCGCCAAGTGATGACCAATCGCGACTTGCTGGATCTGGCAGGTAAGCCAAACCGAGTTTGCTTGCCGCGGTATCAAGATCAAGATTAATTACCCCGGCTTGCACCCTAGCAATCTGATTCGCCGCATCAATCTCAATTATCTGGTTCATCTTTTCTAGTGAGATTACGAGCGAATCAGCCGATGCATTAGCACCGCCTGATAAACCACTGCCCGCACCACGCGTTACGACCGGAATATTGTTTTCATTGGCGTATTTGAGAGCGATAGAAATTTCAGTAGCACTGCGTGCCAGCAACACCGCAAATGGCGCAGCACTTGCCGCAAATGGCGCTTGATCTCGCGAATAAGAAGTTGCGATATCTGGATCTGAGATCAGCGAACTTTCAGGGCCAAGCAGTTTGGAAAGCGCTGCGAAGTGGCTCATGCCTGCAACTTTATCGTCATTTGAATTAAAGAATTAATCGCCAGTGATTTTTACACGCTGCAGCGCTTGATCAAGGCGCGAGACTTCAAAGATTTCCATGCCATCGATCTTTACATCACTGCCTGCCGGCACAAGTGCGCGCTTGAAACCTAAACGATGAGCCTCAGCCAGTCTTCGAGATACTCCGCTAACTTTTCGAATTTCTCCAGCCAGACCAACTTCACCGATTGCGACTAAATCTGCAGGAAGTGCCAATCCTTTTGCAGCAGATGCAACAGCGAGTGCAAGTGCTAAATCTGCAGCTGGCTCTGACATCTTCATGCCGCCAACTGTTGCGGCGTACACATCGCGACCACCAACGCGCACATTGGCGCGCAGTTCCAGAACTGCCAAGGTCATTGAGGTGCGCGCCGAATCAAGGCCGCTAGTTACGCGACGGGCGTTACCAAAATCGTTTTCGCGTCCTTGGCTAACCAGGGCTTGAATTTCAGCAAGCAGAGGACGACGTCCTTCAAGTGTCACAGTTACGCAAGTGCCTGGAACGGGTTCAGCATGACGTGAAGTAAATAGACCTGTTGGATCAAGGACACTTTCGATGCCGGTATCACTTAAATCAAAACAACCAACTTCATCAGATGCCCCAAAACGATTTTTAATTGCGCGGATAAGGCGCAGACGAGAATGACGTTCGCCTTCAAATTGCAGAACAACATCAACAATATGTTCAAGAAGTCTGGGACCTGCGATTGAGCCATCTTTAGTTACGTGGCCGACAAGTAGCAAAGTTATATCGCGATCCTTACAGATACGAATCAAAGCGCCAGCGACTTCGCGAACTTGAGTGACACCACCAGGGGAGCCATCGGCTGCAGCAGAACCAATAGTTTGCACGCTATCGATTATTACAAGTTCTGGTTTAACTGAATCAATGTGTGCGATAACAGCACCGAGATCGGTTTCGGAGGCGAGGAAGAGTTTGGGATCGACTGCGTTAATTCTTTCAGCGCGCAAGCGAACTTGTGATGCAGATTCTTCACCGCTGATGTAGAGCGCAGGGATTCCTTTTGCGGCAGTTTGTGCTGCAACAGATAAGAGCAGAGTTGATTTTCCAACACCAGGTTCACCGGCGAGCAAGATTGCAGCACCTGGTACTAAACCTCCACCGAGAACGCGATCTAGCTCAGATACACCTGTTGCACGTGCGCGCGCAGATGAAAGATCAACATCGCCAATAGGAATTGCGGCGTGGGTAACTTTGCCAGGAACTAGTGAGAGTTTCTTAGGTGCAGCGATCTCTTCAACGCTGCCCCAGGCTTGGCATTCACCGCAGCGACCAACCCATTTTTGTGATGTCCAGCCGCATTCAGCGCAGCGGAATGGATCCTTCTCGACCTTAGCCATACGCCTTAGCCTAGACGAAAGCGCTGACTACTTCCCAGCGGCGACAGATGCTGGGTGTTGAATAACAAATAAAGGAAGTGAGCGCGCCTTCGCATCATTGATTCCCTTAACACGCTTATCGCAATGCTCGGCGAGAACTGCATAAGCAGCCTCACCCATCAACGCTTGTAGTTCGGTGCGGTTGGAAATATAAACCGGTTCGCTACCGACGTGTGCATCTGTATTGCTGGTGCAGTACCAATCAAAATCATCTCCGCCATCGCCCCACGCAAGGCGTTCGTATTCACCAATTACAGTAATTGAATATTCGCGCTCGCCAACTTCACGAGTTTCAAAACTGCGACGAAGTGGAAGTTGCCAACAAACATCTGGTTTGGTGTCAACAAAGTGACGGTTCTCTTTCTGTGCCAAGTGATGAAGTACGCAACCAAATGAACCAGTAAATCCTGGAGCCTCATAACCTTTGCGATTTAAAAAGATACAACCATCATCAACGGTACGAGTCTTTCGTTCTTTATCTTCATCTAAATCTGAAATACGAAGTTGTCCATTTGGCTTCTTGGGACGCGCTTGATCGTAGAACTGCCACATCTCTGGAGTTAGATCTGCCGCCGCTTTACGAACACGTTCTTCGTCATCTTCATCTGAATACATTGCACCTTCGGTACAGCAACCCGCATTTGGTCGATTTTCAAAGACGCCTTTACAGCCATCGCCATAAATACAGGTCCAATATGAAGTTAGCCAAGTAAGGTCGCATTTGAAGATTTCTTCCTCATCATTGGGGTCGGTAAATTCCACCCAATCACGTGCGAAACCTGGCTTTATTTCTGACATAGGTGCAGAGCCTACGCGTACTCTTTCGCTATGGCTAATTCAGAAAAACAGGTTGCCGTCATTGGTGCAGGGGTAATGGGCGAAGCCCTTATCTCGGCGTTGATTACATATGGAATTTCACCTAGTGCGATCACTATCTCTGAAAAGCGCGAAGAGCGAGCACTTGAATTAGCCAATCGATATAAAGTATCAAGGGCTTCATTGAGCGAAAATATTGCTAAGTGCGACATGATTTTATTGGTAGTCAAACCACAAGATATGGCAGCGGTACTTCAGGAGATAAAGTCTGATATTCGCCCTGGCTGCTTAGTTATATCTTTTGTGGCAGGTAAGCAGATACGCGGCATCGCCGATTTAATTGGAACTAAAGCCAACCCTGTAATCAGAGTTATGCCTAATACCCCAACTTTGGTTGGTGCTGGCAT
>Ga0209230_10000812_pt1 | contig 12269 bp, 17 predicted proteins | sample LakOntMetagenome_FD_187467 | JGI IMG/M metagenome (GOLD analysis project Ga0209230, IMG submission 187467) | Freshwater and sediment microbial communities from Lake Ontario - Sta 18 epilimnion Metagenome (SPAdes) (version 2) | ecosystem: Environmental > Aquatic > Freshwater > Lentic | place... | reverse complement strand
GAAAATTCCATAAAGATGACGATCGTGACAATATGTATACAGCTGTAATATATTTAAGCATGTATGATATTAATTTTGGTGGGTCGACCCAATTTTTGATTGATTTGAATTTAACATCGGTTGAACCTGTAATTGGGAGGCTAGTTCTCTTTAAATCATATGTTCAACATAGAGCTCTTGCTCCATTACGCGAAGGAAGTTGTCAATTGCGACAAGTTTTGGTTTACAAGATGCAAGCCATATAGATGATCATTTAAAATTCGACTTGTCCATCTGCAATGAATAAATCATTGTCAGCACAAATCTGCACAGGATAAATAAAAGTGCTTGGAAATATGATGATTTTACCTTGAGGAACTTTCATAGTTGTGATCTCATTAGAGAGAAGATGTTTCATGCAAAAATTGTGTTCATTTATGTTGTTCGGGCTCAATACAATTTTGAAACCAATTGAACTATAAACATGATTTAATATAACGCACTCTTTGTCGAAGTTGCTACAATCTTTCGGATAAAAGGACAGATTCCAAGTCAAACTCATTTCTTTTATCGGTTTTAGATTCCATAATTTTGCAACGTGATTAACTTCTTTAATTACAAATTCTTTTACATATTTTTGCAAAGGTGTCGCAAGGACTTCACTCGTTACACATTGCATGAATGGAGTTGAAATATCGACAATCTCTGAAAAAGATGATAGAATTTCACAACAATAATCATGCTCAAGTGATTCAACCGATTCGTGTAAAAATGGGAACTTGTCGATTATGTCCATTTATAACTACTCTGTTTTGTTTTATGTTTTTAAATAGTTTTCCTTTATAAGGCTAGAATGGAAGTTTTTGACGATTTTTTAGATCAAAACATGCTCGGTGAATGCTTTAAGCATTTTAAAGATTATCCATGGAAAGTGTCTAAGCACCAAGGTTTTTGGGTAAAGCAATTGAGCGAGTCCCATTTCTTTCAGCACACATTCTTAACAAAAATTCAAGACTTTTGTTTTCCTAAGACAAAAATTATATTTCGCAATTGTTTCGCAATTGGGCAGTCATTCGGGTCTAGTGATGACAACTTCACAACAAGTTGCTCTACTTTGATATGCTTTCATCTTGGACCATTACATTTAGATGACGAAATTGACAAAGGATATTTAGGTGCAACGGAAATGAACATTTCATCTGACAAATATATAACTTCATATGTTTATACACCAAATAGATGCATCATAATTCCTAGATACACACGTTTTCGAGAGACAAGCCCTGGTCGAGTTTATAGTTTCCTTAAAGCTGTTATATTTTTCGAGGTACAGGAAATATAGCTTAGGTCATCATTAAATTATGCCATGAGACCTCAAAAGATTTAAAAGATGATCCTTACCTTCGATCACGTCATTGCAATTTTCTCTACATAACATTTTGAATGTTCTTGATTGGTTAAACATTTTGAACGCGTCACAAAAATTTGAATACGTTATCATGGCACTTTGAATGTTCGATTCTATTGGAATAAAGAAGGAAGTATATTTGATCATATTTATTACATCTGTGTCCGATAAAGGTGCTTTCGTTTTCCAAATTTCGTATGCTTCACTGAGTGAATAAATAGAACCGATGTCATCGGTTCGTTTAAGACTAGCTTGAACGTCGGCATGGAGTTCATAAGAGAATTTGAACATGTCATATGAAGATGTTATGTCATGGAAAGGAATTGCTTTACATGAGTGAATGAAATTATGGAGGTGTTCTTTACATTTTGCACACGGAACAATATGTTTTAATCCAATTATGCCGTTTTTATAACTTTCTTGCTCTGTCGGTAATAAAGATCCGTATTGTAAAGATGATAAATGCAAAAAATTCCAAAGTGGTGCTATCCACAGTTGATTCTGCATAACTATTTCTTTATATCTTAAAAGAAATAAAAATCAATTGTAATCACCACCACAAAAATCGCAGTCGAATCCTGCAATATAAAAATATGCACAAACATAATTTGGGCGATTGGTACCAGCTGCACCGGGTGGTCCTGTTGGACCAACAGGGCCTGTATCGCCAGTTGGTCCAACAGGACCAGTAAGTCCTGTAGCACCTTTTGCCCCCGTCGGACCGATAGGTGTCGGTATGGTAAATGATATTTTTGATCCATCCATCTTGACAAAGTTTACCGTATGGGTTTTTGAGTCTGTATTATTTACAACGTCAAATGTTGAAATATTACTACTGTTCAAAACGGATAATTTAATGGGTGTTGACATCGTAAATAGTTATAAGAAAATAATTACGTGAATGGAGGACCTGGTATCCACATGACAAGACTTAGTCTCTTACCACATATAACTGGTTTTACTTCATGAGGCATATATGATGGAAACAAAATGACATCACCAATCTCCCTCGAAACCTCTAAAGCCATATTATTCGGTGTTGATAACACAAATTCACCGCCACTATAGTCCTCTTGATGAGAAAGTTGAACAACAACAGAAATTTTACGAAAAACACCCGGTGCATGCGACGATATGTCGTAATGACAACCATAAAAACCTCTTTTTGTTGCACAATATTCGGTATATTGAATTACAAAATCGTTTTCATTGATCTTAAAATTCCATATAGAATTTGCTTCAATGATCATGGATATAAGCCTATTATAAACCCATAATGTCGAATCATTTTTCTCAATCCAAGCAATTTTCGATCGTCTCACTAATGACACGTCCATCGATGAACTCATTATACCAGCCGCATGAAGTTTATATTGATCACATATTTTTTTTATACCATTTATTTCGTCTTGCGTAAAAGCTGATTTAAATATGTAATAATCACCTAAGTTGTGTTCGCATTTAATCATTTAATGTGTTCTTCTTATTATAAGATAGCTTTCCTTATATGGCTTTTAACATATCCATCAGCGGAGTAAACAATCTTGCAACAACACTTTCTACAAATGCCATAACACAAACAACAACATCCACCGTCATCACAATACCTTTGTCAAATGGAACTTTCAAAACAGCAACCATAACGAATGCGGTAGGTTTAATCGGCCCATTGGGATCAATTGGTCCTACGGGTGCAACCGGACCGACTGGACCAACAGGACCTCCTGGACCGACAGGACTAACAGGACCTAATGGCTATGTTTATGATGTAGGGGTGGGTGTGCCATATATTGATAATCGCGGATGTTGCTCTGTGTTCCAAGATGTTCCAAAATAAATTCTCATGAAATATAAATATGGTCTCATTTTCGACGCTTCAAGCACAACAATTAAAGAGTATAACAGTTTCAAATGGAAACCTCATATTCACGAAAATGAATGACACAACTATAAGTAATGCGATAAATGGATCAATTGGACCGACAGGACCGACAGGAGCTAATGGACCTATTGGTGCAACAGGATTAAAAGGTCCTACCGGACCCCCGGGTCCGACAGGGGGTCCGGGATCCCGTGGTGCGGATGCTTAACTTATATAAAGATAACATATGTTGTTTTCTCTATGGATTGTTTTTCACCTGAACTAGTACAAATCATAGGACAAGAAGAGATATCACAACTTCAATTTCCTTGCTTACATGACGATTATAAAATATATGTTCTACCCCATGCAAATCTTGATGTCGAGCTATTGAAAAGTTTCTTAATGACAAAAACGTTAAACACAATACGTACCACTCACGAGTTCTATCAAATGCGAATTTTACATCCATGGGAAACAAGTTTTACAGATGCGTTTCTTACATGCATTTTAAAAGTTATGAATTGCAATCCCTCACATATTTCTCAAATGATTGTCCGTGAGTATTCCGAACACCACTATAATGATGTAACATACCCTAATTTGGTTAGCCCTATACAATCATACATACCACAAGAGTCAGAAAAATACAATTGCTTTACAATTTACACATTCTTATCTGATTTTCTAGATGGAAATGGTGGTCATATATACTTTCCAAAACTTGGACTCCGTATAAGAGCTGAAAAAGGTAAGAGCATTTTAATATTTAATACGACAAATGACGGGGACACTATCATGGAGTCAATGTGTGGAGTTTCCGTGGTTACCTCAGGTGAAATAAAAATCATGGAAACTTCTATCCGCATACTTTTAAACTAATATTTTCTCGATGGACAGAATAGGTCACCAATGATCATTGTGAACGAAAGTGCCCCTTTTAGGACATCAATGCGCAACATTTTGTATAACCAGCTTGAGAAACAACTTCCAAACGAAATGAAAATTTTTGTAACGTTTGACTCTAATTCAGATGCATATAATGTTGTAAATAATAGCCATTATTTCTCTTCAACATCAAACTATCATCCAATGGCATATTTCGATTTCTTAAAACATAATCGCATTTTCCAAAACTTCCGTGATGAACCATGTTTCATACTTCAGGATTTTACACTCCTTGCCCCTTCATTCGGTACAAAATACATCAAATACATGAATGATGTTGAAAATAATAAATCGAACATCTTTCTTCCACATGAAAGCCCAATATTTAATGAAGTTGCTGTTCTTTATTCAGAAGTGATAAAATCCGTCGACTTTTCAAAAACAGTATCACTTGGTGAGTTTAATCAATGGAAAGAGAAAAATATTATACCGCACGACTCGATCATTGTGGATAAGATAAGAAATCACCCAATGTTAATAGTTGAGAATGTGCCTAATGTGTATGAATACGACCCCGATCAATCATATAGCCGATTAGACCCGTTAAAAGTGAAATGTGTCAGTTTTGCAACAAACAAATTGGACATGAATAGGCTCTATAAGTATTTATTAGATGAAAGAACATTATATATAAACGGGTCATATTTTCCAGAGTTCTCGATAATCAACTGCAAGAAAATTACAGAATACACTGGAAAGTACTCAATTGAAAGACAACTTGAAATAAATACCATAAATGGAGATTTCATTGCATAATTTGTAGTGCGTGTTTTTCAATTTTAAATTTATGTAAGATGCATATAAATGGATGAGTCTTCCAAGTTCTTTCAAAGTTTTATGCACGAGAGGAGGTTTTCAAAACTAGAGAGCGATTTACCATGTAAATCATGTTTTCCCAAATTCTTTGAAGCAAAGAAATTTGAGATAGTGCTCGAGGAAGGCTCATGCCTATTTATACCAAGAAGTTGGTTTCACATGGTCTTCTCCGAAAAAGCAAATGAACGGTCGGGCCTGAATATCGCAATAAATACGTGGTTTAATCTAAATGAAGCAAGTGAAAAGACGGAAGATGATATCCTTGATGAAAAAAATAACATTGATGATGTACCAATGTTTGATGATTGCACATCAGGTCATTTGATTCACCAATCAAAAGTAAATCAACCTTTCGTTTCAAAACATCCTTTCATGCAAGATTCGTTCATGAACATGGACTTGCTGAAAAGACTTGTTGTTGACACATCAAAAAAGGTAAATATAAACACGAGTTCAACCAATTGTTTCGATTCAAATTACTTGATAAACAAGAAATCGAGAACAGAACAACAAAGCATTGAATACTTCTTGTCAAAAGCTCGTGAACAACAACAAAATGGTGAAAAATTCTTTTACATATCATCCCATTCGTCATTAAATACGAATACGGAAGAGTATATATTGAATTGTGTACGCGAGACTTCATTCATGAATCCCATTGATCTTTACACATGGATAAACTTTGGAAATGTACATACAATTTTACATTATGATGGTCGTGATAATTTCTTATGTCAAGTCCACGGCTCAAAACGCATCATTTTGATACCACCATTTGAATATGATAAATTGTACCTTTACAATCCATATCCTTATAAATTCTTAAAAACGTTGAAGGATCCTTATACAAGTGATAATAAACTCGTTTGTAAATATAAACTTTTATCCGTTGAATACTTCAATATTCTTTCAAGGATATTTACCGAAGATCCTTTTACACATTTTGAATTTTCATATAAGGAATACGAGATGCTCTATTCTTATATATTTCAATGCATTTCGTCTATTGTAGATTGTGTTCCTAACATAGCTATTACACCTTTGTCTTGTCTAAAGAAAGTGACATGTTCACAAGATCTTGAAAATGCACTTCATCAAAATACTTGCATGCAAATACACCATAATATCGTCAATGATATTTCGTTCGTATCCGCATTCATTGTTATTATCAACACAAATGCAGATTTTCCCGTGCAGTTTACATATGGATCAACAAAAGTGAATCTTGAACCATTTGTTCTTTACATCATTAAAAAGAGCGTCACGTGTTCGCTGTCTTTATCGGCACAAAATGATCTTAAAATTGTTATACTTGATGTAGGTATTCAAATGACGACTTTGTCATATTAATGGTATCCAATGATTCAATGATATCTTCCGCGATATGAGGTGTGATCTTTTTACAATATCGAATGCTATTGTTACTCGAGGTTGATGTTTATCATTCCAAGGCGAGGATCTGTGTAGGTCTCCTGCACTCCTACTTATAATAAGCATATTGTCTTGACTCGGGACATGGAATATTTCGTCTTGATATTTATACGAGGTAAACGAAGATTCTGTGTGGACACAATAAAATCCATGCCAACTGTTACTTTCAGAAGGTTGATGTGTATGCCAATCAATGAACTCTCCTTCGTAAAAGTTGTTCAACCAACACTGTATATAGTATTTGTCGTTGTATCGTTCTTCATCTAGAGCACATTCCTTGAACAATTTTGATATTTCTATTAAAAGGTCATGAAAAATCTTGTTTGGGAATGATAGTACATTATATTGTTTAAACAAACCTAACTCTAATGTTTTTTGTCCATTCAATCGTTCGACTTGAAATTTCTTAGTTAAATTTGTATTAAGTGTCTTACAGCTTTGATGTACCTCAATCATGTCAAGATCAATGACCTTGCAATACACATAATCGTTATAAACCAGAATTTGATTTTTCATACCGATTCCTTGTATAGTTTGTATACAATAGTTTACTTTAAAAAGACGTTTTTATATAATAGGGTAACAAACGACGATTGTATGAATAGAATTTTACAACTTACAAATGTCCTTCCTTTAGAAACAAATTCAGCAATATGCAGCTTCATTGAGGAAAATGTAACATCGAATCCTATAAAACCAAATGGACATGATTTACTCAATTGCTTTATTATAGGCTCGAATACAACAAATGACATCAACAACACGTTCATGAAAGTTTTGCAAAGGCAATGTTTACATATTTGCGAAACCTTCTTTCAACAAGCAAAGTGTTGCTCTAAGGCCATAATATCTCCAATACAATTTCGAAAAGTATTTGGTCCAACTAAATTACACGCAGATGGGATCGAGCCATTCGTGGATTTTTCCGAGCATGCAATTTATCACCGTATTGCAACAGTTATCATAACTTTAAATGAAAATACTGATTGTTTACATTTTCCCGAGCAAGATGCCATTGTTTCTATGACAAACAATACCGCAATTATCTTTCCACCGTATGCACCGTTTTTACATGAGACAACATATGGCGGAACACCAAGATTCAGTATTCTTTTTTGGATTTTGGGTTCATCCGTTTTGCAAGAAGGAAAAGGTAATTGTTTAAATTTAGTTAAGCTCAATAGAGAAATTGAATGAAAGAGATATTCGGTTAAAATCACTTTCATTTTTCTGTACCATATGATCGAGCCAACTTGGAAATAACAGTAAAAGTCCGTTTTTCGGTTGTAGAACATAAAAAAAGTTGTGTCTTAAACATGCTAAGTCATCACTCCACCTATTTAATAATTTAACATTAGGATGCCTAAACTGAATATTACCCGATCTTTGCGGAACGCTCAAGTAATAAACTCCACTAAACTGTACTTTTTTACTTGACAAATGGTCATGATATTCTTGAAATTGTCCCGGTCTCTGAACATTTACCCAAGAATCATGCATAGACAAAGAGACTTTTTGGCAGCATTCACTCATGGATTGTATGTATTGCTTTATTTGATCTTCAATACTGATTCGAAGCATTGAGAAAGTTTCAATTTCCAAAATATTCCTAGTATGAAAGAAGGTATTCCAAATACCACATGCAAAATTCCATTGTTCTTTTTCATTAAGTCCCTTTTGTGAGTTTTCCTTAAAGCACTGTGTAATATACGCTATCATTATTTTGTTTTCATCACATAAATCCAAATATCCTTCATAAATTTGAACTCCAAATAAGATAGGCATTATATACTTTAATAAATATAAAACAAAACATTAACAAAGCGCGTTTTCTGCTACAATTGAGTGGAAGAATAAGACTTGATTCATTCTGTAGTGTTGTCCAAAGTAGTCATCATTGCAAATATTCATTCCGTGCCAAAAATGATTTCCATCAAAGAGTACAAGACGGTTGAACTTTGGTTTTAAACTTTTTACAAGCTTAAAATTCGACTTAGGTTGCCAAGGATAAAGATGCTCCGGGGTTGGACAAGGTTTATTTTGAGGATCAAGATTCTTATAAAGATTTGTTCCGCATTCTTCATCATGTTCATTAAGGTAAATAAGTCCATTATAGCCATTGTCTAAATGCGGCCACCAATAGTTATTTTTGTAATCATTGAAGGTCTTGTTATTAAAGCGTATAAGATTCGTTATAATTGATTGATTTAAATATCGTTGTCCACATAATGTGCTCAAAAACTTATAAACATGAAGAATCGTATCGCTTTCAATAACATGTCGTCTATCCTCAAAATAAACATTATTGTATGAATCGACATGTTGATCTGGTGTCCATTTATGAAGAGAGGATGGTTGTGACTTCAGAAAAGATACGATTGAATGAGGATCTTCATAGAAATTATCAATTACATAAAAAGGTGAATTATCGATGATGTTCTTGACTATGTACATATTTGAATTTAATTCGAACATACTAAAAAATGGCTCATTTTATTATTTAGGGCCAGGCCTAACTTCATCCTTTTGCTATAATTTCATATCCCAAAAAATTGCTTCATTATTTAAAGCTAAGAACACAACAAAATGGAGAAGATGGAGCTCAACTCTTTCAAGGCCGAGATCGAGAATATCGAGAAGATTGCGAAAGATCATGAAGAGCTAGTCTCTGAGGAGTTTGATGCGGTTCATCCCGATGATCTCATGGAGACCGAGTCCGAAACCGGCAACGGCGATGGGAGCGATAGCGACCGCGATGACGAAGACTCCGATGAGGAGCTTGATGAGACCGAGAGCGAAGACAGCGAAGCCGAGGAGGCCGATGAGGCGAATGCCGACATCGAGATCGCCGAGGATTCAGATGATGGCCTTTGCGATGCCGAGGACGACGAAGACGCTGAAGAGACGGATGCAGCCGATGAGGCCGACGAGGCCGACGAGACCGAGACGGGCGCGAGTGTGGTAACCGGCACCGAGGACGCCTTCAATCCCGATGAGACCACGAGCCGCCGCAAGCGCCGCAAGGGTGCTGCGATTTCTCAGATCCGTCGGATTCAGGCCAAGACCGATTATCTTATTCCCTTTATGCCTTTTAACCGACTTGTTCGCGAAATTGCTTCGGATTACAAGACGGATTTGCGCTTTACGAAGAATGCGATCCTTGCGCTCCAGACAGCAGCCGAGTCAAACATAATTGGACTCTTTACGACGTCGCAGCTCATGGCGATCCATGGAGGTCGTCAGGGCATTGAGCCCCGTGACATGACGCTTGCTCTTCGGGCTATGAACCCGGATTGCGGGGGCATTTGAAGCCGAGCAGCCACGCGACCGCATTGCAAGCCTTTTTGGGGGCCCGAAGAGGCCGTCTCCTTCCAAAAAATTGACAACATTTGTAATAAGCTAGTAAGACTTCCTGTTATCAATCATGGCTCCGCTTCGCATCATCAACCCTAAGACAAAGGTGATGTTTACTGCCGAGCAATTGGCAGGCAAAGCCGATAAGGCCGACATGGGGCCTAAGCCGCTCCATATGGGGCCGTACGAGCCGCTCAAGGCCGAGGCTTACAGCAGGGCCAAATACGACCACGCGTGCCGCACGGGAGACTTTTCGTGCTACGCGGCGTAAAACGCAAATGGTGCATCGGGGTTTTTGGGGTGCCTATGAAGGCCCAAAAAATTGTGGAGTCTCAAAGATATAGATTAAAAGAGCAAAACACCATGCCTCCCTTAGGTAGCATTGTCAACGAAAATCAGAGTAGAGCATCATGTTTGATCAAGCCCCGGTTCGCATTAGCGTCTTTCAATTGCATTGCTCGTGTTGCGTTGGAATCTAAGTTCCCGTTTAAAGCTGTTCCTTATGACCCACGGTCTATTTCAAAATACTTGAGGTAATCGTAGTCTCCGGTGGTTCACGCCCTTTTTGGGGCAAAAATTGACAAGACTTGCAAAACGGACCAAAAGACCCGAAGTACCCGAGAATGTATTTCGTCGATCGCGTAAATGAGGTTCGCCTCCAACACGACAAGATGAGCGAGGATGAGTTTACGATCCAATGCCCTTTGATATTGCGAAAGGATCGCAGGTCAATGGCATGGTTGGCTCGGCACATATCGCCCGACGGCGAGTCATTGGCCTTGCCTGTTTCTAAGATTCCGAGCTTCCTTAAGTCGCTCATGTTTGAGCTTCATCAAAGCCCAGATATTGGCATTGTGGCATCGAGGGCTATGGCCCTTAATAGCCTCGCGAATAAGCATCCGAATACCTTGCGGTTCTTTTACAAGCGCATAACGGATAGACTGAACAAGTTGTTTGCATCGGACAATAATAAGCTAGTGCTCATACGTCTTATGGATACAGCGATTGAGCTTTGCATGCCTACGGGCGATCGGGGTCTCCGTGAGCATTTACTTGCCAACGGATCCGATATCTTGTACTTTATCATACATGCTCTTTACGAGCGCGAGTTGAAGTACATGTCCTTGTTGTTCATTTATTACTTTTTACTAGACCAAGATGCAGACATCATGGAGTCTTTTATGATCTTGAACCCAGATACAATCGTCGAGAACCTTCTCAACTTCGTAGCAGACGCCGATGCGGATGCGAAGGCCAATGCGGATGCGAAGGCCGACCCGGATGCTAAATACATAGCATGTGCGGTCATTCGGCTCTTTCAAGGTGCAGGGATCAACATTGCCGGAGAGGCCCCTTTGCCACACGACTTTATCGATGTAACGACGGAGATCTTAGATCGATATTACATCATGCTAGATAACATTATCGAACCTCTTATCAACTGAGACCATTTTGGGGTCATTGGCCCAAAAATTGACTTAAAAAGAAAGACATACCAAAACATAAAGCCGGTGGCGATGAATTTTCCTCTTGAGAAGCACCTCTTCATCGCAAGATGTATGGAGTCCACGGCAAACACGATAATCAAAAGGCTCGATAAGTTTGAAGACAAGTTTCGGTTACCGAAGGCGTACGTTCGTGGAAAGCGCGACATTGCAGAGCTTTTACATCAGTTCGTCTTGAATTACATAAGGCTTATGCCCGATTGTGCTAATGTAATGGAGATTATTGTAAACTTTGTGAGTCTTATGTGGAAATTGTGCAAAAGGCTAGAGGATCCGTTGGCATTCCCGTTGGTAAAGCCGGGCTTCGTAGAAGCTGAGTTCGGCGACGTTCTCAAGCTTGTTTATTGCATGCTTCCGACGGATACTAGCGTATCAATGGAAAGTTCTAAATGTGACTCGCTTTTGAATGCTATTAAACGTGGATCGTGGGTTGAGTTTTGCCGTTGTGTGAACGACCTCGACCCAGAGGACATTCCAATTCTCGAAAAGCACTTGCCTGATTGCATGATGCAAGATATCGCTCGTTACGCCAATAAGCGACAGAGGACATAGTTATTTTGGGGGGTACTTTCAGATGACCATGCAACAACGAAACTACCGTGCCATTATATGTGGAATTTTTCAATATTTCTATAAAAACTAAAGATGCCCCCGCTGCCAAAAAGTCCAAGGGCCCAAAGATCTTAGAACCTCAACAGGCCAAGTTGCACCGTTAATATAGCTACACGCAGTTGACTTTACAGGTTGTTTGAAAAAGAAGACTATTCTATGATTTTGAGATGTAATTTCTCATTTTAAACTATTGCCGTATGCTTTTCGCATGACTTTCGCACTTCCCACATGGCAATGCCGGCAGCCATTGCGACATTCATGGATCGGAGGACAGACCATTGAGGTATTGAAACCTTGATGGCATCCTTGTTCTCGCGCATCACGGTGTCCATAAAGTCGCGAGGGATCCCGGATG
>Ga0209230_10000805_pt1 | contig 12300 bp, 27 predicted proteins | sample LakOntMetagenome_FD_187467 | JGI IMG/M metagenome (GOLD analysis project Ga0209230, IMG submission 187467) | Freshwater and sediment microbial communities from Lake Ontario - Sta 18 epilimnion Metagenome (SPAdes) (version 2) | ecosystem: Environmental > Aquatic > Freshwater > Lentic | place... | reverse complement strand
AGGGTCAGGACGAAACCCCTAGCGTGTACCACTTGCTGGTGTTAGGAAAGTAGTAGTACTAGGCAGCATGTCCCGCCTATATCCCATGCCGACTCCTCTATGAGTTAGTATCAAAACTAGAAACTGGTTCGGAGTAACAACAAGGTAGGAACTCTAGGAGAAAGAACTCCTTATCAAATACAGCTATCTTCTAACCAAGAGCAGATTAGGTTCTGTAACGTGAGTATGGACTCTCACTAGCGATTTAATGCAAGGGCGCTTAGCATTTTATTAAAGACGCACAAGACCTAGCAAAGGTGCTTAAATAATGGTGCTGACCCTAAACTGTGGCGGGTCGTAAAAATAATTGAAAAAACAGTTGTGCGGAACCACATAAATCTAAACCAGTTAGTCACGGATATCCTTGCATACCCAATCGAGACGCTTCGCGTTGAGTAGAGGTTGACAGGACCGAAACGTGCATAAGCTCCCTTAGACAACATCGCAATGGATTAACCACCAACGGATAGTGTAGCGACATGCTACAGTTTAGGGTCAGGTCGTCGTGGTGGCTTAAAATACCTGAGTGAGTGAAAAAAGATAACCGCCAGTGCACTGGTCAAGCTTTCAAAAGCCCTCCATCCGCAAGATGTGAGGGCTTTTGTTTTGTCTATTCGATACGGCGCCAAAAATCCAGTGCAAAACTTTGACGGTCTGCGCCATTATACAAGTGGAGAACCTTGTTTGTCAAGTGTGTTTTCTTCAGTGTCTGACCCTAAACCGCAGCAAACCAGTGCAATTCCTCACACCACGTACACAGACGTAAAAAAGCCCACTTAAAGCAATTTAAGTGGGCTTTTCTTTTGATTGGGCTGATTAACTCAATTTAGGGTCAAACATCCGCAAATAAGTGGTCAGTTTCACGAGTATAGTGCAATTTAGGGTCAGATTGGGCTAATTTGTTCTCAATTAGTTTAAGTACAGTTTTATTTACCTTCTCAAGCGATTCCAGCAATTCTTCATCCACGTCCAGCAGCTCAGCAATACGCTCGATGTGCTCCGATTTTTTAACTGGAACCTCACCACGCTTGTTGACATAGCTTTTCTTGGTATAGACGCCCAGAGAGCTTAATTTTGCGATTACACTACGTTCTGGTACATCTAAGCCAGTAGCTATCTCTGCTACAGCGACTCCTGATCTATAGTCTAAGATCAATTTGTCTGTTATTTCTTTGGTATACTTCATAAATCCCATGGCATTAGGTTAGCCATATCCTTCTTACTATCTTGTTTGGTTGATGTTGATACTACTTCTTTAAATAAATTATTTGATATTAGTGGACTAGGAATTGAATCCCAGTTATTGAGATCTAGAATCATATAAGGTGTACGTAATTCAGGATGTGCTAACCAACATTGTGTTAAGATAGTTTGAGTCAGTTTAGGCAAGTGCCCAATCTCTGTGTCCTGTATTCCTGACAAACTCCAAGTAGATTTAGCAGACTTTCGTGAGCCTGCAGTCTTACCAGTTTTAGTTGTCAAACCTTGTGTCTGTATTTCAATTAGTCTATCTGACCCTAAACCACAACAAATTTCAAGGTCTTTGGGTTCTAATATCACTGCTGACAGAAGTCTTGGCTCTAGTATATATTGTAATCCACTAGCACTTCTCCAAGCTTCGTAGTCGACACCTCTAATACGCTTTTGCCCCATTAAGATAAGTGGGGTTAAGGTAGCATAATCAGGCGTTTTAGTTTGAGTTGCTAATAATAAACTGCGTTTAATTCGCGAAAGCATATAAAATGCCCTAGACTTCTGATCAGGGCAATTCCTTTTGACTGTCTCCAAACAATCTATTTGATCACCAGCATAGACTAGAGTCCATGATCCATACCAGGCTACCAATTGGGGCAGCAACCAGGTGTAGAGGTGGGACAAATTCACTGATTCAGCCCAAGTTTCCCAGGCTTCCAAGTTCATGCCTTCAGTTCCAGAGAAGTCCAGTGAGTGTATTTCTTGTTTTTTAAATAGCATTTTATATTAGCAGATTTTATTTTAAATATAGTTCAAGTCGATAAGCAAACAGACTAGTCACTGATTTTATAAGCTTGACCCTAAACAAGATCAAACCACACTAGATTTCCTCGGCTGGGCTCGTCATTACGTGGTTTAGATAGTTTAGATCAATTCTTAAAATCAACCTAGTCTCTAACTCTCTAAGTTATACTAAATTATAGCATATTTGATAACAGTTTAACAAGTACAATTTTTAGTGAGGAGGTAGTTTGCGTTATTGTGCTAAAAACTATAATAATATTATAACACTTGCGGCTTTGTTTGACAAGTTTTTTTTTGATTGTTTGCTAGATGTTTGTGTGTTGCTGAATTTTGCCTTGTTGTGGGACTACAGCTCGTGGCGAAAATAATGCCGCTTTGGGCGGTTTAGGATCAGGAATCATTTTGTGTAATCCGATGTAGCGTTTTTTGTAAATGTCAGTTACAAAAATTTGTGGGTAACTCAACGTAACAGGTTTTGTGTTTTGGTTAGGATATTTTGTTGCTGCGGTTTTAGGTCTAGGTACTTGCAGTATTCAAGCGCTGCTAGGATAGCTAAGAAATCTTCTAGTTCTGTGACAAGTTCTTGTTTGTTGGTGGTTGTGCGATCAGGGTGTGATGAGTTCTCACCAAACCTGCGAATTTTGCTAACCGCCTGGATAACCTCAGCTGCCTCTTCTTGCAGTTTATCTAGCAACCAATTAGTTTGTGCTTGACGGAGAGTTGTGGGTGGAAGGTTAGGCTTTGGTGTTTCAGCTTCTTGTACTTCTTGAGTAGGAGATTTTAGTGCTGCATAAGCAGGAATGTTATAATTAGGTGGAAGCATTTTCAATATTTTGTGTAATTTGGTTATAGACTTGTTGAAAACATTCTGCTCGTTGCGATTGTGCAACTGCTTGATCAAATGTAGTAAACGCACCTGTAATAGGTGTTTCTTTAATTAGTCGGCAAGCCTCTAAGAGAACTAAGTTTGTGTAGTGCTGCAAGTCTAGTCTGCCCGTGTCTGTGGTAGCTTGAGTAACCAGTTGTTTAATGTTCATGTTTGTGCTCCAAGTAGTTGTAAACATCGTTTACAAAACAGCCAAAACACCAAATAAGTGGACTCCAAGCTGGGAACTGTGTGCCTTGTGTCCAGCCATAGAGGTAGATTAAACAAGCTGTGCCTGTAACCCAAGGTGCGTATTTTGCAAAAGTTTTAGTCATGTTGATCCCATGTAATTGGTGGATTGTGTTGTTGGTATGCTATAAGCAAGTCTTTCAAAGTCCAAACACTCATAGTTTTAACTGTTTCTAGCCAGTGAGAAAACATTGCCCAGTCTGAGCTTAACATTGGCGGTAAGTTGATTTCATCTCCGTACGGCTCATCGGGTACGTTATGTACATCTATGCGACCACATGAATAGTGTGTAGTAATTGATTCTGATGTATAAGACTCACCCTCAGTGGTAAACATTGAATTTTCAGCTGCAATCTTTGTTTGTGTTTGGGTAAGGCCACGTGTTCTGTACCATCCTAGGCTCACTGGACCCATCCAGTTTGTTGAGTAAGTTATCATATTCTATTTGTTCCAAGTAATCTCGTAGGGCTTTTTCAACAAAGTCGTTGAAAGTCATATCACATTCGTGTGCTTGCTTGAAAAGCACAAGCAATTCTTCGTCTGAAAAGTCTAGTGGAATCTCCACTCTGTTGTCTGCTAATTTAATCATTTTATACTTCCAAATCTATGTTAGTGCCTTTGTCTAAACCAAGTCGCAGGTTGCGTTGTACTCGGTCAATTATAATTCTTTCAAATGCTTTAGCTTCTATGCGAGCACGATATTCTTCATCTTCTCTGTCCCTAAGCCGTAGCTTTTGGGCATGATAAGCAGCAAGCAATCTGTCTTCAACTGTTATTTTCATTTTAATGGAATCTCCTGAGAATGAATGCAGGTGTAACCATCACTCCAAGTTTGTACATAAATACCGCCAAGTTGTTTGCACAACTTATTGGTTTTTGATTCTGATCCTAAGCCGTAGCCGACTAAGGCAAACGCGATGATTAGTACGGCTCCAAAAATGTATTCACGATTTTGGTAAATTTTGTCAAACATAGTTTATCCTTTTTCAATAAAGTATTATAACACAAAAACAAAAGGGGACTCAAGCCAATTATTTTTGGCGTTGAATCCCCTTGTGCTTATTTGCTAGGTTTCTTTGGTTTCTTCTTAGGCTTATCAGGGGTAGCTTCAGTTTCTGGTACTACAACTGTGTCAAGAGCTCCTGGTTTAAGTGGCATTACACGATCTGGAACCACAGTAGGTGGATTAATGTGTGTAATAGGCTTGTTTGGGTCAGGTTTAGCCATTATGGTTTAGGTCCACTAGGAAAAGGCCAAGCTGCCTTCGGGTTTAATGGTGTTGGCTCAAGTTCAGCTGCAGCTTCTTTGTGCCAAATCTTGTCACCAACTTTTGCGTTCCACGTATCAATATTGTCTAGGGTATCAGCTTGGGTTGCCGCTACCCACTGCTCTGACAAATCAGTTGGTACTGGATAAGGCTCAGGAGCTGGAGGAAAAATGCGATCCATTACAGCGTTTTGATAATAAAACACAATATAACACGCCACAAGGCAAAGTACAAGAATAATAAGTAATACTTCAACTGTCATAGTTTAATCCCATAAATTTTCATAATATTTGCCAAATAGTTTAAAGCCTCGACTAATACGACGCTGTTCAACTGCCATGCCTTCATGGTCGCACTCGTAGGTATGGTTTGGACCATGCCCCATTTTAAACATTTTAGCCTTGCCAGACTCATCCCACTCACAAGGCTCTGAAGTCCAGTCAATTGTGCCACTAGAATACTTGTCTTGCCAAGTGCTGTCAACCTTTGATTGGAAGGCGAAGATCATTTCGTCAAGTACCCAATCCCAACGAAGAAAGTGATTTGAGTCAACGTCGTACTCGTTTTCTTTAGGCTCAGCATTGGCACTCCAAAGATGTTTAGGCACATCTGTGTCTGCAACATCAGGGGCTCCATGCTTGGTAGCTTTTAATTGCTTGAGCATTGGCAAGACGATAAGTGCTAGTGTATGATCCATGCCCCAAGTATCGTACCTGTCGATTCTGACATACACTTGACGATGACGACGTGCTTCAATCCACTGGCAAACTTTGGTAAGTGTAGAATCTGTGCCATCTTTGTTTTCGCTAAGCCAAGTGCCAAACTCATGAACCCAGTCAGGCTTACGCTTCATGCCAATTTCATCACGTTCAGGCTTAGCCCAAAAGCAGAGTGCCTCAGCAATCTGATATGGTCCAATCCAGTTTTTGTAAGGTCCAATTACAACTTTCATCCTATAAATCTCTCTGTTGTATAATTTCGTTTTGTGTCAAATTCTTTTTGTTCGGCTAGTGTGCCAACTTGATAGTGTTGACTAGCTGCACCTGCTTTGAACGCTTCACGCATCCAGTAGTCAATAATGTTGATGTTTTGTGAATGTTGTGTTGTTGAGTACACCTGACGGCGATTTGAGCCTTGTTCAGGATATGCTTCTTCATAAAACCATTTAATAAATTCGCGATCAATATTCATATTATCTTCCACCTTTGTGAGATGAGTTTAAGTTTAAAAGTAGTGACTTGTCAGTAACTACAATATAATTGCTTTTAGGCATAGGTACAATAGTATGTTTGTATTCTTTTGCTACACGCTCACCACATGGTAAACAAGTGTGTCTGCCCAGCTTCCAACGAAGTGGATTTACAGTATCTGAACAACGCACGCAATAAAACATAGTTTTTTCCTTAAATCAATGATATATTATACTTTGATTTAAACTATGAGTCAATTCTGATTTTTTCGAATTTGTTTGATTAATTCATCATGTATTCTACGTACTGTTTGTAAATACATTTGAATAGGAGCACGTTGACCAGGAAGCCATTCAGGTGTAAGTGTAAGAGCAAGTTCTTCGTCAGGCGTAACTAAAATAGTTTTTAGTGTACCATCGTGCCAGCGCATTTTTTCATAACGGATACGAACTGTAGGCATATCTTCGTTACCAACAGTGCCAACAGGAATTTTCTCTCCTTTAAAACCTACTGGCTTATTTACAGCTACACGGACGGCTCCTTCTTGCTCTAATCTTTCTAGTAACCACAGAGGTAAATCTATGGGAATTATAGGTTCAAAGTCTTCTGTGTAGAGTATAACATTCATGGTTTTTTCCTTAATGTCCAAGCATTGCCTGCTTTTGGCTCCCATAAAAGGGTGTCGCCAATTTTCCAGCCAGTCTTTTTCAGCATTTCATCCGTGAATTGAATAAAATGCCCTTCTGCATCTTCTTGTACATCAACAATCCAAGATTGTTGTAATGAGTTGTTGCTAGGTTCTATCATAAGTATCTGTCCTCTGGGTTACGTCCTGCTTCAAACGCTGCGCGCATCCAGTTCGTAATAAACTCAGTACGTTCTAATTCGTTTGTGAGTAGTTCTAAGTGTTGAAAGAATCGTTCTGACCTAAAACTGTAGTTCTCGGTTTCATCAAACCAATCATCAAAAGTTTCGTAAACTACCATACCGCCTCATTTCTAATAAGTTTGCGATACTGAATCCAGCCACGCAAGTTGCCTGACCATAAATCACTATTAGCACTGACATGAGTAACACCTGGCTGCCATGTGTCTGGTTCAAACCTACACATACTAGTAACATCCATAGGGGTGGCTTGATGCTCAATTGGACTGGCGTGTACAGGCTCAGACAATATAAGCTGGTCATATATCTTTTTAGCTTTGTCAAATGAATCATCATTTTTACGATAGCTAACTTGAGCGCAACAACTAGCACTAACAATCTTAGCTTCTTCCAAAGAAATCGGGTCAAAATTGTTGTTAAGATATTGAAGTTCACCAGTAGGTACATATTCAGCAAGGGTAATATAAGGTAAATGCCATTGACCTGGTTTTAATGGCACAGGTAAATGTGTTGTATAAGCCACAGTCATTGCTTCTGCTAGAGCTTTGATCTCAGGTTGTGCGTCTGCGTGATTACGTAAGTGAAAAAAGTTGTTCCACTCAGTGCCTGAGATAACAGTTTTCATTGTCATCCAAGGCTCAGTAATACGATTAGCAATTTGTTTATGAATTGCTAGTTTATGTGCCAAAGCATCTGCCCAGTGTAGTGCATCGTCTTTAGCCCGATTCCATATTTGTTCAGCTTCTGTAGCCACAGCACTACCAACATCTTCATTGGCTTTCATACCTGGTTGGTTCTTACCCCAACTAACAGGAGTAGCAGGATTGGCTTTAATAAACTCGTGCATAGCCTTAACAGGAATAGCACGGCTAGATGCTGAATTCTTTGATAACATACGATGTGTATTAAGTTCTGCTAAAATAAAGCGAGGATACTCAATCTCCATAGTAGTCATACGTACACCTTGAGGGCATACGCTATCGGCAATAACTTTAGCTGAGATCAGTTTGTGTTTCATGTATTGGGTGTGTTAAAATTGTCATTGGCACTTGAGACCAGTCTGCTACGTCTGGAAACAATGCTCTGTATTCATATTTGTCGTCTCTGTAAACTTCAATCCATAACTTACCTTTTCCAGCAAGTTTGAGATCATATTCAATTAGTTTACAAGTTTTACGTATTTCGTAGTATTCTAATTTTCTCATATTAATTTCATAATAAATTTTACTAAGTGGTAAAAGATTGGAAGTACCAACATTAACCATAGTAATCCTACGGCTACATAGAAAAACCAAACAGCTGTTGCAATAAGGGCATCTAATAGTTTGTCAATCATACCACAATAGTTTTAAATGGATCAAATCCAACACCATCATTTAAGGCATTGTAATAGCCGTGTGGGTTGCATACTAAACGAGTGTTACCTAGTGTAAGGTCTATGGCATCGTGTGTATGTCCAAACAGCCAAGTCGTATTTTCCATATCAGCAATCATTGACCCTAAATCGTTAGCAAAGTAGTCGTTAAGCAATTCTCCCCCTCTCCAACGTGGTGCAATACACTCACGAGCAGGCAAAAAGTGTGTAACTACAACCACGGGCTTGTCGCCACGCTGTTCATAGCTTTGTTTGATATAGTCCAAATGCTTGTAGTACAAGTCATAAGCATCACGAGTTTTGAAGTTTTTGATCTGACGAAAATCATTGATCATACGACCGCAAACACTTTGTACTATAGGATTGTCTGCAAAGTTAGTCCACAATGTGCCGCCAGTAAATAACACACCATCAATGGTAACTGTTCCAGGACGTAAAAAGTGTGCATTACGAGTACGCTCACAAAAGTCTAGTAGTTTATCGTCAAAGTGCTGGATAGTTGATCCATAATATTCATGGTTGCCAGGTACATAAACAACTTTAGGAAAACCTTGATCTAAGAAGTGCTGGATCACGTCGGCAGTATTTGACGCACCTGACGCAATGTCTCCAGCTAACACAAGCACGTCTTCGCCACGATACTCACTCATTTGATGAGTTTTGTAAGGTAAACGGAATTCTGTGTGTAGGTCGCTGAGTAGTCTGATTTTCATAAAATTTCTCTGTTAAGCCTATATTATAACAGAAAAGAAAAAGGGCAGCAAGCCAAAAATATTTAGCCTGTCTGCCCTTTTGGTTAAGCATAAAAAATATGATTACCTATTCTGGCAACTAATTCTTTTGTTCGATTCCAACTAGGATTTACTGTCAAATTATGAAAGTATAGTGCTTTGAAATTTGGTAAATGTGCCGTGCCTAAGACGACCGCTTTAGCAAGTGCTTGAGCTTCACGCCAAGCCTCTCCACGAGGTTCACGATGCCGTTCCATAGTCCACGAAAATTGATGTTTAGCATATACGACTCCACAAATACTTGATTCAAATTCTGTTCGATGCGTTACACGATTTAAAGTTACTTGAGCTACCGCAATTTTTCCATGCATTGGCTCACCACGGGCTTCATAGTATATATTCTTAGCTAAACATAAAAGTTCAGCTTTAGTTGCTTTTACTGTTTGGTAAGCTTTATTTATAGCTATCTCTGCCGTACCCAAGGGTAGAGCCAAAAAGGTCGCTGTTACTACTGTTGCTATTGACTGTTGTAGGCTTAACATTGATTTCCTCCTGCAGTTGTCGAACAATGCTAAGTAAATCTAGGATAGCATCAAGAGATCGGCGTTCTAAATCAGTAGTCTTATTAGTATCCATAAGTTCACTAATTTCAGTCGCCAGTTTTAGGTGATTGTAAAGATTTAATTTCATTTTGTAGTTTATTATTTTCTTGTTTTGCGCGCTCTAAAAGTTCCCATATATCATTACGTTCTTTGGTAAGTTGAGCAATAGCACTAGTACCAAAATTAAGTTGGTTTTGTAGATTTTGAAGAGCTTTAGCAGCAGCTAAGGCTGTGCGATTTGGTGGTCTAGGCTCACTATAGGTAGTACCATCAGGTTTGGTTACTGTAACACTTTCGCCATTAACCAAGGTATTAATTAATATATCGTAGCTCATGCTTGTTTGATGTGTGAATGAACTTTCAATTATAACACAAGACCAAGCAGCTTGCAAGTGTGTTTTTAAGGTCTGCGCCAAGCATGAAATGAAATTGTCTTGAAAAATATTTGCCACAGTGATATAATAGACAGACTCGGAGAATTTTAATGTCAACTCAACCAAACTATACAGCAGAACTAGAAGCACTAATCTTAGATGTGCTTTTACCAGTGTATGAACAACATTGTCGTCAACGTGGGATAGCGTCACTAAAAAGTGAAATAAATCCTGAGTTGTTAAAACAATTACGCAAGAAAAAGACTATTCCTCGATTACTTATGCCTAAACCTAATTAAATACTATGCCAAAACACGACGATATAATTTCCATTACTGACCCTGATACAGGCGATACAATGTATGTACACGCTAAAGAACATATAGAATTAAAAACAGTTGTAGGCGAAATGCCTACAGGAACTGCACTTAAGTTTGATGATGGTAAACTGCCACTTCACTTGTTAAGTACAGAAGCAATGAACCAAACAGCAGCAGTGCTTGCTTTTGGTGCAGATAAGTATGCTGAACACAACTGGCGCAAGGGTTTTGTGTGGAGCAGACCGTTAAGCGCAGCAATGCGTCATATCACAGCGTTTAACGCTGGAGAAGACAAAGACCCTGAGTCTGGACTATCGCACTTAGCTCACGCAGCTTGTTGCATTATGTTCTTGCTCGAATTTGAGAAGACTCATAAAGAGCTAGATGACCGATATAAGCCTTAATTATAAAAGACTTGCCAGAATATTAAATAAAACGCGCAAATCTCTTACCCAAACCTGTCACGAGCTAAACATAGATGTTGACAATATAGAAGACCATGTACTAATGAGCATAATTGATCAGTGCTCACACTGTAATATATGGTCTCAACAGCTAGTCCTAGACTTAGACGAAAATCCAGTTTGCCCAGTTTGCGTAAGGCTAACTGGATTATAGACTTGACAAAACAGTTTAAAATCGCTATAATAAACAATTAACGCACAAATAAATACAAAATGTTCAATCAAAATATCAAACGCATCGGCTTTGCCTGCAAGATTCAAAGCGAAGAAAGTACTGCTCATCCAGATTTAAATACTAAATCTACAACAATCAGCTACTTAAAACGCCAAACTGAAGATGCAGCACGAAGCAAGCTATGGGGTTTGGTTGACCATAACCTTAACACCTTGTACCGCCAACTCAAGTGGGTTGCAAAACAACCTGCAGGTTTACGTATGTTTCGTATTACCTCAGACTTGTTACCTGCATATTCACATGATGACTATATGCCGTTCTACTTCCAGTCCGATGTAATTGCTAAAGTAGAAGCACACTTATCCATGTGCGGTGATTTTGCTCGCGAACACGATATTAAACTCAGTTTTCACCCAGGCCAGTTCTGTGTGCTTGCCTCAGAACAAGATCAAGTTATTGAAAATTCTATTGTAGAGTTCGAGTATCATTGCGACATTATCCGTTACATGGGTTATGGCCGCAAATTTCAAGACTTTAAATGCAATGTACACATCGGAGGCAAGCAAGGTCCTGATGGTATTCGTCGCGCACTCAAGCGTCTCAGTCCTGAAGCACGCAACTGCCTAACCATCGAGAACGCAGAGTTCACCTGGGGTCTTGACCATTCACTAGAACTTGTAGATGACTGCGCACTAGTCTTAGACATTCATCACCACTGGATTCATTCAGGCGAATACATTACTCCTTGTGATGACCGATTCAAGCGTGTTGTCGATTCATGGCGCGGTATTAGACCTACTATTCACTATTCCGTATCACGCGAAGACGTGCTAGTAGACCATGATCCTTATGTACGACCAGACTTGCAACAACTAAAATCAATGAAATTTACCAGTGCTAAATTGCGCGCTCATTCAGAATTTTACTGGAATCGCGCAGTAAACAAGTGGGCACTAACATTCTTACCTCATGCAGATATTATGTGTGAGTCAAAACAAAAAAACACAGCCTCACAGGAACTATATGAACTCTCACAATCACTTTGAAGCAGGCACTAAAAATGCAGAAATCTTTAAAACAACAGCTCCTTATAATAATCATAGTCAAGGTAGTGCTCCTCGCTGGCTTTTTGTGTGCAGCGCTGGGTTATTGCGTAGCCCAACAGGTGCTGCATTAGCAATTCGCAAGGGATTAAATGCTCGCAGTTGCGGTAGTGCCGTTGACTATGCGCTAATTCCAATCAGTGCCAATCTTATTATGTGGGCTGAAAAAATTGTGTTTGTCAACGAAGAAAATTATCACGAATCACTTGAGCTATTCAAAGATAAGCAAATGTTACATAACTTGTTAACACTAAGATCACTAGTACTTGATATACCTGACATATACAATTACAACGACCCTGATCTTATCATAGAGTTTGAAAAGCAGATTGACTGGGTTCGCGCATTTGGTGGTAAAACCTCCTATTAATTTAGACTTGACTTTGTTTCCTTTTTCGAGTATAATATAGATTACTTTGGAGGAAATATGGCTGGGTATACACGAGAGTTTTTAATTGATGCATTTATGAGTCGTTATATTAACTGCGACCATTTACCGATTGAAAAATTAGAACGACTAGAAAAAATGGCTACTGATCTTTATGATCGGGTTGGTCGTGATCAGTTCCGTGTGTACGCCTGCTTAGATGCAGACGCTATTCGTGAATATAAGGCAAAACAATGAAAATAAAAGACTTAATCAAAGAATTACAACAACACGAT
>Ga0209230_10000803_pt1 | contig 12315 bp, 16 predicted proteins | sample LakOntMetagenome_FD_187467 | JGI IMG/M metagenome (GOLD analysis project Ga0209230, IMG submission 187467) | Freshwater and sediment microbial communities from Lake Ontario - Sta 18 epilimnion Metagenome (SPAdes) (version 2) | ecosystem: Environmental > Aquatic > Freshwater > Lentic | place... | reverse complement strand
AGCTGGAATCCAACCAAATATTAGCATAAGCATCAATGTTGCACCATGCGTTATACAATCTCTAAATGATAGGTCTGATAAACACCAGCCTATTGTTCCCATTACACACCATGTAGTGAGAAGTGTGGCTATTACAGCCAACATAAGTTTTGTTGATTTCATTTGTTTGTTATTAAGGGTTTTTAATTGGTTCTTCAATAGGTCCTAAATAGAGCGTGTCTGAATTTTTAGAACCAAACTGTAATAACACTGGTGTGTTATCCATTGGTATAGATTCAAGATCATCATTCCATATAAATACAGGATTGTCAAAATCTTTATTGACATAGATTTCTCTTTCTCTATATTGACATACATTAAGAATAATTGAACAAGCCAATAAGGTAAACCAGACGCAAGAAATTAAGGCTAAAAGGATTGAGTAATAATTTGTTTTCATTTTGTTTGTTATTAAGGATTAATATAAGTCTTCAATTACATATGTTGTATAAGGATCTAGTTTTGTAACTATATTGTATTCTATACTAATGTAGTTCATACGACCAAGATCATCATACATCTGAATGTATTTAGTTATTTCTTTACATGCATATGCTTTAGCAGCACTGCTATTAGTTTTTGCTGGTGCCTTGTGATAACGCTTACCACTGCCTCTCTTGTCTTTGTAAATAGTTAGTTCCATAAGAATATAAATGTTTATTAAAATCCTAATAATGATTTAGGAACAACAGGACATATATGATGTTGCCACCATTCACTTCCATCATATTCACCTCTATCTGCCCATGTACCATCTGTATACCAAACAGTACCAAACAGTTCTTGTCCACCATAGCCATGATCATATTCAAAATTTAATGAATCAACGAAGCTATTGTATTCTTCTTCTGTATATGTTACAGGAAGTGTGTGTTGAGAACCTGGTGTATCATGTTCCCAACAATCTTGGTAAGATATCTCAGCACATAATACTGTTTGATTCTTTACCATATGTAAAAATTCTTCTTTAGCGTTTGCCATAATTTCTATTTGTTATTAAGGGGTTTGTGTTTTACACCTAAAACTTTGTACATTGCATTACCACATGCTTGGCTAGATAACCCATCTATGTATTGTTCAAAGAAACTGGTGTCCTCAACATCTTGGAAAGAGTTAAGTTTTTTATTGAGCAGATTGTTATTCGTAATATGATTGCACATTGATAAGAGCTGTTTATTGGACCACGATGGGTAAGCTAAAATCATTTAGATATTACTATTCTCATTTATTGTTATAAGCTGAGACCACTCATTTGCACATACATTGAACCATTACTATCTAGTGCATCAAGTAATTGTATTTAAAAGGGCCCAAGAAGAGCCCATTATTATTATATTAAACTAGTTTGTATTGTACCAATCAATGTACCAAGAGATAAAACATCTTGTAATGTATAATTATAATCTATATCAATAGATAATGTTACAGATGTAATATTCTTATCTTCTATAGTACATGTTGTATGATCTAAAGAGTTTAATGTTTCCATTAGTTGATTAACACTATTAATGTTGATGAATCCTACTGTGTGCTTTAATGTTGTCATAATGCTATATATATTACTTATGTTTGACGTTGTTTGTTGTTTGTTTATTTGACCTATTTAATACGTGATGGTCCTCACGTTAATTCATTTACACTCAAGAAAAAGTTTTTTTCTCCCTCGTAAAAAGTTTTTACTCCTATATATATAAAGATGGAAGATGTTCAGGATTTTTTTACCCACCCAGACATCTCCACCCTTTATATATGAGAAAAACAGGGCTTAAAGCCCTGTGTATTCTGTTGGATTAACCATTCTCTGTGGCTTGAAATTCTCAGCAGTAATGCTTTCGAACTTCATCTCCTTCTCTTTGAAAGCGTTAGCTTTCGTCCAAGTCACATAATTGTTTAAACTCCAACCATCATCAGTAACTGTAATGTCAATTAGTTTAACATCACCATCTTTAATGTCTTGATGAAAGTCATCTTCTTCGTGAACTGCGAATGCTTGATCTCCTAAAGCATAGATTCTGTAGTTCTTTCCTGCGAAGCCTTCAGTCTCTGACTTGTAAGCTCTTACTAAGTTAGTCTTCTTAATTTTTAAAACGTCTTGTCCTGCAATTTCCATAATTTTCTGTTTTTATGAGTTAAATGGGGGAGTCCCTCGACTTCCCCAAACATAGGTGGGGTTGCTGTTGGAAGTACTCTAAACCCCTATATACACAAGAGGTTTGAAAATTTTAGAAAAAAAATTTGGAGAATATATAAAATGTGTTATACCTTTGGTGGGTGGGTGGGTTTGTTTATATAAGAACATTTGTTGTCTGTATAGGTCTAAATAAGTTTTCATAATATAGCATAGGAATTAAATATTTGTCTTTTATGTATTGATTATGTTTTTTTATTATATATCTTTGTCAGTATTAAAACTAAATTATGATGATAGTACAGAGTATTAAGAATATTGTATCTACAGAATTTCAATTAGCTGAGAAGTATTATAATATACTATTTACAATAAACAATCTACATCTAACAGAAAGAGAGATACAACTCATAGCTTTTACAGCTATTAAAGGAAACATTACATATGCTAATGTAAGGGAGGAGTTCTGCAAAACCTACAACAGTACATCTCCTACCATCAACAACATTATTTCTAAGCTTAAGAAGATGGGTATATTTATTAAGGAGAATGGTAAGGTGAAGATAAACCCTAAGATCTGCATAGATTTCAAGAAAGACTTAATGTTGAATATAAAAATTGTACATGAAGAAGCCCCAATCAATGTCAGTGAAAGAGTGGATCATCAAGAAGATGGCAATTAGTATAGTGGTGTCTGAGAAGACAATTGATTCTGTTGTTATTCATCAGTTTGATTCTGCTAATGATGCTCTTAATATACATGATAGTATAGAGATCTCTGGGTTTGGAAAGTTTTATTTCAACCAGAAAAGAGCTCAAGCACAATATGACAAGTATGCTAAGATAAAACAAGCATATGATAATATATTAGCTAATGATTCTTTATCAAACAAGAAAAGACATTCTACAGAACAAAAACTAATTTCAATATTAAACGATATTAAAATTCTAAAACCAAAAATCAATGAGCCTAGGACAGATAATTGAGGGATGGAAGAATCACCTTCTCCCTGAGGAAAGAAAAAAAGCTTTTATAAAACATGTGAGCAATGAAAGACTTGCTATATGTAATGAATGTGAACATCATTCTAAAAATCATGCATCAGTAAGACCAGATGCACATTGCACAAATTGTGGATGCACACTATCTGCTAAGACTAAATGTTTAACCTGTGAATGTCCATTAAAGAAATGGATGGCACAAGAAATACCAAAAGAAAATGATGTTACGTAAAATACCATTAGGACCATTTATAGAAATCCTTACAGACCTATTTGAGAATGGAGCTGATTTTATTGATTTATCAGGAAATGTTAATGATGATGTAGAGGCACCAAGAGATAGTCTTAAGATTACAGTGAAGCCTGAATACTTATCTCTTGAAGAAGAAGACGAAGAAGACACAATAGATTATGGAATGGATTTTTTAATAAATAATGAAACTGATACACCAACATCTCTTTCTAAAGATGACATTGAAGATTTAATATAATATAGCATGAGCAGAAAACCAAACTATTATCGACAAATTCTACAGACATTGGAAAACTTACGTAAAGCCCATCCAACGTATAATATAGGAAGACATATTTCTACAGCATTAGATGGATATGATGATGTTTGGGGAGTCACAGATAAAGAATTCCTCTTTGCTTTAGAGAAATATGAAATAGAATTGAATATGGATTCTCCTCATATAGATGAAGAAGAAATAGAAGAGATAATAAAGGATGGCATGAATTTGGAGAGAACATTGTTTGAGGAAGAGGAGGAATAATAATAACACACTAAATAATGGCAATAAGAAAAACTACATATATAGACGTTGAGCTAGATTGGGCTGAGACACAATTAGCAAGTTGGAAACAATACGTTGATGCTAATCCTTTACATACATTAGAGGATAGAATCAAATGGAAAGAAACTAAAGCTGGTGGTGCTATGCCTATGGTGATTGCCTCTATTGAGAGTCAGGGAAAGTTTGTTCAAGAGACAATGAAAAACTACCTTGCTCTTTTAAAAGAAGTGGATGTTATGAGAGAAAAGCAAGAAGCTAAGAAGGTGGAAACACGTGGTGGCCAAGAGCTTGGATCTATGGCAGAAGAATTCTTAAAAGGTAGAGGATAGAATGAAACTACATAATATAGAGTATAAGGATTGGTTCATTAATCAAGGACGTATTCCAGATGAAACATCTAGTGAGTACAAATCATTCTTCAATTTCCACAAGGAACTTTGTATGAATGGCTGTATGATGGATGGACAATACATCAATCCATTTCTATATTGGCATTTAAACATATGGCATACAGAGGTTGATATCATAGATGAATATGGACGTATCAACCAGAAATATGCTAACCCTCTTCTTAGAGATAATGAGTGGTTAGTAACAAATGAAATAGACAGAGCTCAAAAGGAAAAGAAAGGACTAGTTATACTAGGTATTAGACGTTTTGCTAAGTCTGTTATTGAGGCTTCTTACATAGGACAAGGAGCTACGTTTGATGAGAACAGTCAGAACATTATTGCAGGACTGAATGCTCCTGATATAAAGCTGATTACAGATAAGATTGACAAAGGACTTAACTTCCTACCTAAATCATGGAGATGGCAGAGAGTAGAGGATAACTGGAAAAACCAAGTTACCTTAGGGATTAAGACTAAGTCAGGAGAGAGAATACCATTCTCTCAGATTCTTATACGTAACTTAGATGGTGGTAACAATGAAGAAGCTATTGCAGGTACTAAACCTAGAAGACTTATCATTGATGAAATAGGTAAGGGATCGTTCCTTAGAGGACTTCAAGCTGCTATACCAGGTTTTACAACACCATTTGGTTGGGGATGTTCACCTATACTAACAGGTACTGGTGGAGATATGAAGATGTTCATGGATGCAAAGAGCTTAATGTTCGATGTTGAGAATTTCAACTTCCTAGAATATAACAATGCAAAGGATGATAAGAGAGTGCATGGGTTATTCATATCACATAAATATAGAATGGAAGCCAAAGAGGAAAGTTCTCTTGGTGCTTTCTTAGAAAAACCAGAAGGATCTTCTTTACATCAAGTGAAGATGATGGTCTCTAATGAAGAGAAAGCTACAGAGATTACCAATTCAAATCTAGAGAAGCTTAAAAAAGCTGGTGATAGAATGGCCTATCTAAAAGAGAAGATGTACTATCCACAAGAGGTGGATGATATATTCTTAAATGAAGATACTAATATATTTGATATTGACTCAGCTAAACGTCAGAAAGCCAGATTATTAATGCAAGAAAGAACAGGTACACCTGTTGTTTTATATGATGATGGTGAAGGAGTAAAACATGAATTTACAGACAAACTTCCTATATCAAACTTCCCTCTGAAGAACAGTGATCAAAAAGATGCTCCTGTAGTGATATATGAGTTTCCAATTGAAGCTCCTCCATATGGACTTTATGTTGCAGGAATTGACCCTTATAGACAAGGAAAGTCTGCATATAGTTCATCTCTAGGATCTGTGTATATATACAAACGTATGCATGCTATTGCAGGAGAGAAGTATCAAGATATGTTTGTGGCCAGCTATTGTGCTAGACCAGATAAGAAAGAAACATGGGAAGAACAAGCTCGCTATCTCATTAAGTATTATAATGCTAGAGCTCTATGTGAGAATGATGAAATATCTTTTATAGACTACATGATAGCAAAGGGCGATCAACATTATCTAGAAAGACAACCTGAATGGTTAAAAGAAATAGTTCCAAACACCACAGTGAGACGTGATTATGGAATACATAGATCAGCTGATAAAATACGAGACTTCCTTCATGGATGTCTTAAGAAGTATACAGAGGAAGCTATACATGTAGAGAAAGATGATGATGGTAACATCATATCAGAAATAAAAGGAATGTCAAAGATATTTGATCCTGTTCTTCTTGAAGAAATGATACAGTATAATGAGCAAGGTAACTTTGATAGAATCATTGCTGCAGAATTAGCTGTGGCATTAGCTATGAAATTAGATCCCATTATGGGAAAAATAGGAGGAGAACAAGATGTAAGAATCACATCAATGTTTACAAAGAGCAAAAAGAATAAGCTTTTCACAGAAAGCAGATCAATGTTTAACACACCAAAAAGTAAATTGTTTAGATAACATGGCAATAATTAGATATACCAAAGACGCAACAATCAGATACGCTTATCTGAATATATTTCCTGACCAGTTTAAAACTGAGAAGGAGAAGATGGATGAGAGTTGGATTAAAAATACAATGGACTATTTCTCCAACAAAGCATATGCTGAGTATGTAAAGAATAGAGATACATTTGTTAAGAATTATGATCTTATGAAAGGAATCCTTCGTATGGAGGATTTCTATCAAGAACCAGAAGTGAGAAGCTTTACAGATGTTCTTACAGGAGATCTAGAACTTCCTGCTTATGTGAAGATGTATTCTATTGTTACCACTCCTGTTAATGAGTTAGTAGGAGAGATCTCTAAAAGACCAGATACATTTAGAGTGAAAGCTTTTGATGATGATAGTCAAGCAGAAGAACTACAGTTTAAAACAGATACGCTACAAGAATATGTAATAAATCAAGTTAAACAACAATTTGCAAAGAAAGCTGAAATGCAAGGACAAGAAATTGACGAGGAGCAATTACAACAAATGACTATGGAGCAGGTTAAAGAAGAGCTTGATAGTTATACATCTATTGCTGAGAAATGGGCAAACCACATTCTTACATGTCAAAAAGCTGAGTTCAATTTAAAAGAAAAATCAGAAGATGCATTCAGAGACATGCTAATCTCTGCTAGAGAATTTTACCATATATATGAAGACAACTCGAAACTTGGTTTCAATATCGAAGTGGCCAACCCAAAGAACACTTGGTTTCTTACTACTCCTGATAGAAAGTGGATATCAGATCCCACTGGTAGAGCTCAAGGAGCCTATGCTGCTGGCACAGTACAAGTTATGGAGCTTTCAGAGATCATTGAAAGCATACCAGATCTTACGAAAGAGGAGATTGACCACTTACGTTCATCACTCCAAGACTATGGATTGATCAATGTACGTGAATCTAATTTAGGTAATCCAGATGCTATTCCTGGACAAGACTCTGTAATGTATGATACATTTGATCCATTAGTGTTACAAACACGTATGATTATTGAATCAGAAATGAAAGAAAACAATGATGGACTTAAAGACTTTTTAGGACTAACTAATAATGTTAGTTCATTTGGTTATAAGTATGTTGTTGTTAGAAGCTACTGGATTTCTAAAAGAAAAATAGGTAAACTAATCTATATAGATGATATGGGTAATGAGCAATCTTTACTTGTTGATGAAAGTTATAAATCAGGAAGCATACCAACACAACAATCATTAGAATGGGGATGGATTAATGAATGGTATCAAGGAACTAAAATAGGTCCAGACATTTATCACATCAAACCATTTAAGTTATTAAATTATTGTCCTATTATAGGAACAACATACGAGGTGAAGAATACAGAGGCTAAATCTCTTGTAGATCTTATGAAACCTTTTCAAGTCCTTTACAATGTATGTATGAACCAGTTGTACAAACTTCTTGAAAAAGAAATGGGTAAGGTGCAACTTATGTCATTAAGACATGTTCCTATTCCTAAAGATGGAGATGCACAAGATGCTCTTGATATATGGGAAATGGAAGCACGTAACAGAGGTGTGGTATTTGTTGATGATAGTCCAGAGAACTTAAAAGCTCCTAGCTCATTCAACCAATATACAGCTCTTGACCTTACACGTACACAGGAGATACAATCTAGGTATACACTAGCTCAACAAGTTAAGAATGAATGTTGGGAACTTGTAGGTATGTCAAGACAACGTATGGGATCTGTATCTGCATCAGAAACTGCAACAGGAACTAATACAGCTATGCAACAGAGTTATTCTCAAACAGAACCATTGTTTGTTGCACATGAATATGTAATGGGACAACTATATCAAGCTATCATTGATGCTGCATTATATGTAGAGAGTTCTAAACCTCAGAGTACGCTTTCATATATCACTTCTGAGGGACAATCTGCATTTGTACAAGTGAATGGATCAGATCTTAAATTTCGTGACTTAAAAGTATTCTTAACTAATAGACCAGAAGATACACAAATGTTTAATGAACTTAGACAACTTTCTCAAGCTATTATTCAGAATGGTGGCACACTTTATGATATAGTGGAACTATATAGTACTAAGTCTCAAAGAGAACTTAAGAAATCATTCAAAGATCTTAGAGATAGACAAATTGCTTTACAAGAACAACAACAACAACTTGCTCAACAACAGCAACAAGCTCAGCAAGAACAAGCTCAAGCTCAAATGCAGCAAGCTATTCAGATGAAACAAGCTGATCAAGAACATGAAGATTATCAAAATGAACTTGATAGACTATCTAAAGAGAAGATTGCTATTATATCAGCTACAGGATATGGTAAAGTGGAAAGTGAAGACATTAACATTAATGATGTTCCTGATGTACTAGAAATCAGTAAGTTAAACCAACAACAAGATAAAGCTACAAAAGATTATGGAAGTAAGATGGCTGATATTCAAGCTAAGAATAAACAAGCATCTGATAAAATGTTCATAGAAAAAGAGAAATTACAAGTAGCTAGAGAGAATATGACAAACGATCTTGCTGTTGCAAAAGAAAATGCTAAAGGACGTAATAACAAAAAAACTTAATGTTTATACAAGAGTAAAAACTATTAATGCTATATTATCAAAAAAAATAAGCATTAATAGTACATAACTCTTTGATATTAAAAACTCTTATAATACTTTTACATTAATAAACCAAACATAAATACAACTACATATGGCTGATAATTTAGATAACTTTAGTATTGAGAATACTATGGAAATGGGAATGGGTAATCAAGAACTATTAAATGACTTGTTTTCCCCTGAAACATCAACATCAAATCCAGAAGATGTTACACCTATTATAAAAGACGCAGATGGTCCTGATGCACCAAGTGTACCAGCAGTAAAAAAAGGTAAGGATATTATTCCTCCTAAAAGCGTTGATGGTAAAACAGATGAAGAGAAAGCAGAAGGACAATCAATGATTGCTGATTTCTTAAGTGATGATGAGGATGATGAAGATGAAGCTCCAGTATCAAAACCTGCAAAACCTGCAAGTGTTGATAATGATGCAGATGCAGATGATGATGCACCAGAAGGTACACAATTCACTGCTCTTGCTAATGATCTTTATAAACTAGGTGTATTCACCAATGATGATGAAGAAGATCTAGAACCAGTATCCACTGCAGAAGAATTCTTAGAAAGATTTGAAAGTGAAAAGAAAAAAGGTGCATCTGAAATGGTACAAAACTTCATAGCACAATTTGGAGAAGATTATCAAGAAGCGTTTGATGCCATATTTGTGAAAGGAGTTAATCCAAAAGATTACTTTGGTACTTATAATCAAGTAATTGGTTTTGCTGAGATGGATCTTAGTGATGAGAGTAATCAAATGAAGATAATGAAACAAGCTTTATCTGATCAAGGATTTGATCCTGAAGATGTAGATACAGAAATTGAAAGACTTCAAAACTATGGTGACCTTGAAAGCGTAGCTACAAAACATCATAAAGTTTTGGTTAAAAAAGAAGCAGCCAAGTTACATCAATTAGAACAGAAATCTGAAGCTGAGTTAAGACAAAAAGCTCAAATCAAAAATCAATATATAGACAACGTACAGACCATCTTGCAAGAGAAGGTTAAAAATAAAGAGTTTGATGGTATTCCTATCAATCCAAAATTAGCAACAGAACTACAAGACTTCTTATTAGTTGATAAGTGGAAAACTCCTTCAGGAGAAACACTAACAGACTTTGATCGTGCTATTTTGGATATGAAAAGACCAGAGAATCATGCAATAAAAGTTAAGTTAGGACTTCTTATGAAAATGTTAGAGAAAGATCCAACATTATCAACTATACAAAGAACAGGCGTTACAAAGAAATCTAACGAACTGTTTGGAGAAGTTGCAAGACAAGTGACTAAATCTAAGTCAACTACTAGTTCAAATGCTAAACCTAATCAATGGTTCTTATAACAAAAAATAATTAATAATTAACAAAAACGAATAACAAATGGCAATTCAAACAATCCCTGGGTTAACAGGTTTTACTTATGCTCGTGTTGCGTCTATGGACAAACGTGCAGTGGGGAAACTTACAGACTCAAATCACTTAGAGAGTTTTCACTCCACAGAGCCAGCTGATTATGATAAAAAGATTATCTCTTTATATACTCAGAGCTCATTGTACAGTAATGACTTCTTGGACATGATCAACAAGAGCACACCTTATTACATTGATAATAATAGTGATGCATGGAAATGGCAAGTAGCAGTTCCTTACAAATTCCCAAAAATCATTGACATTCCTGCTTCTACGCAAGATTTAATTGATGATGGTAAAACAGGTATCGATGGTCAAGAATTTAACTTAGTATTAGATACTAATGAGTTTTCTAAAAATGCTATCATTTCTGTAGGTACACGTCAGTATGGTCCACGTTTCTACGTGATCAAAGATCCACAACCATGGAATATGGGTTATTTGTACACATTTACATTAGTAACTGACAATCCAACAATTGACTTTGTAAACCCTACATTCTTACATCATGGTATTGAACTAGAATTAGTTGATGCTGCTATTGGTGAGTTTGACCAAGACTTATTAGGTCTTCCAAGATTAGGTGAGCAAATCACTATGTTTGAATCATTAGGTTCTGCATATGGATATGAGCACAAAATCACAGAATGGGCTGATGACAAAATGATGAGAGATGCTTCTGGTAAGCCACTTGACATTTTAGTATATGCTCCACAAAGACGTAACCAATTACCTTTAACTCGTAATGATGTTAAATGGGAACCATTCATTGAGTTCTGGATGCGTAAGTCAATGATAGAATTAAAAGTTAAACGTATGATTTGGGCTAAGCCTGGTACAGTTAAAACTAATGGTTCTAAACAAGAATTAAAAAGAACATCTGCTGGTGTATATCACAGAATGCGTAACAATGGAAACTTGGTACAATATAACAGAGGTGAATTCTCTGCTAACTTGATTCGTTCAGTATTTGGAGACTTGTTCTACAGAAGAGTGGATGTAAAAGACAGAAGTGTAAAAATGTATACTAATGAAGCTGGATTCGATGTATTCCAACAAGCTTTAAAAACAGATGCATTAAACTCTGGTCTTACGTTCATGGCTGATTCTGGAAACAGATACTTACAAGGAGAAGGACAACATATCACTTACAACTTTGCATTTGATGCAATGGTTACACGTGAGACTGGTCGTGTTGAATTGATCCACTTAAAAGAATTAGATTTACCACAAACTAACTTAGAGTTTGGACAAAACAAAAAATCTACTCCAGTATTTATGGTGTTTGATGTGTCTCCAATGTCTGATGGTTCAATGGTAAACAACATTAGAGAAGTACGTATGAAAGGTGCTCCTTCTATGACATGGGGTTATATTGATGGTACTCGTCACCACTTAGGTTTTGCTAAGTCTCAAGGTATGAGTTCAGCTAACAAATTCCCAGGATACGAAATCTGGATGAAAGACAGATGTGACGTATTTATTGAAGATCTTTCTAGAACTGTGTTGATCGAGGAAATCCCACAATTCTAAGAATAAAATTTCGAGATGACTCCCCTCACCTCCTCTCCCTCCTAGAGGGGATGATTCTCAACCCAGAGTGTTTGATATGGATAGTATCCAGGATCAAGTTCCTTCGATGGGACCACTCTACTAAATAAAACCAAATATTATTAAATAACTACATTATGGGTAAATCAGGCAAAATTTCTACTATCAAAAGAGAATACAATAGTTCTCAGTTACAAACTATGGATAGTGGGTTAGCACAAAAAGGAATGACAAGAATCCCTGGAACAGGTGTATTCAAATATCCTTATAAGGAATTAGATGGTAAATATAGAACAGGACTAGATCCAGACGCTACTTACATCAAACGAATTAAAGATGATACTGAAAGAGAACTTGAAGTTGAAAGAGTAACTACTCTTAAAAAAAGACTTGAAGACGAAATAGGTGATA
>Ga0209230_10000802_pt1 | contig 12315 bp, 30 predicted proteins | sample LakOntMetagenome_FD_187467 | JGI IMG/M metagenome (GOLD analysis project Ga0209230, IMG submission 187467) | Freshwater and sediment microbial communities from Lake Ontario - Sta 18 epilimnion Metagenome (SPAdes) (version 2) | ecosystem: Environmental > Aquatic > Freshwater > Lentic | place... | reverse complement strand
TTTTGTTTATATTTACATATCTAATTAAAACAAAACTAATGAAAGTAATCTACATGGAACACACATTGAATCTGATGGCTGCCACTGATTTAGCAGCGGTTAAAGAAATCGTAGCTTCTGGAGAGGTAAAACAAACAGAGGTTGGAACGTATTTAGTAATTGAAACAAAATCACAAAAACAAGTATAATTATTATGGAAAAAATTACATCGGGAATCGGACTAATCTTTGCTGGGATATCATTATTAGTCGTGGCTGCAATCCTATTTGCATGGCCAGTACAATTATTATGGAATGGATGTTTAATTGATGCCGTTGATGGCATTCACCCAATTGGATTTTGGCAAGCGTTGGGATTAAACTTCTTGTTTTCAATTATATTTAGTGGAACCAAAATTTCAAGTAAAAAATAATGATTCACGACATTATTCTATACTTATTTTTTGGCATGTCTTATTCATTTGGAATGCATCAACTTAATAATTTTTTAAATGAGACCAATCAACATTCAGATTTAAGATTATTTAATTGGATTGAAATAGTTTTATTGATTGTGTTTTGGCCGGTATTTCTTTTAATATTTATTGTATCATTTTTAAAATCTTGACATGCCAGAATTAGCAGAACTTAAACTTACCGCGGCCTATATTAATACCGTATCAAAGGGTCTATTTTTTAATAAGATTGAAAAGAATCCCGTGCATAAAGGGGTTAAAGTAGAACCAGAATGTACAGTTTTTAAAATTAGTGCAAAGAGCCGCGGAAAAGAATTGATGGTATATTTAACCTCTCCAATGGGTTGTCAAACCCTCAGAATGAATATGGGTATGGCTGGACATTTTCAAATAACTCCAACCGGAAAGGAGTCAAAACATGCCCACCTTAAGTTTTATTCAGAATGCGGGAAGACCCTAAGTTTTGTAGATGTTCGTCGATTTGGAAAATGGAAAGTAGAAAGCGATTGGTCAGCGGACAGAGGACCAGACCCTACCCAGGACCTGGAAGGATTTGTTAGGAACATAATGGACAATATTGACAAAAAGGAATTTGATAAACCTGTCCACCTGGTAATGATGAACCAGAAATATTTTAATGGTATTGGAAACTACCTACGGGCTGAAATACTTTACAGAGTGCCCGGGGCAAATCCATTCCTTCCTGCCAGAGAGATTTTTCAACAGCACCCTGAAATATTAGCACTTTGTTGTGAAATACCTCAACTTGCCTATGTTATGGGAGGTGGAAGTATTAAAGATTGGAAAAATCCATTCGGGTTAGAAGCCGCACCAGAACACTTCTTTCAATGTTACTCAAATCCAACTATGTCGAATTTGGTTGATGCAAATGGCCGAAGATTTTGGTACGACCCTAAATGGGACCTTGTCGAATCTGAATCTGATACATGGTGTCACTATAGCGGAATGCCAAGTCCTGAAGCATACACAACAAAATAAATATTTATATGAACGGAAAAATTGCAATTGTCGGAGCTGCGGCTACCGGTAAGGACTACTTAAGAAAACAAATGATGGACCGAGGGTTTACGTATGGAGTTTCATGTACAACCAGACCCCCTAGAAGGGGAGAAGTCCATGGCAAAGATTATTATTTTATAACTGATGAGCAGTTTAAAGACATGATAACTTGGAGACACTTTGCAGAATGGCAAGAATTTAATGGTTGGAAATATGGTTTGACTAAAGGTGAATTTAACCAATGCAATGTAATGATTCTGAACGCTGAGGCGGTTAAACTACTTGAACCACATTATAGAAACCAAGTGTTTGTAATATACTTAGACATCCCAGAAGAGGTTCGTAGAGAGCGTTTGGGTGAACGTGACGACGAAAATGATTCAACTAACCGCAGAATTTTAGCAGATAATGAACAATTTAGAAACTTTTTTGATTTTGATTGTAAAATAACTAACGAAAACTTTTAATAATATATAATACCTAAAACATTTTAAAATGGCAAAACAAAAATCTACAGCAGAATTAAAAGACCTACGTGCTCAATTAGAAATTGAAGTTAATGAGGCACAAAAAGAACTGGCACAAAAGAAATACTCTGTAAATCTAGAAAACGTGCAAAATATTAACGCGGTCTTAAAGCAAATCGACAAAAATTATGAGTGGAGCATTAAAAATGCAGCATTTGTGATTAACCTATATGACGCCTTGGCAGACCAAAAGAAACAATTTCAAATCGAAGAAACTGTTGAAACTATAGTACAATTAAATGGAGTTCAATTAAATCAGTTGTACACTATTATCACCAACATTACAGGGACTGGTATTGAAGCAGCTAAAACGTTTACAAGATTATTAACAAACGTAGGTTCTCAAATTTCAATAGCCTTAAATGAAATGGCGGAAGCAAACAAGGTGATTCAAAAGAAGCATGTTGCATTAGTAGAATTAGATTCTGCAATCGATCAAGCTGAAAAACCTGAGGTTGCAGTAGAAGAAATTACATAATAATTATGAAACTAGCAAGTAAATCTAAAAAACGTTTAGATTTGCTAGAGGCTATCCAAGACGGCATTACAAGTCGTGATGTTTTTGAAACAATTGGCTATAAGAATCAGAGTGAGGATAAAATAATTCAATTTATTTATCCTTACCTTCTTAGTCAGTTAACAGAACATGTTATGGAAAAGAAGGGCTTTAGCAAATCTCTTGCCAAAGAAAAGGCAAGAACAATGATTAAATGGGAGGGTAACGTAAATACTACCGTGAAGCAAATACAATTCATGGGCACCCAAAACCGTCCTGACATGACAATTCAAAACGATGGAGTTACTATTGCTATAGAATTTAAAAAAGGTGATAGAGGAGCCTCATTACGGGAAGGATTTGGTCAATCAATAATATATTCAACCGCATATGATTTTGTGATTTACATGTTTATTGACATAAGCGAAGAAGGTCGAATTGTTAAAGGTTCTACTGCAGTAAATGAGCAAAAATTCTTACAAAATCTATGGGATAATTTTAACGTAAAATTTACAATAGTTTAATGAAAACATTCGTAACTTCAAATCAGCAATTTGGCCGACCAGGCGCCATAAAATCATATAAAAGACCCTTTGAGGACGTTCAAGAAATGAATCAAGAACTTTTTACCAAATGGAATTCAACCGTCTCTCCGGAAGATACTGTGTATGTACTTGGTAACTTTGCATGGGACCCAGAAACTGCAGAATATTTCTTAAGAAACCTGAATGGGACTATTATTAATATAGAAGGAGAATTTGACAGTGCCCTTGAAGAACTTGAAGAGAGTGCAGCCGCCCTAGACATTGACTTTTTTAATGGACTATTAGAGGTTTTTTCAGAAGAGAATGCAGTTCTTTCATATTGGCCCCTTCTAGAATGGCCACGCAAATCAAAAGGTGCCTATTCAATCATAGGATTTCCAAATAAAAAGTATGGCAGTAATCATAAGACCAAAACAATTAATTGTTGTTGTGACTTTTGGGAATACAAACCTGTAGAATTATCTAGTATCATTCAACTCTTTAATGAGGTAGAATAATTGTTAATAACTTTAACAAAATTTTAACACTTTACTGTTTCCCTATTCAAAAAATTGTATTATATTTACATTATAATTAAAAAACAAAAACAAATATGGCATCTAAATCTTACAGAGAATTAACAGAGAATTTTTTAACAACCCGTTCTGAAGCAGACTTTACTGCACTTTTTTACAAAGTAAAACCAGGACTCACATCTTACATTAATAAAATAGTAAAAGATCGTGAAATGTCTGAAGATATTGCAGTAAACACCCTAACAAAATTGTGGACTAAAATTGATCAATATGACCCACAATACCAGATCACTACATGGTTGTACCGAATTGCTTTCAATGATGCATTAGGACATATCAATAATAGAAACAAACAATCCTCTCTGGATGCCCTATCTGATTACGGTGTTGAAGTAAGTGAGAATGGTGAATTTGTTAGTGGCTCAAAAGGTTTAAATGGTGCTATTGAAGATTACATAATGAAAACCGAACAAGATTTCCTTGAGGAAGATAACGAACTTATGTCAAAGTACGGTAGAGCCCTTACTGAAATAGAAAATCTTAAAGGAATGTACCGTGAAATAGTAATTGATCGTTTGATTAATGAAATGAAGTACGAAGAAATCGCAGAAAAACATGACTTACCGCTACAGACTATTAAAAACCGTATTCGTAGAGGTAAAGCAATCATCGAAGAAAATATGATGTTGTAATGGTTGTTGTTGTCTATAGAAAATCGGTCGGTTCGAAAACAAAATACATGACAGTATTTGAGAATGAACCTAACCCGGATAAAATTATAAACTTGAATGCCAGGAAACCCCTGATTCCAAATGAGTATATCATTGAAGAAATTGGAGTTGGCGACAGTTTTATAGAGAGTTATAAAAAACAATATAAAATTAATAAACATGAAGTTTGTTAAATTGTTAATAACTTTTTGAAAATAATTAACCTGACATTTTACCGTGTCAGGTTTTTTGATTATATTTACATATCTAATTTTAACAAAGAAATATTATGAAAATTTTTAAAGTACTTTCAATCGAAAGCGCAGACGAATCAGGAACATCCCTTAAAGGTTACATTAATTCAACGTATAGTCAATTGCTAGAAGTTCTAGGAAAACCAACCTATGATAAACCATCAGGAGATGGCAAAGTTCAAGTCGAATGGGTTGTAGAATTTAAAGGTGATATTTTTACAATATACGACTGGAAAACGGGTTCAAGAGAATACACTCAGAATGAGTTAACCAAATTTAATGTTGGAGGTAAATCATCTGCTCTCGATTTTATTCAAGAAGTAGAATCGCAACTTAACAAATAAGATGCGAGACAAGGATACAAATAGAGTAATTTTAATAATTGCATTTATGACATTCTTACTTGGATTTCTGGTAGCAGCGGCAATCTACAATAAAAGACCAATTACCGAAAAGGAATATTATGAACTACAAGAACAACAATGGTATGAGTAAAGAACTATTTTTATTAAGAGGATTACCTGGAGCCGGAAAATCAACATTGGCAAAAATCCTTGTTGGTGATAGAGATTATTGTCACAAAGAGGCCGATATGTATTTTGTAGATAGCGAAGGAAAGTACAAATTTGACTTTTCTTTGATTAAAGAAGCCCATGAATGGTGCCAATCAGAGGTCGAATTTCTTATGAAGTACGAGCACACTGTAGTAGTTTCAAACACTTTTACTCAGGAATGGGAAATGCAGGCCTACTATGATTTGGCCAAAAGTTACGGCTATAAAGTCAATTCTATAATTGTAGAGAACCGACACAGAGGGGTAAATGAGCACAATGTGCCTCAAGAAACATTAGAAAAAATGAAACAACGTTTCGAAATTAAATTATAAAAAATGAAAAATAACTTTAAAGTTGCCAAATACGAAAAGACCGACGAAGGGTTTAAACATCTTGGATATGATGAGTACCAAATCACATATCTTAAAGGTAATAAACCACATCAAATCCGAATAGTTGTTGATGGTATTTTAACAAAAAGGGTTATCAATTTAATCGATGGTAATTCTGGGTATAAAAACCAAATACTGCTGGCAATTAGTGATGTTAAAAATGCTAAAATAGATTTAACACAAAAACCATCCGAAAAAAAGAAGGTAACATTGGGTTACATTGGAACATTTTATAGTAAGCTAATCGTGAAAAACGTTAAGAACTATTTGATAGGAATTAACAAAGAAGAGAGAAGAGACACATTAACTAAATATGAATTAATATAATGGAAAATCAAAATTCAGTTTGCTACGTAGCAAAAATCAACGAAGTACGTGCAATCGAAGGGGCAGATAACATCGAATTAGTTATTGCAGGTGGATGGAATGCCATCACAAAGAAAGGTGAATTTAAAGAAGGTGACTTAACAGTTATTGCAACAACAGATGCAGTAATACCTGAAAAACTTTCTGAAAAGATGGGAGTTGCAAACTACCTAAGAAAGGGTAATAGAGTACGAACTGTAAAATTAAGAGGAGTTTATTCTGAATGTCTAATTATCCCAACTAAATACATTCCAGGATATGGAGACATATACTCTGATGGAGATGACATGATGGAAAAATTTGGTATCGTAAAATACGAACCACCAGTTAAACAGGTTCACTTATCATCTGGTAGAAAAATCAAGTGGAGAGATAACCAAAACTTCCATATTTACTACAAGTTTCCAAACCTTAAAAATGTGCCCGGAATGTTTACTGAAGAGGATGAGGTTCAAATCACCAGAAAAATCCACGGAACAAATGCCAGATTTGGTATTGTAAAGAAATCTAAATTGACCTTTATGGACAAGGTAAAGAAATTCTTTAGAATTGCTGACGAATGGGTTAACTATGAGTACATCTACGGTTCTCATAACTGTGAGAAAGGTTCTGACACTCAAGGATTTTATTCAACTGACGTTTGGAGAACAATCTCAAATGACTATGGTATCAAAAAAAGACTTTGGAACCAGGCTAAAAAATACAGTGTTGAAGATTTGGGTTCTGGATTGGTTCTTTATGGAGAAATCTATGGAGCAGGAATTCAAAAGAACTACGAATACGGCCTAAATGAAATCAGGTTTGTTGGATTCGATATTACTATAGATGGAAAATACTTGGCACCGGAAACAACTCAAATGATTACAGTTTGTAACTTACAACTTTCACACGTTAAAGTACTTTACAGTGGACCATGGTCTCAAAAGGTACAAGACGGCTACGTATTTAATAACTTCATTGAAGATACCAAAGTACCAGAAGAGGGAATTGTAATCAAACACGTCTCTGGTGAGAGAGAGAAAGTGGCGAAGGTTATCAACCCAGACTACTTGATTTATGGTGAAAAGAATAACGTAGAAGATTCTCACTAATTTAATATGATAAAGGCATGGTGGCTCGGTTATTCTGAGCCACCATTTTGCTGTTTATAAGAGATATATAATACATGAAAAGATTTAAAACATTTGAAGAATTTTCAGCAAACCAAGTAACATGCGATGAATGTGGCTGGAAATGGAAACTTGAAGACGGAGGTAACGATGTCTTTGTATGCCATGAGTGCGGCCATGATAACACTCCTGAATTTGTCCAAGAGGCAGAGAAAAAAGAGATGGACAAAGGTCCACTTGATAACGCTGGAATTAATAAGGCGCTAGACAAAAAAGCAGAAGCATCTGGAGTTCCAATAGGAATCCTTAGAGCTGTAATGCGAAGAGGAATGGGAGCCTGGAATAGTAGCCACAGGGCTGGAGTTCCACAAGAGGCTTGGGGATATGCCCGAGTAAATGCATTCCTTGAAAAGGGTGATGGAACTTGGCAAAAAGCCGATGCTGACCTTGCAAAACAGGTTAGAGATGGTGGACACGATAAAAAGTTACCATACAAGGAAGATAAAAAAGATTAATACATTTAATGCGTAAGGAACTCTTAATAACTTGGGAAGACGAAATCAGGTTAATGGACCAATTGGCTAAAAAATTACTAGATTCAAATATAAATGCATCAAATACAGTTATTGTAACGGTTTCAACTGACTATTCTTCAGTCATTGGTCAATACTTGAGACATCAATTAACCCATGATGGAGAAATTTGTGAAGGTTTTGGTGTTGATGTACCGTATCCAGATCAAACATTTGACCAGAAATTTAGACAAGACGTTCATGATATGTTTCACATGCACACTGAAACTATTAAAGACAAGTCAATACTACTAGTAGAGGCTGGAGTAATCCGAGGAGGTAACTATACAACCCTGGTTGACCTTATTAAAAATGACATAGGTATTACTGAAGATGTAAAGACCCTTACAATGTATGAAAATAGGGGAAGCAAGTTTAAATCTGATTTTGTTGGAGAATACTATGACGATACCGTAGAGGATTTAACATTTTGGTGGGAAAAGGAAAACAATCATTGGAGATAATATGAAACATGTAAAACTATTTGAGGATTTTATTAATGAGGCTGAAGAGACTTATAACGACTACCCGGCTGCCGCAAAAGAGAATGCAAAAAAGGCACTAGATTGGAGAGACCAATATGGTCGTGATGAAGTAACTGCAGGTACTCCAGTTGGATGGCAACGTGCTAATCAATTGGCAAAAGGAGAGGCTCTTTCACAGGATGTAGTTTCCAGAATGGCGCAATTTAATCGTCACAGAAAAAATTCAAAGATAGCACCCGAACATAAATCAGAACCGTGGAAAGATAACGGCTATACTTCGTGGCTCCTTTGGGGTGGAGATGAAGGAGTCGACTGGGCTATGAAAAAAATGGATATGATTAATAAAACCAAAGATAATGAAAAGAATTAAACCCAGGAGAGCATTCTCTAAAACCACTGCATATTGTTTATAGTATGACAGATGGCTCTAAACTAAAAATAGACTTATAAATTATGACACAAGAATCATTAGAAAAAACATTAGGACTTGTTAGACACGCCCTAACATTTGCAGGAGGTTTCTTTGTAACTTCAGGTTACATTACAGAATCAATGCTTACAACTGGAATTGGTGCAATTGCAACCCTTATCGGTCTTGTATGGTCAGTTATTGATAAAAATAAAAAAGCATAATTAAACAATGTTTGATAAAATTAAAAAATGGTGGCAAAATGCTGACAAACAAATGTTATTTTGGCAAGTATTAGGAGGAATATTAGTTATTCTTAGTATTTGGAAAAATTCATAAAAAATGAAACAAACCAGTTTTAAATCGTATAACCTTTAAATTAAATAACATTAAAACCAAACAAAATGAAAAAAGTATTTTTAGCATTTGCATTTATTGCAGCCCTATTAGTTACATCTTGCAACAAGAAAGTAGAAACTACAACAACAGGAACTGACTCTACAGCAGTAGTAGTTGATTCAGTTCTGGTAGACACTGCAGCAGTAGATACAGTAGCTGTCGACACTTTAAAGTAATTAAAACTTTAACAAAATTTTAACACTCCAGACTTTCAGGTCTGGAGTTTTTTGTTTATATTTACATTATAATTAAAACAAACACATTATGAGATACACTGTTAGATTAGCAATAGAAAAAAACATTTGTAATGTTTTTTTAACAAACGACCTTTCCGATGCAATTCAAAAAGAAATTGAATTAAAAAAAATACACGGAAAAGAAAACGTTTGGATAGCAGATGCAATAGAAGAAATTTTAGTAGGATAATTATGATACGAAGTAAACAAGAAACAAACGAACCGATTATTATAGACCTTACAGGTCCTGATGGAAATGCATTCGCTCTTATGGCCTATGCTAAAAGATTTGCAACCCAATTAGGATGGGCAGACTGTGGGTCGGCACTTATTAACGAAATGATGAGTGGAGACTATGAGAATCTCGTTGAAGTATTTGATAATGCATTCGGTGAATACGTAATCCTAGAGCGATAATGGCTAAGTACAAAATACCTAGAGACAGGGTCTTTAAAGACTTTGGAATTATGAGAACGATGTTTGGTACCTATATATGTCCGGGTTGGATTCCTGTAGATGAGGGTACCACTAGAGAGGATGTAGAGTTCGATGATAGTATAATTATTGAGAAACCAATAGTTTCATCAGAATTCAAGGTCCAACCACAGGTCGACCTTGAATTTGTGGTACCATCATCAAATGGAAAATCTGAATACTTGGTCAAATTCCAGAGAGGGGTTTGGAGTTGTAACTGTCCCGCATCAAGTTTCAGAAGAGGAGATTGTAAGCATATTAAAGCACAACAATGCTTACAAGTATAGTACATCTCAAAAATGAACCTTATGATGTTTATATTGAAGAAGAGAAATATACAATAGTTCATACCGTGGACTCTGGAGATTAGTTGATAAATAATGAAACAAAAAACTGCCCATTGAATATAACTTAAGTCTTTAAGCTTTTGGGTAAAATAAACCGATAAGATTATGAAACTAGTTTGCAAAGATTGCCATGAGTCCATGGAAGACTGCAGATGTATACAAGACACCGTCAATATGCAGAGAGAAACAATAATACAAACAATGCATGATGCCGATATTTTTATTGAAGGCATTACAAATTCACCGCAACCAAATAGAGCATTAATTGAAGCTTTTGCCAGACATTTTAGAAAACCAGAACATCAATTAGAATCTGAAATAGAACACCTTATTATAAGATGGAATCTGGATGGTACAAGAACTGCGGGATCTCTTGCCAGAGAGATCATAGAATTAATAAAATAGGGCTATGAAAAAATTATTAGTTATAATAATATTGGTGGTTTCACTATCCGGATGTTTAAGTACTAAACCTACAAGAAATAGGACAAGGGAAAGGACTAAAAAAATGATGATTTCGTACCCTCAATATGCAATTGTAAACAATAATTTTTAAAAATATACTAAATTTAAATGAAATATTTTTTAGCTTTAATAGGTTATGAATTTATACGACCAAAATTAATCTGGTTATGGTACTATATAATAAGAAAAGGAGAAGAATAAAATGAGAATTACCCTGATATCCGACACGCACACGCGACATGGTCTAATAAAGCCTAAAATTGATATGCCAGGTGGAGACTTATTACTCCACGCTGGGGACATTATGAACTCCGGTTATAATAAAAATGACATCAAAGATTTTTGTTACTGGTACAATTCTCTTGAACATTATGACCAAAAAGTCTTTATTGCTGGAAACCACGACCGGACATTTGAGGAAAATCCAGAAGCAGCTAGAGAGATTTATTCATCATATAAGTGGATAAAATACCTACAAGACGAATCGCTTGAAATAGATGGAGTTAAAATCTACGGTACTCCATGGCAACCTGAATTTTATAGTTGGGCTTTTAACCTACCAAAAGAAGGCCCAGGACTGATGAGCAAATGGGAAGCCATTCCGGAAGACACCGATATCTTAATTACTCACGGACCACCTCAAGAGATATTAGATGCTAGTGGACCTCCATATAATGAGCCACTCCTAGGATGCGCCTTATTAAGAGAACGAGTAGATGAAATCAAACCAAAGATACATGTTTTCGGACATATTCATGGTAGTTATGGTTATAAGTTCAAGAATGGTACACATTTCTTTAATGCATCTATTTTAAATGAGGCGTATAATTATACAAATAGACCATTTACATTTGATTGGGATAGGGAGACTAACGAAATAACATTTATAAATTAACAAAACATTAACACTCCAGATTTTCGGGTCTGGGGTTTTTTGTTTATATTTACATTATAATTAAAACAAACAATATGTCTGAAAAAGTAGAGATTACCGCGGTTAAAACAAAGCCCTTAAAATCAACAACTAGCGTCGAAGGAGTCCTAGTACAATGTAGTAATAACAATTGGTACGCTGTCCTAACGATGAGACCTAGTAGAAATCCATGGTATATGAAGGCTGTAAGCGCTACCTCTACTGGAAGAACTAATATTTCTGATGAACTATTCTCTATGAGATGTGCCGGAAGTATTAGACCAGACACTGAGGAAGGAATTGAATTATTATTAAACTCCTTAAACGGACTTGAAGTTCCAAAGGACAAAATCTCATATTAAAATGATAAACAACCTAGAACTTATACGACCACTCTTAAACTTTGAAAAGCCTGGAGACTTTTATATGCTCTACGTCCTTAAACGTAAGAAGGACCAGCCAGCAGATGAACGAGATAATCACCAATCCGTGCGGACTATTAAGACCTATTGTATTGAGAGTATTGACCACTTGGAAAGACGGTACGATGAGGTCCTTCAACTTTGCGAAATGTTTAAAGCCAGAGCCTACATCCATGTACAAAAGCAAAACCATTTCGATGTAAGTTTAAATATGATGGTCGACTTGGCTCAAAGAATCCAGAACGGACAACATAACCAAAAGGGTCTATTCGATTCGGTTGTAGGACAAATTAAAACCGGAGAGAAGCGTTGGATTATCGATGTTGATGGCATGATGGAAGCCAGTCCATTAATGATGGCATATATAGACAATGAATGTGGACCATTTGGAACTCCAAAAATCGAGGCGATTATTCCTACCAAGAACGGACATCACTTAATTACAAAGAAATTTGATGTAATGAAGTTCAAGGAAGCATATCCAGACCTGGACATACAAAAGCGCAATCCAACCCTGTTATATTACCCTAATAGCTTAGACCTATAAAGAAAAGAAAGTCGTTTTAAATGGATATATACTTTAAATAAAAAATAAATTAGAGTATGTCAATATTTAAAACGACTTTAAATGTAGAGTCAACTAACGTAGCC
>Ga0209230_10000801_pt1 | contig 12316 bp, 12 predicted proteins | sample LakOntMetagenome_FD_187467 | JGI IMG/M metagenome (GOLD analysis project Ga0209230, IMG submission 187467) | Freshwater and sediment microbial communities from Lake Ontario - Sta 18 epilimnion Metagenome (SPAdes) (version 2) | ecosystem: Environmental > Aquatic > Freshwater > Lentic | place... | reverse complement strand
TCAACAACATCTGGATAAAGGGTTCCCTGTACTAAGAATTCAACATCGCCGCCCGCTGCGATATCTCGAGCAGCTTTTTCAAATGAACGGATGAATTCACGACCGATGATTTTGCGCTTCTCTTCTGGATCCGTAACGCCTTTGAGCGCGTTTAAGAATTGGTCAACTGCATCGACAACGACAAGTTGAACACCAGTGGAAGCTACAAAGTCGCGTTGGACTTGCTCTGATTCGCCGCTGCGCAAAAGCCCGTGATCTACAAAGACACAGGTGAGCTGCTCGCCGACAGCCTTTTGAATGATTGCTGCAGCCACTGCGGAATCAACGCCACCTGAGAGACCACAGATAACTCGCTTCGATCCAATGACTGTTTGTGCTTTCGCAATCTCATCTGCTGCAATATTTGCCGTAGTCCACGTGGCAGGGCACTGCGCAATATTGATCAGCCAGTTTTTAAGAATCGCTTGTCCGTGTTCAGAGTGCAGCACCTCTGGATGAAACTGCACGCCTGCAAGAAGTCCGGTTTCGTTTTCGAAAGCGGCAATCGATGTATCTGATGTTGCTGCGGTGACAGTAAATCCTGGAGGTGCTTGTGTGACGGCATCGCCGTGTGACATCCAGACTTTCTGTGATGCGGGTAGAGATGAAAAAGTCTTTGATGAAGCCTGGGCAGTTAAATCAGTACGACCGTATTCAGATTTTCCTGTCTGGCTAACGACTCCACCCAAACCCTGAGCCATCGCTTGAAAACCGTAGCAAATTCCAAAGACTGGAATTCCGAGTGTGAGAATTGTTGAATCAAAGGTTGGGGCGTTCTCTGCATAGACACTTGATGGTCCGCCAGAGAGAATGATTGCCGCTGGGTTTTTCGCTACAACTTCCGCTGCAGTAATTGAATGCGGAACAAGTTCTGAATATACATTGGCTTCACGAACACGACGAGCAATCAGCTGCGCGTACTGTGCACCGAAATCGACGACTAGAACGCCACCGGAAGTGACGTTACTTGCCATGACTAATAAGCACCTCTACGCGCTGGAAAGATTTCACATCTGAATATCCACACGTTGCCATTGAGCGGCGAAGTGCACCAAAGAGGTTCATAGATCCGTCAGCGCTATGTGATGGCCCGAGCAAAATCTCTTCAAGTGAACCAACGGTGCCGACATTTACGCGCTCACCGCGTGGAAGCTCTCCGTGATGTGCCTCTGATCCCCAGTGCCAACCAAGTCCAGGAGCCTGAGATGCTTTAGCAAGAGGCGATCCCATCATGACCGCATCTGCTCCCATTGCAATTGCTTTTGCAATATCGCCAGAGCGACCAACTGCACCATCTGCAATGACATGAACATAGCGTCCACCAGATTCATCCAAATATTCGCGACGTGCTGCAGCAACTTCAGCGACTGCAGATGCCATCGGAACTTCGATTCCCAAAACCTTGCGTGTGGTGTGTGCTGCTCCACCACCGAAGCCAACCAATACACCGGCTGCTCCTGCACGCATTAAGTGAAGGGCACCTGTTGTTGTGGCGACTCCACCAACGATGACTGGAACATCTAGTTCGTAGATAAATTTCTTGAGGTTAAGTTCTTCGCGCTCTGAAGCAACGTGCTCTGCCGAAACTGTTGTTCCGCGAATGACGAAGATATCGACACCGGCTGCAATAACTGCCTTGTGAAGTTCGGCGGTGCGCTGTGGTGAAAGCGATGCCGCAACAGTGACACCTGCATCGCGAATGGTTTGGATGCGCTCTTTAATCAGCTCGGGGCGAATCGGTGCGCTGTAAATTTCTTGCATGCGACGAGTGGCATGCTTATCTGGCATCGATGCAATCTCACCTAGAGGAATACGTGGATCGTCATAGCGCGTCCACAAACCTTCGAGGTTAAGCACACCAAGTCCGCCAAGTCGACCGATTTCGATCGCAGTCTCTGGAGATACAACTGAATCCATTGGAGCCGCCAACATTGGTAGGTCAAATTTGTAGGCATCAATCTGCCATGTGGTTGATACATCTTCTGGGTCACGGGTACGACGACTTGGCACGATGGCAATATCGTCGAATGAGTAAGCCTGGCGAGCTCGTTTTCCTGGTGCGATTTCGATATCCATCGTTCGCCTTCCTTACTTAGCCTGTGTGTAGTTAGGTGCATCAGCTACGTGAAGCACATCGTGTGGATGGCTCTCTTGTAGCCCAGCAGCGGTAATTTGAATGAGATGTCCATCGCGACGAAGTGTTTCGACATCTGGTGCTCCGGCATATCCCATGCCACTGCGTAATCCGCCAACAAGTTGGTGAACAACATCGGCTACAGATCCGCGGTAAGCAACCTTTCCTTCGATGCCTTCTGGAACTAGTTTGTCTTCACTTAATACATCATCTTGCATGTAGCGATCCTTGGAATAAGACTTCTGCTCACCACGAGATTGCATCGCACCGAGTGAACCCATTCCGCGATATGCCTTGTATTTGCGACCATCAATTTCAATGAGTTCACCTGGAGATTCATCACAGCCTGCCAAAAGTGAGCCAAGCATTACAGAGTGTGCGCCAGCAACAATTGCTTTGACGATATCTCCCGAATATTGCAATCCACCATCTGCGATAAGTGGAATGCCGGCTTTGTTACATGCCTTAGCTGCTTCCATGATCGCTGTTACTTGTGGAACACCAACGCCTGCAACAACTCGAGTTGTGCAGATGGATCCTGGACCAACGCCAACTTTGACAGCGTCTGCTCCTGCATTGATCAGAGCCTGTGCACCAGCGCGTGTTGCGATATTGCCGCCGATAATTTCTGTCGTTGGAGAAAATTTCTTAATGCGCTCGATTGCTTCCAAAACTGCGCGGTGATGACCATGGGCTGTATCAACCACAACAACATCAACACCTGCTTCGATAAGAGCTTGTGCTCGTGCATATCCATCATCGCCAACACCGACTGCAGCACCTGCAAGGCCAACGTTTTTAACAAGTTTGACGTGAGTTACTTGATCTTCAATAGAAAAATTGCGGTGAATGATTCCGATTCCGCCAGCCTTTGCCATCGCAATTCCCATGGCAGATTCAGTTACGGTATCCATCGCAGAAGATGCCAACGGCACTGCTAAAGAGATATTGCGAGTAAGCCACGTAGATGTATTTACTTCGCTAGGAACAACTTCGGAGGCATCTGGCAGCAGGAGAACATCGTCATAGGTCAGGCCAAGCATTGTGACCTTGTCGTGCTCGCTCATTGGTGCAGTCTATCGGTGGGCTTAGGCCCCAACTGCCATCGCAATCTCATCCACGGCAAGGGTGAGTGAGCCTACAAAGTGGGCGTTTTGGCACTTATCGGGATTCCATCCGGGCCCACCAATGATCACGCGAGGTGCGGGGCGGACTGCGGGGATGCCTGTAACAAATTTTGGATCACCGTTGACTGGCAACTGGGCCCATAAGAAAACTGCTGGAGGTGCAAAGCGCGAGACCATCGATGAGATTGCCTCAACTGGTGTGCGAGCGCCAAGGAAGTGAGTCTCAATACCGCGCTCAGCCAATGCAGCAGCGAGTGCATGCAGTGCAAGTGAGTGAAGTTCTTCGCCAACTGAAGCTAGCAACACAGGGCGTGTATTTACTGGCGCAACAATTTCTGATGTTGATTCACGCAACACTCGCTTGAGAATTTCGGTGAGCATATGTTCGACTTCAATACCCTTACCGGATTTCTCCCATGCGGCTCCGACTTGGATGAGCACAGGAACAAATACTTCTTGCCAGGCACTGATAATTCCATTCTCAGAAATCTCATTGCGCAACATGGTTTCAACAAAGAGTGAATCAAGTGCTTCTGACGCGTTAAAAATTGCATCAATTGTTTCATCGCATTCACGACACAAAGTTGTGAGCTCTTCGATAACTACTTCACCTTCATGAGCCTTTGCTTGCTCTGCAGCATCGGCTGGTGCAACACCTGCGCTAATGAGGCGACGCATCACGGTGAGTTTTGCTAAATCTGATGGGCAATATTTACGGTGCGAGCCTGCCTCGTGCTCTGATGGACCAATCCCATAACGCCTGGCCCAGGTGCGAAGAGTTGCTGGGGCAACACCAATCCTGCGAGCCACCGCTGCCACGCTCAGGAGCTCTCCTGTGGCTAATGGCGGCTGCTCTGCGGGGCTCATGGGGTAATCGTGGCCCCTAGTGGCCCATCTCACCACTTGAAACCACGCTCAGATTGGGAATCTTTCGCCGCTGAAGAAGGTTTGACCCGTTAGATACTTGAACAACCTATGAAACGGTTGTACTGTATCCATAATCAAGTACCGAACAGGAGTAAAGAGATGGCTGAGATTTCACGCTTACCGATTCCCGTAATGGAAGAGTGGGAATGGCAGTACAAAGGCGCTTGTCGTGACCTTGAACCTGAGATGTTCTTCCATCCTGATGGAGAGCGCGGTCCGCGTCGTCGCAACCGCGAGAATGCAGCAAAGGCTGTCTGTGCCACCTGTCCTGTAATCGCTGCCTGCCGCGCACATGCTCTCGCTGTGCAAGAGCCATATGGAATTTGGGGAGGCCTTTCAGAAGATGATCGCGCCGTAATCCTCGAACGCCAGGGTGTTACACCATTGGTCATCCCTGCAGCTTCTGCAGCAGAGAAATCTGTCTCACACGCCAGTTAATTTCAAAAACCTCCGTTAACGAGAAAACCCCCGCGAGTAATTCGCGGGGGTTTTCTCGTTAATACATTTATCTAGAGCTAGTGACTGTGGCCACCAGGTCCATGTGAGTGGCCGTGTCCACCTGCTGATTGTTCTTCATCGGCTGGGCGCTCGTATACAAGTGCCTCAGTGGTGATGAACATTGCTGCAATTGATGCAGCGTTAGCAAGTGCTGAACGAGTCACCTTTACTGGATCGATAACGCCATCTTTTGCAAGATCGCCATAGACATCAGTTGCTGCGTTAAAGCCTTCATTGACCTTAAGTGCGCGAACCTTTGCAACTACAACGTAGCCCTCAAGGCCAGCGTTCTCTGCAATCCAACGAAGTGGCTCATCGCATGCCTTGCGAACAAGGCGAACTCCGACTGCCTTATCCCCAGTAAATCCGAGATCACCTTCGAGAGTATCTGCTGCATGCACAAGTGCTGCGCCGCCGCCGATAACAATGCCTTCTTCAACTGCTGCGCGAGTAGCTGAGATTGCATCCTCAAGGCGAAGCTTCTTCTCCTTGAGTTCAACCTCAGTATGTGCACCAACCTTGATGACGCAGACGCCACCCGAAAGCTTTGCAACACGCTCCTGCAACTTCTCTTTATCCCAATCGGAATCAGATGTTGCGATCTCGTTGCGGATCTCAGTGGTACGAGCAACTACTGCTGCCTTATCTCCTGCACCATCAACAATTGTTGTTGCATCCTTTGTGATCACAATGCGGCGAGCGCGTCCAAGATCTGTCAGCGCAACCTGATCAAGCTTCATGCCGATCTCACTTGAGACGACCTGTCCGCCAGTCAAGATTGCAATATCTTGCAACATTGATTTACGACGATCACCAAAGCCTGGAGCCTTAACTGCAGCTGAAGTAAATACTCCACGCATACGGTTTACAACGAGTGTAGAAAGAGCTTCTCCTTCGACATCCTCTGCGATGATCAAAAGTGGCTTTCCCGCCTGTGAAACCTTTTCCAAGATTGGAAGAAGTTCAGCCAGAGCTGAGATCTTATTTGCAGAGATCAAGATGTAGGCATCATCTAGTACTGATTCCATACGATCTTGGTCTGTTACAAAGTAAGGAGAGATGTAGCCCTTATCGAACTGCATTCCTTCTGTGAATTCGAGTTCAACGGAGGCAGTTGATGCTTCTTCAACAGTGATGACGCCATCTTTACCGACCTTATCCATCGCCTCTGCGATGAGATCTCCGATGGTGCGATCCTTAGCTGAGATTGTTGCAACATCTGCAATCTGTGCGCGATCCTTTACTGGGATTGCGATCTCATGGAGCTTCTTTGAGACAGCCTCAACAGCTGCTTCGATTCCGAGCTTGAGATCCATTGGCTGAGCACCGGCTGCAAGGTTACGAAGACCTTCCTTCACCATTGCTTGTGCCAATACGGTCGCAGTCGTTGTTCCATCGCCTGCAACATCGTTTGTCTTTGTTGCAACTTCCTTTACAAGCTGTGCGCCCATGTTCTCGGCTGGATCTGAAAGTTCAATTTCCTTTGCAATGGTGACGCCATCGTTTGTAATCACTGGTGCGCCAAATGATTTGGCAATCACTACGTTTCGACCCTTAGGACCCAGTGTTACTTTGACAGTGTCAGCGAGGATATTTACTCCACGCTCCATCGCGCGACGAGCATGCTCATCGAAATCTAGAATTTTTCCCATGGATTACTTCTCGATTACAGCGAGAATATCGCGGGCAGAGAGTACGAGGTACTCCTCGTTGTTGTACTTAACTTCAGTTCCACCGTACTTGCTGTAAAGAACGACATCGCCAACCTTGACATCCATTGGAACGCGAACGCCATCATCGAAGCGGCCTGGACCAACGGCTAGAACTACGCCTTCCTGTGGCTTCTCTTTGGCGGTATCTGGGATAACCAAACCTGATGCTGTTGTTGTCTCAGCCTCGTTGGTCTTTACAACGATGCGGTCTTCAAGTGGCTTAATGGCAACGGCCATGGTCTTACTCCTTTTGCTATTAGCAGTGTGGGGTCGAGAGTGCTAACGCTAAGACTAGGGTCGCCTATTCCCACTCGCAAATCGAGGGCTACAGGCTCACAGCTTCTACATCCATCGAAGAAGTCGCATCAAAGGCGAGTGGGCTTGCTGGGCGGCCAGCAGCGATCATCAGCGCCCCCAGGGAGGCCACCATAGCCCCGTTATCGGTACAGAGGGCTGGTTCTGGGATGGCCAGGGCGATCTGGGCGCGCTCGCAACGCTCGGTAGCTAGATGGCGAAGGCGCGAGTTGGCGGCGACTCCCCCTGCGATCACGAGGCGTTCGATTCCTGATTCTTGGCATGCCCGAACTGCTTTTTGCAAGAGAACATCAACAACAGCTTCTTGGAAGGAAGCTGCAACATCCGCCTTTGCATACTGGGGTGTTGCTTCAAGGTATCTGGCAACTGCTGTCTTAAGTCCTGAGAATGAGAAATTGTAGGGGCGAGTTCTCCAATCTTCTGACGTTGTAAGTCCTCGTGGAAAATCAATTGCCGATGGGTTGCCAGCGCGCGCAGTGCGATCGATAGCAGGGCCACCGGGAAAACCTAATTCCATAATTCGGGCAATCTTGTCGAAAGCTTCACCTGCTGCATCATCCATCGTTGCACCAAGTTTGGTAATCGAATGTGTGATGTCATCAATTTTCAATAGTGATGAATGTCCTCCACTGACTAAGAGCGCAATAGTTGGTTCGACTGCATTGCTATGAGTTAAGTAATCAACGCTGATATGTGCCGCTAAGTGATTGACTGCATATATCGGACGCCCAAGTCCGAGTGCCAAACCGGCAGCAGTTGATGTTCCAACTAATAGCGCACCAATTAGTCCGGGCCCAGCAGTTACTGCAACAGCATCGATGTCTCGCAGCGTTAAACCAGCATCCTTGAGTGCTTGAGCTAGCGCTGGTTGAATCGCCTCAAGATGAGCACGGCTGGCAATCTCTGGCACCACTCCACCAAAGCGTGCATGCTCATCAACACTTGATGCGATGACATTTGCAAGAAGTGTGCGTCCAGCAACGATTCCAATTGCTGTCTCATCACAAGATGTCTCAATACCTAAAACTAACGGTCCTCTCATTGCGCTCATTCGAGCACCTTCGACATCACTAGAGCATCAATGCCCGCCCCGTAATAGTCAGGGCGCATTGAAATAACTGTGAAGCCTTCTGAGATGTAGAGAGCTTGTGCTGGCAGATTGTTCTTCTCAACCTCTAAGAAGATCGTTTGAGACTTCTTTGAATATGCCCAATCAATAAGTGAAGTCACCATGTGTCGCGCAATTCCGCGCATCCTAAAGTCAGGATCGACAGCGATTGTCAAAATATCTGTATCGGCACCCTCAATCGCACACATGGCACCTGCCCACCCAATAATCTGGTGATTACCATCGCAGGCAACGAGATAGTGGCGGGTGATTCCGTTATTGGAGATCTCCTCTTTGAATTGGCCAATTGACCACGGATCATCCTTGAAAATCTCTTTCTCCATTGCTGCAACAACTGGAATATCTAAAGGAATCATGGCGCGATAAGTAATTGTCATGTTCGGTCCGCCGTTGCAACCGCATCTGGCCTACGCAAGTAGAACGGCTCCGTGTAGTTCTGATCAGCAGATAACTCAACAAGACGAGTGATATCTGGATAGAGATCGAGGATGTATCCAGCAACATCTGCAGGGAAGTTAACTGCAGGTCCTTCTACGCGGATGCCATCCTTGTAACGTGCCCAGTAAATTTCTTTACGGCGAGCATCGATTGCAACGGTGTACTCATCTTGATCGACAACTATCGCATCAAGTGAACAGACCCCAATAACTTCGATATTTCGCGCAGCCGCAAATGCTCGAGCAAATGCAATGCCAACTCGCAGCCCCGTAAACGGACCTGGCCCCATACCAACTACAACGCGATCTGGATTAACTCCAGCCGCTAGTGCTTGCTTTACTAAATCTGCAACGGCATTGCCGTGATCGGTTGCACCATCGTGGAAACTCTGCCAGAGAATTTTACGATCTTGAACAATACCGACGATTGTGCGAGATGTTGCGGTGTCGATGACAAGTGAAATAGTCATAGCTGCACACCATCCCAACGAGATCCCACCGCGCGAATCGTTACAACTCTTTCATCTTCCGTGCGATCAATATCTATCTCCAAACGATCATCACTCAAGCGAGCGGACTCTGCCCCACCCCATTCAATAACTGTCAGGCCATCTTCGCGGGCAGTATCAAGATCTAAATCATCAAGATAAGCGGCGGCATTTCCAGCTTCCAGTAAACGATAGACATCGACGTGAATCAACGGCATTGAGCCTTCATGAATTCGCGAGATAACAAAGGTTGGTGATGTGACTTCAGTGATTCCAAGTGCACGACCGACACCTTGTACAAATACAGTCTTGCCTGCACCTAATGGACCGTTAAGTAGTATCAAATCTCCAGCACGACAGTGGCGCGCGATCTTTTCACCGAGGGCAGTCATCTGCTCAACATCTGCAATGCGATGTGTGCCAACCTCACGTCTACTCATAATGCTCAAGGGTAGTAGATGACGAAAGGCCCTGGTTTCCCAGGGCCTTTCGCGCTTACTGCTTTTATAAGTTACTGAAGTGACTTAAATAGAGGCACTCGGAACTTATTGTCATATGACAAGCCGACCTTACGAGCGGTTGTTGCGATCTTTCCGCCGAGAGGGAACTTGCCATCTTTAAGTGTTGCAACCATGAGATCGGCAGCTGCCAGATATTGAGCGGCAGTGAAGAGACAGTGACCTGTTCCTGCACCTGGTGTCGCTGTGAGATCTGGAGATCCTGCTGCAGTGAACTTAGAGTACTTAGCGGCAGTCTTTGCCCACAGTACGACCAAGTTATTCTTTGGCGCGACATAGCTACGAGACTTCTTAGCATCTGCCATCGCCTTCATCTTCTCAGCTGCAAATTGTTCGGCGTAGCTGTCGATGTACCACTGGACTATTGAAGAAGGAACGAACTCTTCAGATTCAGCTTGGAAGATGATCGTTGGCTTTGTGATCTTGCCTGAAAGACCAACCAAGCTTGGAATCTTCGCAACAGCTGCTGCATCTGCAGTCTCGCGTGGTGTTGCAGCAAGTGCGGCGATAATGCCCGCAACTGCTGAGTTACCACTGAGTGCAAATGAGTAGATGTCAGCATCAGCGGCCACTCGTGCTGCGTAATCGGTCTTTGTATTGTCATAGACCTTTCCACCAGCAAGTAGTTCACCATCTGCGATCAATAGCGTTCCGTAGTTCAGAGTTGCACCCAAGTTTTCAAGGACTGCAACTGCTGGAGCTACTGCTAATGGGTATGTCTCTGCAGCACCTGTTGGTCCTGAAGTTCCATCAACGTGCTTGCTTCGTGTTGAAACTCCAGCCATGAGGCCAACAGTCAACAACGCAGAACGTGAAGGAATTCCAGCTGCTTGAAGAGCCTTACCTGCAGGGCTTGCTGTATCTGGCCATGCGCCAGATGAAAGACCTGCTGAGAGCTTGCTCAAAACGGTAAGAATCTTACCGATATTTGCATATTGCTCTGCTGCACGAGTTGCAGGATCAGTTGAATATCCACCTACCTTGATTGTTGGATCAAAGAGAGCTTTGAAGCCCCATAGAGCATCACCAAAGTACGTCATCAACGCATCTTGTGGATTTGCTGCAGGGCAAGCAAGAATCACACCATCGACAAGCTCTGGGTGCTTCTCGGCCAACATCTGTGAGTGCATTGCGCCAAGGGATGCTCCCCAAGCGATAACAGTCTTTGTTGTTGGGAACTTTGTCTTAAATGTTGCAATCAGTTCCTTGTTAGCAGCAAGAGCTTCTGTGGTGTTGATGCCCTGGCGAGAAAAACCAGATCCTGCAACACCGTAACCGGCAGCCACAAGCTTGCCAATAACTGACAAGTCACTTGCAGCAAGTGGAGCAGGTTCAGCTGCATTGGTCTTTGTGTATGGACCAACTGGAGCAAGTGTTGCCGGGATATCGATTGACGGGCGAACTCCATGTGAATACAAGAAGACAGTGCCATTGAAGTTAGCTGCTGCAATGAATGTGTATGGAGCGCCATCAGCACCCACGCCTGCGCATGAGGTAACAAAAGCGACGGTTCCGCACTGTGGTGCAGCGTTAGCTGCAGTTGGTGCACCGACTACTACTGTTCCAGCAAGTGCTGTAACAGCAAGTACTGAGACGATACGTGACTTAAGTGAGATTTTCATTATTAGAGTCCCTTCGCAGGCATTGCTGGGCGCTTGTATGTTGAAAGAACAACAGGGCCAGTTCCTGAATCGGTTGTGTAGACGGCGTATTCGAACTTGCCACCGTCAGGTGTCAATGCACCAGTAGGTCCATATGTTCCAACCCAGTAACCCTGAGCACCAACGTGTGATGTGCCTGAGTATCCGAGTGGAGTCAAGAATGGATTAGCAAAGGTTGAACCCTTTGTCTCAATAGTTTTAATCAAACCTGCACGAGTCAAGTTTGCACCAGCTGCCTTAAGCGCTTGCACTGCAAGGAAGGCATTTGACATACCAGCAACAACGTTGTTGTCGAAGGTCTGTGTTGGCTGAGCAGCTGCATAGATTGACTGGAACAACTTGATGTATTCATCATTTGCATCTGTTGGAGCTGGAGCAAATGAGAAGCCCTTCGCGCCAAAGAGAAGCGGTACATAAGCCTTGTTAGTTGCTGCAATTGTTGTTGCATCGCCACCGACTGAACCCAAGACCCATTGGGTCTTAAATCCTGCGCCGTATGCGTTTGCAAGAGCTGCAGTTGAAGCTGAAGAAACTCCGAAGAGAACTGTTACTTCAGTACCAGCAGTCTTAAGCTTTGAGATCCAGCCAGCACCTGTTGCAGGTAGTGACTGTGAACCTGATGCGTAAGGAATATATGTGTCAAATGTCAGGCCAGCTGTCTTAAAGCCAGCGAGTGCATCGCGACCGAAGTCATCATCCTGATAGATAAGTGCAATCTTCTTGCCTGCATATGTATCTTTGATGTACTTCGCCATGATCTTTGCTTCCATTTGATATGAAGGCAAAATCGAGAATGTTGTTGGGTATGCCTTCTTATCAGCAAAACCGCTCCAGCCTGTATTAACAAAGAGTGAAGGAATTCCGCGCTTTGATAGCTGTGTTGACGCGGTAAGTGCCTTTGTGCTCGCTGTTCCAAGTGTTCCCACAAGTGCGAAGACCTTGTCGCGAAGAATTAATTCATTCGCTTTAGCTACCGCGGTTGTTGGGATGTATTGGTCATCTTTACTCACAAGTGTGATCTTGCGACCGTTGACTCCGCCATTTGCATTGACGTAATCGAAGTACGCCTTCATCGCGCCTGGAATCTTGCTATATCCAGGAGATGCGATACCGGTCAGTGGTGAGGTAATGCCCAACTTAATTGTTGAGGCGGTGATGCCGGGATCTGCCATTTGTGGGTTGAGCGCTTGAGCAGGCACAGTAGCTACTGTGAGGGCTGCAATTGCAAGCACCGCAGAAGTTGTTATCAACTTCCGACGATTGATTCTGATCATTTCATTCCTTCCATCGAGGGCCCTTGCGGGATTTTTTCTTACATCTTTACTTCTTTA
>Ga0209230_10000798_pt1 | contig 12331 bp, 2 predicted proteins | sample LakOntMetagenome_FD_187467 | JGI IMG/M metagenome (GOLD analysis project Ga0209230, IMG submission 187467) | Freshwater and sediment microbial communities from Lake Ontario - Sta 18 epilimnion Metagenome (SPAdes) (version 2) | ecosystem: Environmental > Aquatic > Freshwater > Lentic | place... | reverse complement strand
GAACATGGATTCTATGCCTCTCTTGTAGGGGGCCGCCAGGCAATGTCGTTCGTGTTTACGGACGTAGTGCTAGCGGTAGAGGCGCCCGACCAGCCGGAGGCCGCACAGTTCTCTTCCACCACAAGAGATGTGCGGCTGCGCCTGTTTACGAACGATGACCTAGGCGTCACGAACTCGCAAACAGGCGTGGCGGTCGGCGCAAGCAACGACGCGTTTTACATCGGAGCGATTGACACTGAGAGCAATGTCACGCGCCTTTTGGACGTCGCGATGGCCGGAGCGGCCGGGCAGCGCCGAGTGGCCGTGCCGTCCGACGGCGCGTCGCCCGACAGCGTCGCGCTCTGGGTCGCCTCGTGCAACGTCGGCGCGCCGGGCCTTTCGGTGTCCACGCGCGGCGAAGTCGGCATCGGCACGGAGGCCGTGCGCGGCCAGGCGCTGACGGTCGCCGGGGCGATCTACGCGACGGGCATCGCCGCGGCGACGCCGGGAGCGACATTTGACTTCGGCGGCGCCGATGTCGCGAACATGAACAGCCTCGTCGTCAACGGCGACCTCACGGCGCGCGGGACGTTCTACGTAGCTGACACGCAGGTGCAGGTCACCGATCAGCTGTACATAGAAAACACCGGCACCGGACCGGCGCTGCTCGCGAACCAGACGGGACTCCAGCCGGTCGTCGCGTTCGCCGACGACAGCAACACGGTCTTCTACATCCACGACGGCGGCGCGGCGGCGTTCGGCAACTTCGGTTGGGACTCGTACCCGAGCGTCGGAGCGCAGGTAGCGATCAGCAGCGCGGCGGGCTCTAACCATCCGGGCCTGAGCGTCGCCCAGTACGCGACGGGAGCCGGAGCGGCGCCGATCGCGGAGTTCGTGGCCGCCGGCGACGCCGCGGCGGGACTCGGCGGCTGCAACGTCTACGTGACGGCGGCCGGGCGCATCGGCGTCGGGACGAACGAGCCCAGCGCGCGCATGGAACTCCGGCACCTTTGGGGACCGGGAGCCGACGGCGACATGCTGCGGCTGGACGCCGGCGCCGGCGGCGCGGGCGGCGCGGCCGCGGCGCGATCGGCGATCGTCGTCGGCGCCGACGGTCGCGTCGGCCTCGGCACGGACGTCGCTGCGCACGGACCGGCAGCGTTCGGCGGCGCCGACATTCGGCTGAGCGTGCGCAGCGGCGGCCTGGAAACCGAGACGCTGTCGGCGGCTCGCGTGACCGGGCTCTACAGCAACGCGTTGGAGTTCGGCGCGGCGGATCTCAGCAACGTCGGCACGGCGATGCTCGGGGCGATCGGGCTCGGCACGGGCGCCGTGCGCGTGGAGTCCGGCGTCGGCGGGAGTAACGTGTACGTGCGCGGTGCGCGCGGCGTCGGCATCGGCACCGACGCGCCGGCCGTCACGCTGCACATCGCGGCGACCGACGGCCTTCTGCTGCCGCGCGGCGACACGTCCGAGCGCCCCAGCGGCACCGGCGCGAACGGCGGCGATCTGCCGACGGGCGTCATTCGGTACAACACGGAAACTACGGTATTTGAAGGGTTTGGAGCAGGAGATACTTGGGGGAGCCTGGGAGGAGTCAAGAGCGTTGATGGTTATACGTACATCACTGCTGAGCTCACTCCGGGCGCGAACGACAGCAACCTGCGGTTCTACACGTCGGGCGTGGAGCGCGCGCGGATCACGCCGACGGGCGCCGTCGGCGTCGGCACGGAAGCTCCGGCGGCCGGCGCGCAGCTGGATGTCGTCGGCGGGGCCGTACGCGCCGCGGGCGGCGTGCGCACTGACGCGATCGGGACGCTCGCGGGACCGGGCGAAGCCGGCGCGCTCACGGTGGATCCGGCGACGGTGCTGGAGGTCGCCCGGATGCGCGGCGCGACGGCCGGCGCGTCGGGCGCCGACGGACGGCTCGTGGACATGGGCGCTTCGGCTCTCAGCAACCTCACGGCGGTTTACACGGCGCGCATCGCGAGCACGGCCGGCGCGGCCGGTGCGGCCATTGACTTCTCGGGAACCGAGGCGAGCAACGTAGGCGTGCTACGCGTCGGCCGCGTGGACTCGGTTTACAGCACCGGAACCGGCGGATCCGGGCCGGACGCGGAAAGGCGCGTGGACTTCTCGGCGCTAGAGCTCAGCAACGTCGGTCGGCTGTCGGTCGCGCGCATTGGCGGAGCCGACGGAGCAGCGGATGGCTTGATAGACGCGACGGGTGTTACGCTCAGCGATCTCTCTTTGGATTTTGTTCAAAAGATCCGCGGTGCAGATGTCGGCGGCCAGCGCTTCGTTGACTTCGCCGCTGGGACTCTCAGCAATATCTCTGAACTACAATCTATCACTGTTACTACCGATAGGATCTCGGTACTCACCGCAGGCACCTCGGTGGATGCGACCGGGATCTCGCTGAGCAATGTCGGCGTGCTCGGCGTCGCGCGGATCGTCGGGCCGGCCGGAGCGGGCGGCGTCGCTGGCGCCACTGACATGAGCGCGGGGACGCTGAGCAACCTCGCGGTCCTCTCGGTCGCGCGGATCACGACGGACGCCGCGGGCGGGGCGCTGGACTTCTCGGCGAAGCACGCGAGCAACCTCGCTTCCGTTTCGGCGACGACCGGCTACTTCAGCAACATCGCGCCGCTGCCGGGGCTCGGGCTGGACGCCGTGGATCTATCGGGTGTGTCCCTCTGCAACGTCGCGACGCTTTACGCCAACAGGATCGTCGGGACTCTGGACGGCGGCGCGCTGGATCTCGCGAGCACGGACTTGATCGGCATCGGCGCGCTGGAAGCCGACGTCGTGACCGCGCGCGTCCTGCGCGGACCGGTGGCCGCGTCGGGAGTCATTGATCTCTCTCAGAGCTCGGCGAGCAACCTGGCGCGCGCCGAAGCCGGCGTGGCTCTCATCGGGCGCATCGGGCCGCTCGCCCCCGGCGGCGGCGCGGCGGCGGCCGGGAGCGTCGTGGATTTCTCGGGCGCGACCGCCGGCAACGTCGGCGCACTCCGGGTGCGCGCGATCACGACCGACGCCGTCGGCGGCGACATTGACATGGACGCGCGCGGTCTCAGCAACCTCGCGCGCCTCGGCGTCTCGGTGATCGTCGGGACCGCGGGAACCGGCGGATCCGCGCCGGCGAGCGGGGTCGTTGACTTCTCCGCGGGAACTCTCAGCAACGTCGCGGCTCTGCGCGTCAACCGCATCTGGACCGACCTGGCGTTGGACACAGTGATCTTCGGCAGCCCTGAGCGCCAAAACGACCTGAGCAACGTTCGGCTATTGAGCACCGATCGGATCGCGACGAACTCCGGCTCTGGAGTGAGCAGCATTGACGTCTCCGGCGTCGGTCTCAGCAACGTCGCTGCGCTGAACGTGCGCCGCGTGGACACGGACGTCGCTGCCCTGGACATGTCCGCGATTGAGCTCAGCAACGTCGGCGTCGTGCGCGCGGCGACGCTGACGACCGAGAGCCTGGCGATCCCTCTGAACCTGGACGCTCGTTCGGTAAGCAATGTCGCGACGCTCGGCGCCGTTCGGCTGCAAACGGCGGCTTTCGGCGCGCCGGCGGGCGGCGTCGGCGGCACCGTGGACTTCACGGGGATCGCCGCGAGCAACGTCGCTACGCTGAGCGTCGCAGTCATCACGACTTCCGCGGCGAGCGGCCAGATCAGCTTGGACGGCAAGAGCCTGACCGGAGTCACCGAGATCTCGGTGGGCCGAGTGGTCGCGCCCGGCGGCGCCGGCGATTCGGTAGATATCGGAGGATCCGTGCTCAGCAACGTCGGCGCCGTGCGGACGGCGGCGATCTCGGGCGCGCACGGCGCGGGAGGCGCCTCCGGCGGCGGCCTCGTGGACGCCACGGGATCCGAGCTCAGCAACGTCGGGATCCTGCGCGTCGGCCGCGTCGCCGCGCAGACTCTGGGCGGTGGAGTCACCGACTTCTCGTCGCTCGTGCTCAGCAACGTCGGAGTCGTCTCGCTGCGCACGCTGACGACGGACGTCGCCGGTACCGGGCCGGCCGGCGCCGGCGGCGCGATTGACGTCGCCGACCGAAGCCTGAGCAATGTCCACACGATCTCGCTTCGCTCTCTGCGCGGGCCGATCGGCGCCGGCGGCGCGGAGGACGCGATTGACCTCGGCGGCGCCGGCTTCAGCTCTGTCGGTGACTTTTCTGTTGATAGGGTTTTGATATCGGAGAGCATCGCGGCGACGGGACCCGGCGGCGTGATCAACGTCACCGGAGCGACTCTCAGCAATGTCGCCGCTGTGTCGGCGGAGAGCGTCTGGGCAGCGCGCGTTTACGGCGGGCCGGTGCTAGGCGCTGCGTCTGGCGCGGCGGCATCGGGCGGCACACTGGATCTCACCGCGAGCACGGTGAGCAATGTCGCGGTCCTGCGGGTCCAGCGGATCGCGGCCGGGTCCGGCGCGACCGACGTCGCCGGCGGCGCCATTGACGTCTCGCAGGCTTGGCTCAGCAACGTGCGGCGCCTGGACGTCGTCGGCGGGGGCGACAGCGACGGCATCGTGACTTCAAAGGTGCGCGCGCCCGAAAGCGGCGGCGTCCTGGACTTCGGCGGATCGGCGCTCAGCAACGCGACGCGGCTGACGATCCTGCCGACGGGCGGCGGCGGTGTATATACGAACGTCATCGGGCCGGTGAGCGACGGCGGCGTCGGAGGCGCGGCGGGCACGATTGACTTCTCGGGAGCGAACATCGTCGGCGTCAGCAACCTTGATATCCTCGGGGAGTTCCGAGTGCTCGGCGAGGTCACGATCAACAACGTGACGACTTCCAACTACACCCAAATGGTCATAGACCACGACGGCATGGGGCCGGCGCTGGTCGTCAACCAAAACGGGGCGAACGCGATCGCGGAGTTCAAGGACGACGGCGCGACCGTGCTGTACGTCGCCGACGGCGGCTTCGTCGGCTTCGGCACGACGGCGCCGGGCGTCTCGGTGGACATTCGCGGCACCGACGCGATCCGCGTGCCGACGGGCGACACCGCGCAGAGGCCGGGCGTCGGCGTCGCGGCCTACGGGCACGTGCGGTTCAACACGGACACGCTGCAGTACGAGGGCTTCGGCGCGGGATCTGCGTGGGGCAGCCTCGGCGGCGTCAAGAGCGTTGACGGGTACACGTTCGTCTCGGCCGAGCAATCGCCGGGATCGGGCGACAGCAACCTGCGGTTCGTGACGAGCGGCGTTGAGAGGATGCGCGTGAACCCGGCGGGCGTCGTCGGCATCGGAACGACGGGGCCCGTCGGCGCGAACGACAAGCTCGTCGTCGTCGGCGACGTCCGCGCGACCGGCGGCGTGTACGGCAGCAACCTGACGCCGAGCGCTTTCGTTGACACGACGAACGCGACGAACATCACGAGCGGCACGCTGGACGCCGCGCGGCTCGCGGCGAGCGGCGTCGGCGCTGGGAACTATGGCGGCGTGAACGGTGGCGCTTCGGTCGGCGTTTTTGCGATTGACGTCGCAGGGCGCATCACGGCGGCGAGCAACACGGCGATCGCGATCGCGGCCGGCGCGGTCAGCGGACTCGCGGCAAGCGCGACGACGGACACGACGAACGCGACGAACATCTCGTCGGGCACGCTGGACGCCGCGCGGCTCGCGGCGAGCGGCGTCGCTGCGGGGAACTACGGCGGCGTGAACGGCGGCGCTTCGGTCGGCGTGTTCGCGATTGACGTCGCCGGTCGCGTGACGTCGGCGAGCAACACGGCGATCGCGATCGCTGCCGGCGCGGTCTCCGGACTGGCGGCGAGCGCGACGACGGACACGACCGTGGCGACGAACATCACGTCGGGAACTCTGAACGCCGACCGCCTGGCCGTGAGCGGCGTGACGGCGGCGACTTACGGCGGCACGGACGCCGGCAAGAACGTCGCGGTGTTCACGGTGGACGTCGCCGGCCGCGTGACGTACGCGAGCAACACGGACATCTACCTCCCGGTCTCGCGCATCTCCGGGCTGGCCGCGAGCGCGACGACGGACACGACGAACGCGACGAACATTTCGTCGGGGACTCTGGACGCCGCCCGTCTGGCCGCGAGCGGCGTCGCCGCGGGCAATTACGGCGGCGTGAACGGCGGCGCTTCGGTCGGCGTGTTCGCGATTGACGTCGCCGGGCGCGTGACCTCGGCGAGCAACACGGCGATAGCGATCGCGTCCACCGCGGTAAGCGGGCTCGCGCTGTCGGCGACGGTGGACACGACGAACGCGAACAACATCGCGACGGGCACTCTGAACGCGGCGAGGCTGGCGGTCAGCGGCGTCGCCGCGGGGAATTATGGCGGCGGCGTTGGCGGCGGCGGCGAGATCCCGGTGTTCTCGGTGGACGTCGCCGGCCGCGTCACTTCGGCGAGCAACACGCCCGTTTGGATCACGGCTCAGCGCGTGAGCGGCCTCGCGACCGTCGCGACGAGCGGCGATTACAACGATCTCGCGAATCGCACGTTCGTGCTAGACGGCGCGACGGCGCTTTACACGGCCGGGAACGTCGGCATCGGCAGCGGGCTGACGGCCGGCACGACGCTCGCGGCCCTGCACGTCTCCGGCGACGTCTTCGCGTCCGGCCGCATGACGATGAGCAACCTGACGGTCTTGGGAGACGAAGTCATCTTGAACACGGTCACGAGCAACACCGAGAGGGTCGTCGTGACGAACGCGGGAACCGGGCCGGCGCTCAGCGTGACCCAAACGGGACTCGCGAACATTGCGGAGTTCTACGACGACGAAGGTCTCATGATGATTCTTGCCGATGGAGGATACGTTGGCGTCGGGACGGCGACGCCGCTGGCGATGTTCCACGTCGGCGGCGCGGCGCGCGTGGACGGCGCGCTCGCCGCGAGCAACCTGACTCTGACGGTGCCGCTTCCGGCGGCGTCGGTGTCGGGTCTTGCGGCGAGCGCGACGACGGACACGACGAACGCGACGAACATCACATCTGGCACTCTGGACGCCGGCCGCCTGGCGGCGAGCGGCGTCTCCGCGGGGAACTACGGCGGCGTGAACGGCGGCGCTTCGGTCGGCGTGTTCGCGATTGACGTCGCCGGCCGCGTGACCTCGGCGAGCAACACGGCGATATGGATCGCGCCGTCGCAGGTGAGCGGGCTCGCGGCGTCGGCGACGACGGACGCGACGAACGCGACGAACATCTCTTCGGGGACTCTGGACGCCGCGCGGCTGGCGGCGTCGGGCGCCGCCGCGGGGACTTACGGCGGCGGCAGCGGCGGGACCATCAGCGTCCTGAACGTGGACGTAGCGGGCCGCGTCACTTCCGCGAGCAACACGCTTATATGGATCGGCGCCGCGCAGGTCGGCGGACTCGCGACGGTCGCGACGAGCGGCGACTACAACGATCTAACTTCCCGCACGTTCTTCCTCGGCGGCGACGGCGGGCTCGCGGCGGTCTACACGGCCGGCAACGTCGGCGTCGGCACGACGAACCCGCTCGCGCGCCTGGCGATCGGCGGCGGGAGCACGGACACGACGAGCGCGCTCATGTTCAACAGCGGCGACGCGGCGGGAAACACCGACAAGCTCTATTGGACGAACGCGGCGAACGGCTCAAAGATCGGCCACGGCACGGGCTGGAACGTCAACCACTACGCGGGCCAGTCGGGCATGGGCGCCGGCGCGACGAACGGCAGCTTCCACTTCTTCACGGGGGACACGACGTACAACGAGCGCGTGACGGTGCTGAACGACGGTAACGTCGGCATCGGGTCGTCGGCGCCGCGCGCGCGCCTGGAGGTCGCCGGCGGCGCGATGCTGAACGGCACGCTGACGACGAACGATTACGGCATCAACGCGGGTACCGGCACGATCACGGCGGCGACGTTCAGCGGCACGGCGACGCGCGTGAGCCAGACGCTGACGCGTGGGACCTATTTGACCGGGGCGAACTACGACGGCTCGTCGGCGACGACGTGGGACGTTGACGCGACGACGGCCGCTACGGCGAGCAAGGTCGTCGCGCGCGACTCGGCGGGCGCGATGTTCGCGGCGAACGTCGGCATCGGCACGGCGACGGCGCGCGCCCCGCTGGACGTCGTCGGCGGCGCGGAGTTCACGGCGGGCAACGTCGGCATCGGGCGCGACCTTTCGGGCGGCGCGCCGACGCGCGCGACGCTGCACGTCCACGGGAGCATCCTGTGCGAGACGACGCTGACGACGAGCAACCTCGTCGTCCTCGGGAGCAACCTGATCTTGAACACGACGACGAGCAACACGCAGCAGATGACGATCGCGAACGACGGCACGGGTCCGGCTCTCGTCGTCGTTCAGACGGGCGCGCAGCCGATTGCGGACTTCTACGACGACGCGTCGCTCGCGCTGAGAATCGCCGACGGCGGCTTCGTCGGCATCGGCACGGACGCGCCGGCGCACAAGCTGGACGTCGTCGGCGCGGGCGCTTTCAGCGGCACGCTGTACGCGAGCAACCTGGTGCTGACCGTGCCGATCGGCGCCGGCCAGTGGACGACGAGCGGCGGCGACCCGACGCAGATCTACTACAACGGCGGCAACGTCGGCATCGGGACCGACGCGCCGTCGGCGCGCCTGCACGTCGTCGGCGACATCTTCGCGACGCAGAGCGTCTCCAGCCTTTCGGACGCGGCCTTCAAGACGAACGTGCTGCCGCTGTTTGACGCGCTCGGCGTAGTGGAGCAGCTGCGCGGCGTGGCGTACGACCGCATTGACACGGGCGCGCACGAGATCGGCGTGATCGCGCAAGAGGTGGAGCGCCTGGTCCCCGAGGTCGTGTCGGTGCACGGCGGCCACCGGAGCGTCGCGTACGGCAACCTCACGGCGCTGCTCATTGAGGCCGTCAAGACGCTGTCGGAGGGAGCGAAGGCGCAAGCCGCCGAAGCGAAGGCGCAAGCCAAGCGACTGCAAGAGCTGAGCGACGAAGTCGCCGCGTTGAAGCGCGCCCGGCACTCGTGAGCGCGGGACCGCGTGCGCGCACGCGCGCACGCGCTCGGTGCGCGTCGGGGTGCCCGTCGGAGTCCCGTCGGGATTCGCGACAAAGTCTCCTTTTTCCTTTCTAAGTGTAGGGTCTTACACTTCGCGTGGTAAGAAAACACCGCCGGCGTAAGCCGCGGCGACCGATCGCTGGTTATTGCGTCGCGTCGCTGTGAGCTTCCTCTGGCGCCGTTAGGACCGGTCAGTTCCCATGTCAATCCAAATAGGACAAAGAGGTCTCCAGGAGACCACGCGCGAGCGCATCTTCGTGCAGTCGTCGGCCGAATCAAACCTCATCATCCTGAAGTCGGGGCTCGCGAAGACCAAGCTTCTCATCCAGGACTACACCTTCGGCCAGTCGGACAGCAACTTCGTCTTCTCGCAATCCAACAGCGATGCGCCGCTGCTGACTCTTAACAGCAACATCTCGCTGCTCGCGACCGGGCTCTTCGTGTCGGAGTCGGTGACGGTCCAGAGCAATGTCGTCATCGTCGGGAACATGGACGCCGGTCAGGCCTCGGCGGGTCGTATCATCGTCACGGATCCGGGACCTGGGCCGAGCACGGCGCCGCTGTTTTCGGTGCGCACGCCGATCGGCGGATCGCCTGATCTCTTGTCGGTGACGGCAAACGGCCGGCTGCTCATGAGCAATATAGGCGCGATCGGCATCGGCACGGCGATCCCGACGCAAACGATCCACACGGAGGGCAGCATCTTCGTGAAGAACACCATCTTCACGAGCAACATTCAGCAGGGCGAAAACCTGACTCGCTCCATCCGCTTTGATACCGATAGAATTCGCCTGAGCGGAGCGTCGGAGGTCGTAGGCAATCTGAACATCATAGGCAACCTGAACATCACAGGAGCTTTCGGCCTTGGGAATGCGATCAACGTGCCGAACGTCATCGCGACGAACGTGATCTCGGGGCCGCGCCTGGAGCTCAGCAGCACCAACGAGAGCAACGTGATGTTCGCGATGACTTACACGGGGCCGATTGAGGGCTTCGCTTCCGACGGCTCCCCGGAAGGCTACAGCAACCTCGTGGACGTGCGCATCCGCCCGGCCGACAGCAATATCAGCGCTTTCACGATCAATCGCCTCGGCCACGTCGGCATCGGAACGGACCAGCCGCGCGCCTTGCTGGACATCCGCGACGTGACGGGAACCGGCGGCGGCAGCGGCGTCGGCAGCAATTCGCTGGCATACTGCTGCAACATGGTCTACTTTCACGGCGGCAGCGACTACGACCTGTTCGTCGTCAACCGGCACGCGAACGTCGGCATGGGCACGAGCGTGCCGAATCACGCGCTGCACATCGTGAACGTTGAGCACCTCACGCCGATCATCGGGATCTACAACAGCAACGTGCTAAGTGAATACGTCTCTGCCGGATGCAACCTGGCGCCGATCATGTACGCGTACTCAAACCAGTCGCGCGTGCTCGCCGTGGACGGCGACGGCCGCGTGACGATCGGGCCGGGCGCAAGTAACGAGGCGCTTTCGGCGATTCCGAACGTGTACCTGGACGTGCACGGAGACGGCTTCATAGACTGCCTGAAGACGCGCTGCGTCGTCGGGCTCGCGAACAACGGGTGCAACGTGGACTTCGTCGGCAGCGCCGTGCGCGGCGTCAGCAACCTGCGCGTCGGCGACGCGCAGGCGAACCGCATAGACGTCACGAACCTCATAGCGAACTACATGTACACGAGCAACTGGGAGATCCTCGGGCTGGAGTGCTTTGACAGTAATATGTACGGGCTATCGCAGTTCCACGTGCGCACGAGCAACCTGCTGTTCACGGGGCAGCAGGTGTACTTTGACGAGTCTCTGAGCAACGTCCAGAACCGCAACGCGGACCCGCGCCTGAACGGCAAGCTCGCGATCACGGTGCGCGAGTCGTCGGCGAGCAGCTGCAACGTCTCGCGCGGCATCGTCGTCACCGGCTTGAACAACGCGAGCGTGCTCGTCCACTCGTGCAATGCGAACCAGGTGCCGAGCTACGAGCTGCAGTCGGCGACGGAGCGGGTGCAGATGGGCTTGAGGAACCGCGTAGTAAAGGGAGACTCGGTATTCTTCAGGTACGTCGGGACCGACAGCCTCTATGATTCCGCTACGGCGACGATCCCTGCGGAGTTCTACCGAAACGGCGCCGTCACGCTGTCGCCGTCCGAGGATTTCTATGTCTCTCCGACGGGAACGCTCGGCCTGCAGCTGGGGAGCGAGGCTCCCACGCAAACGCTGGATATGCGGGGCGGCCTTCGCGTTCGCACGGTCACATCGCCGATCCAGCCGATGCTTTTCGCAAACCCGGCGACGACGCAGATCGGCATCGGCACCGAGACGCCGACGAGCAAGCTGCACGTGCAGGGCACGTTCTACGCGAGCAACGCGGCGCTTTTCGGCGAGAGGGTCACGATCGGCGCGACGAACCAGACGGGCACCGGGGCGAACATGCTGACCGTCTGGGGCGCAAACGGGAGCGCCGGACCGGAAGCTCCGCTGTTCGTCGTAGCGAGCAACACGGCGAACGTCGGCATCGGCACGAACGCGCCGCGCTTCAAGCTGGACGTCTTCGGCGACCTGAACTTCAACGGGGCGCTGTACCAGAACGGCGGCGCGTACGTCAGCAGCCAGTGGACGACGTCGGGCGTGAACCCGAGCAACATCTACTACGCGCTCGGCAACGTCGGCATCGGCACGCTGACGCCGACGGAGCGCGTGCACGTCGTCGGCAACGTCTTCGCGACCGGCAGCTTCATGAGCACTTCGGACAGGACGTTCAAGCAAGACCTGGAGGTCATCGCGGCGCCGCTGGAGAAGGTCGCGAGCCTGACGGGCTACACGTTCCAGCGCACGAAACCGGACGAGGAGACCGCGGCCGGCGCGGGCGCGGGCGCGCGCGAGACGGGCCTGATCGCGCAGGACGTGCTCGGCATCCTGCCGGAAGCGGTGACGCGCCAGAGCGACGGGATGCTGTCCATCGCCTACGGGAATCTTGCTGGCCTGTTCGTTGAGGCCATCAAGGAGCTTAAAAAGGAATGCGCGGCGCTGCGCGAGCGCGTCGCGACGCTGGAGGCAGAGCGCGCGGCGGGCGCGGGCGCGGGCGCGTACGCGTACGCGGAGTCGCAGGGAAGCACGAGCGCGGACCTTTAGGCCGCAGCGACCCGCTCGTAGAATACCAAATAGACGTCCGGGTTCGCCTGGAACACGGCGTCCTGCTCTTTTTTGCGGATCTTCGCGACCTGCGTGTCGTCGTAGTAGTACCAGGCGGGACCGTTCGCGGGCGGCGGGCGCGGCACGGCGCCGACGGCGGTGTAGTGGCCGCCGTGGACGCCGCCGTGGTGCATCGCGAAGCCGCGCAGCGCGTACGTC
>Ga0209230_10000797_pt1 | contig 12340 bp, 10 predicted proteins | sample LakOntMetagenome_FD_187467 | JGI IMG/M metagenome (GOLD analysis project Ga0209230, IMG submission 187467) | Freshwater and sediment microbial communities from Lake Ontario - Sta 18 epilimnion Metagenome (SPAdes) (version 2) | ecosystem: Environmental > Aquatic > Freshwater > Lentic | place... | reverse complement strand
GGTTTATGTGGAAAAGGTAATTTATGGATTTATCTTTATTTGAAAATTCCATCAGGAAAGGGAGAAATTAATGAAAACGATTGGGACGCATTTTTAAATTTACTGACCCGATGGCAATCAGCCACTCCTCTTCAAAATGAGTAAAATGATTTAAAGATAACAGTGTACTATATAGTATCCAAGTATCCAAATATGGCTCCCAAGAAGACTACCCCCGTTTCCGCTGCTGTTCCCGTCAAAGCCGAAGTTAAGCCCGAACCCGTTCCCGAGGTAGTTGCTGTAGTTCCCGAGGTAGTTGCTGAACCCGATACTACTCTAATTACTCTTCTTGAGAAGATGGCTGCCATTCAATCTCTTGTAAAGGAGGTTCAAGCTCTTGTAAAGGTACACACCAAGAACCACGCAAAGCTACAAAAGATTGCTGACAAGGCTCAACGCAAGAAGGTAGCTGCTCGTAAAGCTCCTTCTGGCTTCACCAAGCCAACTAAGATTTCCACTGAGCTATCTACTTTCCTAAAAGTACCCATTGGTGACCTACTTGCTCGTACTGAAGTTACTCGTCGTGTAACTCAATACATCAAGGAACACAAGCTATACGATGAGGCTAACAAGCGTCGCATTCTACCCAATGCTGCCCTCAAGAAGCTTCTAAATGTCAAGGATGGTGAGGAAGTAACTTACTTCACTCTACAACGCCATCTTGCCGTTCATTTCCCCAAAGAGCCCAAGGTAGTCGCTTAATTAGTTATTTTTTAATATTTTCAAATTATAGAAAAGATGGAAGACCCAATTGAGATTCTTACTAAATATGGTTTAACTGATTATTATAACAATTTAGTGGTTGCTATTAACTCTTCAGTTACTGCTGATAACTATAATAGCAATATTAATTTAAATTTAGGTAAATTACTTGCAACAGCAGAAGAGAAGAACATTAGCGATGAGGATGATGCAATACTTAGAAAATATATAAAAACATTAAGAGAACAACAAGCTAAAACTCAACAATATACAGAACAAGCCGGTGGTGGTTATACCACTGTTCTCGGTCGTCGCCGTAAAGTAGTCATGAAAGGACGCACAAAATGCGTTAATGTTAAAGGTGAATTAGTTGCCCTATCCAAAGCCAAGGCTATGGAAAAGAAAATGAAAAAGTAAAAGAATATTCATTTTTTAAATTCAGATGAGATACAATCCCATTTGAACACATTAAAGCTATGGAATAATATCATAAAGCAATTCTTCATTCGCATATACATCTTTAAGCGTATAAATAAATACTTTTGGCATTTCATCTGAATGACTAAAGACGAAACTACAATTCGCATTACATACAGATGTAATCGCATCCGTATAATAACGCATATATGTCAATGCAGTTCGCATTGTATTTTTAAATCCAAATGCATAATCTTCCGTTAATGTCATATAATTCGCCGTATCTATTTCATCATATGGAATTTCCCATACATACATCCTATCCCCATTCACTTCGCCCAAACAAGTATCCTTCGGAATATACTCCATCGCAAATACACTCCCATTGTGAATCTGAAACCGAGTATCCGAATCAAATTTACAAGACTCAAATTGATAAATTAGCGATTCCATATTGTTTGATGGGAATTTACATAAATATAAAATCAAATTTTATTTTTGACAACAAAAATTGATTTTGTTTAAATCACTAAATCTATTTAAGCTTTCAAACAGTATAACAAGTAACCAACTCACCGGTCATACAAAATGTCTATCAATGTTATCCTAACCAAGGAGTTCAAGCCCGACCATATCACATACAGTGAACTAAAGGTGCTACCTAACGGTATTGCAAAGACGGTGAACATCAAATACGATGACCAACGCACGGTTATCCAATCCCCTGAAATGTACATTCCTTATGATGTAAATGAGAATGTAGATGAGAAGGGTATTAAAAAGTATGACCTAAACCTCAGTTTCCGGGGTCAAGAGACTAACCCTCCCCTAAAGCGTTGGTTTGAGACAGTTCAATCTATTGAAAACAAGATTATTGATGACGCTGTTGCTAACAGTCTCACTTGGTTCAAGAAGAAGTACACAAGTCGCGATGTAGTTGCTGCACTATTCTCATCCTCTATTCGCTTTGATAAGGACAAGGAGACTGGTGAGGTACTAAACCGTTATCCTCCTACGATGAAGGTTCGCGTTCCTTATGACAACAAGGCAGGTCGCTTCAACTTTGATGCTGTCAACAATGATGATGAGGAAGTTGATTTCGCTGATATTCGTTCTGACCTAAAGAGTGGTAAGGCTCGTCTTCTACTACAACTCAGTGGTCTATGGATTGCTGGTGGTAAGTTTGGTTGCTCTTGGCGAGTATTCCAAGGTAAGTTTACCCCAGTCAAGAAGACTCGTGGTGCAATTGCATTCCGCCAAGAATCGGATGATGAAGGTGATGATACCAAGGAAGATACCGATGATGACCTTGTCGCTGATGCAGTCCAAGCAGTTGCAGCTGTCACTGTAGTTGAGGAGAGCGAGGATGAGGAGGAAGAAGAGGAGGAAGAGGAAGTGCCTCCTCCTCCCCCTACTCCTGTCAAGAAGGTAGCTAAAGCCAAGAAGTAAAACACAACTTATTTTTAAGATATTCTTATTTCAATAGGGGTTAAATAATATATATAAATGAATCGTCTTTTGGGACAACATTTATTAGATTCACTTTCTACTAAAAAAGAAGTAGCATCTTTTGGTCGTGACGATTATTCTTTGAGTAACTATAATCCAATAAATACTACTTCCAGTAACTATGGCGGTTTTGCTGTTACTATTTCCGCCGATGGAAACACTTGGGCTGAAGGGGCTTATGGTAAAAATAATTATACAGGAAATGCATCCATTTATAAATTTTCAAATAATCTTTGGAACGAATACCCTATTTCACCAAGTGATGGTTCATCAAATGATATATTCGGTAGCACACTTATCCTATCACAAAATGGAACTAAATTACTCATAGGTGCACCCGGATTCCAATTAGATAGAGGTAAAGCTTATGTATATTCTATAGACCAAAATTTCACAGAAGAAAAAATTATATCAAGTGATGGCTCAAATGGTGACCTCTTTGGTACAGCATTGGCTATCTCAAACACTGGCACACAAATTGCCATCGGTGCATATGGAAATAATAACTATACAGGAACTGTCTATCTATTTAACTCTAATGCTGGTATCTGGAATCAAACAAAACTAACCGCAAGTGATGGAAATTATGGCGACTACTATGGCTCTTATATATCCATGAACAATGATGGTAATACTATATTAGTCGGTGCTAATGGCAAAAATACTTCAACTGGTGGCGCTTATATCTATCAATGGACAGGTAGCTCTTGGAATGAAACTATATTAACTGCATCCGATGCTGCTATTAATGACGCTTTTGGTTCAGCCGTTTCTTTATCTACCGATGGTAATATTGCTGCTATTAGTGCATTTGGTAAAAACAACTCTGCTGGTGCTGTATATCTTTATAAATATAATATCAATACTTGGAATCCATATAAAATTGTAGCAAGCGATACATTCCCTTATAGTGCATTCGGTTATTCCATCTCACTCGCCAATGACTATACATTACTCGTTGGTGCTCCAAGTAAAAATGATTCTATAGGCGGTGCTTACGTCTACCAATGGAACGGTATCTCTTGGAATGAAAATAAACTAAATCCATCCAATGGCTCAATCGGTGATGCATTCGGCTCAACCGTAACATTATCATCCGATGGCACAACTGCATTTATTGGAAGTTATGCAAAAAATAGTAATCAAGGTGCTATATACCGATACCGTAAAGATACTGTTGACCCATTGCTAAATTGGCAAGAAACCAAAATTTTGGTTTCAGGTAATATCAATGATAATTATGGATATAGTATTGCTACTTCTTCTACTGGTAACCGTATGACAGTCGGTGCATTTGGCAAAAATAACTTCCAAGGCTCATCTTATATATATAATAAATATATTTCATCTGCCATCCGTTTATACGACAATAACCTCCCATCAAAAGGCGTTTTATTAACAATCCAAGATAGCAGATTTTCCATCGTTCGTGATTCAAGTCTCCCTACTAACGTCGGTATTGGAACAAACATAGTTGGCAATTCAGCCCTTTATGTAAAAGGTGATACACAAGTTACTGGAACTATTTCAAGTAGTAATTTATATATATATGGCAATATTACACATTCTGGACCTAAAACCATTATAGATGCAACCGTAAAGCTCTCATTGTATAAACCATCCGGTAATTTATATAAATCCATTGTTACAAATGATACTATTTTAGAAAACTTAACATTATTTACATTTCAAGTGACAAGTGGTAAATATGTTGTTTATGGTAATGTACCCTATATTACAAATGATATCGTAAATGCATTATCCATTGATAACATTGGTCTCTATACTGGAACTCCAACCTTATATTCAACAATTCCCAGCCAAACAACTCCACTCACTATTTTAAGTACCAGCGAATATAGTTCAACATCATTCTTGTTTTATATTGAAGTCACTTATACAACAGATTTTGTTATTGCTGTCGCTGGTAAAGGTAATAATATTACTTTTGGAGGAAACGGTTATAGTATAACAGCGATTGTTTCAAGTTTATATAATACACAATATATTGGCAATGAACCATTACAAAGTGCTCCTTTATTTCAAACAATTAAACCAACACTTCCAACAAATATATTCACACTACAAGTATCGGGTGTCTATAAAGGACAATCCGTTGAACTCTTTTATAATGGCTCTAATATTCACACAACTACTACAAGTTATATCACTTCAATTGGTGACACAATCGCTAATACTGTTTATCAAATACAAACACCTATGATTGCATATCCATCAGATATAATTGATATTATCCTATTTCCTCAAGTACTCGCTCCAATGTACCAAGATTATATTTATAATACTGGTATAAATCCTCCATTTTATCAAGTAAATAATAATTGGATTTTAGGAACTTCCAGTAATTTAGGTATTGGCACTATCCCTAACTACAAATTGGATATATATGGAAATATGCATATTAATGGTGATTTATTTATTCAAAAAAATAATCCAATGACACGTATAAATTCTACCACATACATTAGTTCATCTAATGTTGGAATAAAAACAAATCGTTATATTGCACCTCTAACCGTATATGGTGATATGTATATATCTAATACTACAACTGCATCTACATTGGAATTATTAGGAAATATCATATATCCAAATTCTAATAATATACGCTCCTCCTTACAAATTAAACCTATACGTGTGCCATTTATTGTAAATACATCTCTTCAAACAATATTCACTTTCACACAAATTGGTGAATATTATTCAGATTCAAAATATATTGATGTCTATATGAATGGCTCTAAACTTGCTTGGTATAGTACATCTATAAATGATTATGTGGCAAATATATCCTATAATGCTACATTAAATATTACAACATTCATTATTACATTAAACCAATCAGCAGATGCAGGAGATATCATTGACATTTATATATATCCTATAAATACATTTGACACTACAAATAAATGGATTCAAGGTGGCTATCTATTTCAAAATATAACAATGCCTGTATGGAGTAAATTAATCTCCTCTTATTCAAGCAATAATAATCTATTTGTATCTGAAGGAACATCCATTGGTATTGGTACAAATATACCTTTGGCTACACTAAATATAAATAATTTAAATAATATATTTAAAGTTCAAATTGGTACATCAAATATTTGGGTGATTGACTCAAATATTGGTTGTGGTACTTTACCAACCTCAAACATATTGACCGTACAAGGAAACCTTATTGCAAATAATATTACAATTAATACAAATCAATCATTTCAAACAATAAATGCTTCGGCTGCTACAATTGGTACTATAAATACAACTACGGAAATTGCAAATATAGTAACCGCAACTAATATTAATATTCCAACCTTTAGTATTGCTAATATTATTGCTTCAAATGTTACTGTACCAAATATTAATAGTTCAAACATTAATGCATCAAATGCAATAACTACCTTTGTTTCTGCATCCAATATTATTACTTCAAATATTACAATTAGTACTATCAATACATCTAATATCAGTACATCCAATATTAATGTACCAAATTGTATAAGCGATATATTAAATATACCTTTGAAACAATACTATAATGGTGCTTATATTCCATTAAATGGAAGTGTTGCAAACTCTAATGTATTTTTGGATTGGCTAACTACATTGACAAATGATAGTTATACTGCTTGGTGGTTACAACCCAACTTATCCATTAGAACTAACTTTTCACACGGACAAGGTGCAACCACTATATTCTCAGATGCAGTATATCTTCTAAATGGTCTACTTATTATGACACCATTAAGTGCAACAGCTATTGGTATTTATAATACAAATACGAATATATACACACGAGGTGCTACACACGGAGAAACCACTCCTGCATTCAATGGCAGTGTCGTTCTTCCAAATGGTGTCGTCTGTTTCATTCCTGCATCCTCGTTATATATTGGATTCTATGATGCAAATACAGTAGTTTATACAAGAGGACCAGCTCACGGACAAGGTGTTACATTCGCATTTAATGGTGGTGTATTAATTCCAAATGGTAATGTTATATTAGTACCTAACAATTCATCTCTCATTGGTATCTATAATACAATAAGTGGTACTTATATAAATGGTCCACTCCATGGTCTTGGTGCAAATACAAATGCCTTTTATGGTGGTGTTCTAATGGCTAATGGTAATGTTTTGCTTGTCCCCTATAATGCATCCGTTATTGGAATATATAATCCTATTACAAATACATATACAAGTGGTCCAGCACACGGAAGAGGTTCAGCTGCATTTAATGGTGGTGTCCTAATGTCAAATGGTAATGTTTTACTTGTACCTTATAATTCATCCGTCATTGGAATATATAATCCTGTTACAAATACATATACAAATGGACCAACACACGGTCAAGCAGCTGGTGCATTTAATGGTGGTGTATTACATCCAAATGGTACAATATTCCTAATACCATATAATTCATTATTTGCTGCACTTTATAATCCTATAACAAATGCAATTACATTGGGTACAAATCACGGTCAAACGAGACCCGCTTATGCAGGTGGCACTTTATTACCAAGTGGTAATATTGTATTAATACCAAGCAGTGCTGCTAAAATTGGTATTCTTACTGGAAATACACCTGTACCTATTGAATTCTGTATTCATCCTTGTTTTAATAAATTCTAAGCAACAAAACCAAAATTACAAAATATAATCCTGTCATCCAAAATGTTGCCTTGATACTTGGTTCGCCTCCCTCCCGAATTAAATCATCGGTTGAACCAATCAATACTCCTAAAACACGGGCTAATACATGATATGTCGCTGGTTGAGTGAGTAAAAAAAATAGAATAGTTGCAAATACAACTACACGTATTGATAAACCAGTCTGTTTCGTCTTACAATCTGTCTCAACGATTGTTGGAACGGCAATTGGAATCGGTATAGATGTATCTGGGTTATACTGCATTTTCTAACATTGTAATATGTTTATTGTTTTTGAGAACGTACCATCCGAAAATTAGGACGTGTTGCGTGAATTCCATTGAAATCACACGCTCCTGCATAAGTATATGCACCCATAGAAGGCCACGAAATCCAATCACCTATATCCATTGGAGGCAACTTTGCATCATCCATTATTTTATCTATTCCATCACACGTTGGTCCAAACAATGTAGATTGAATTAAAGTGTTATTTGATTCCGGTATCCACGGCTGTGGTATCGCATGGTCATATACCATATTATTAAACATTCCATAAAGTCCACACGTTAAATAATATTGAGGCAATTTATCAATGTCGCGTTTTCCTATTATACGTGTAAAAAGAGTCCAAGCATGTTCTGCAAAGTAACGACCTGGTTCAGCCCAAACAACTGCCCCAAATGATTCAGGGAAATACTCGTTTATACTATCATTGATTATTGTAGCCATTTGTTTTGGCATTCCAACATCTTTTATACACATAAATCCACCTCCAATATCTAATTTTGTCATTGGCATACCAAGTGAACGTCCAATATTAAATACATAACGTGCATCCGCAATCGCTTCGCGATATGCCTCCGGAGAAGATGCACCTGAACCTACGTGAAATGATACTCCCTCAACTTTAATATTATACTCTTTTGCTAAATAAAGTAATGATTCCCAAGTATCTTTTGGTGCACCATATTTATTCCCTAAAATACATTGAGCTTTAGGGTCGTATGCAGATATTCTTAATAAACACGATAAATTGGGTGAATGAATGGCTATCTTTCTTAGTTCATCTATATTGTCAAATACTGTATATGGTACTTGATTACGATTTGCATATTTGATATCTTTTATTTTTTTACAAGGATGTGCATAAAGAATACGTGATGGGGATACTCCTGCCTTTAAAACTGCCTTAATCTCCGCTGGACTGGCACAATCAAAGTTTGAACCTAATTTTGCTAAAGTCTGTATCATCTCCGGATGAGGATTACATTTCACCGCATAATAAGGTTTTACCGTGGGAAGCTGTGTCTTCCATATATTAAACGACCTCTCTAATACTCCAACGTCAAAGACATATACATTATTTTCAATTCTATTTATTTTGGGAATAATATGCTTCCATATCGTTTGGATTGAACTATTCGATATGGACGCGAATTTATTCAGTCTTGCTAAAATTATACTTTAGTGACAAAATAATTTTTTATAAAAATACTTTATTATCCTATCTGTCTTTTATTCTTAAACTCTTTATATAACCACCTTAACATTGTATAAGTCATCTTATAAAAATAAAAAATATTAAAAACCACTCCGTAAATCCGCTAATGTCGTAATTGCTACTAATGCCTTTTGGTCTTGTACTCCATAGTATAAATGAATCTTTTCATTCTCTCTATGTATTCCCGAAATATACTCAATACCCCAATGACCTAAGAAAAATGGTTCAGAAATATATGTTATAACTCCATTATCTATATCAAACTCAACCCAATGATGAATATAACTTAATCGTGTCACCAATACACGGTTTTTACAATAAATTATACAATGTGCCACACATCCCCAACGATTTCCACCAAGATGAATGGGACTCGTAGAACCTCTCAATACCTCATCCGATATACCATTACCTCTCGTTAATGTCTTGAATACAATTACCTCTAATTTCTTATCCTCTGTCTCAACCAATTCATATATTTTCATTAAAAACATATCAAATAAACATAACTTGCCGTGATGAACAAAAGGACACATATTTTTTACAGGACGACTACCAATCTCTACTGCCTCTATTCTCTCAACCGCTGTCATTTCTTTATTGAAATATCCCACGATTAAATCATTAATTTGATGTTCGCTTGCGTGAGTGCAAGTTCCTGCAAACCAAATGCGATTGTCATACTCTACCATCCGTAAATCCTCAATTCCACGAAATAAATTTACTGTTTTCTGTAACTTGGTCATAGGTGACTCAATCATACGAGCTACTCCTGTAACTGTATCAACCACTAATGCATGATTTATCTCATTCTCTGCAGCGTGAACCGTAATACGAATATATATGTATTTACCTGCACGACTTGGATTAAATGCTACGTGATTTGGAGGCAATTGTTTGGCTGCATCAATCAATTCACCACATTGACAAGGTAATTTACGTACTGAATCATGCGTCATTGTTAGTTACATTAAATATATTTAGGTTTAAGTGCGTTTTCTACGTTTACCACCACCGGTTTGTTCTGGAGGAATACAATCTAATAATCTCATTAATTTCACACGGTCATATAATGTACTATATTCCACATCATCCTCTGTCTTAAACATCATATACTCATAATGTAAATTTCCAACATTTACAAGAATTCCGACACGTTCACTTGTAATCGTTTTTAAATAACCACATAAATCACTTATCCATTTTACTTGATTTTTCTTACTTTTCATTTTTTTCTCACTCTCAACGCTAATTATAACAAGACCAATATTTACAGTATTTGTTAACCGTCTTTCAATAATATCGTGTTCTAATGAACTGGCATACATTGCCAATTTGCGGTCAAGGATTGCTGCAGCTACTTTCTTATAACGTGTTTTTCTTGTACGTACATCTTTTATTTCTTCAATAAAAGGATATAATTCCTCCATTTCTTCAATATCCTCTTCCTCCATATCTTTAATTAAATTGGCAAGATTATCTATCATTGTCTTTGCACTATCATCTATAAGTACCTCTTTTGATATATATTCTCTAATCACATCTATTGCATCATCCTCATTAAATATCTCATCCTCATCAAATATCTCATCTATATAATCACCCATATCTAATGAAGTTAATGCATCCTCGTCCTTTTTAATAATATTGAATAAAGCACGATAATAACAATGTCCATCGCCCCTTACATCGTTCACTTTATAATCAATCTTACCAATCTTACCTTTGGAGGAGGACATTCTATTATTGTATTAAGGTTTAATTCCATTCTTTAATAAACTTAGTGATTTCATTCAAATTTTTAATATGGAATAATGTATCATTGTTTGCCGGAACAACCTTTTGTGATGTTAAATGAATCCTTCTCCAATTTGATAATTTAATATTCCATACATTAATTGCCGAATCATCTACATACAATATATCATTCTTGCAATACCACTCATTTATTTGACGAATATGATAATCTACACATAAATAATTCTCAGTCATCGGCTTTAATGAACCAAACTCTCCAAATATAGGATGATTGCTATATAACCAATCCTCCTCATTTATCCATAAGGCGGGTTTCAAATATTCTTTTATAAATTTAAGCCAAATCAATGGAGAATTCGTATATAACATACATCTTACATTATATGCCATTGCCACTAAAAATAACTTTTCAACTAAAGCATTGATTTGTTGTGTTCGTTTCGTTGTCTCTATCTCATTTAATGATTCTATAAATTTAGGGTCATATATATAATTATTATACTCTTGTAATGTTAATGGTGGATTATATATATGTTTCAATCCAATGTAGGTATGACCATATTGAGTGTATAATTGTTTATTAATTTTTTGTGCGTGATTTGCATCACACTCTAATACTTTCGCCACCAATGTACTTGTTCTTTTTCCAATGGCGGCTGAAATACCTTTATGTTGGAAAATAACACCATCCACATCCAACAATAGAGTTTTACGAGTTAACATAGTTAACATTTCTATAGGTTCTATTTAGAGGAATATGTACGACGTCGTAATTATTGGCGCAGGTATCGCTGGCTTATATTGCGGATACCTTTTAACACAACGAAACCCTAAATTGCGTATATGTATCCTTGAAAAAGAATCCGTTATTGGTGGTCGGGCTTCTATTGCTACATTTGAAGGTGTTCGGGTTGTTACAGGTGCAGGTATCGGTCGTAAAGGTAAAGACCATCTTTTACAACATTTATTAGAAGAACTTAATGTTCCACATTTTGAATTTCCAAGTAACCATTATTATGCGAAAGGAATCATTCATCCTATGACTAAATATATGAGTATCCTTACTAAAGCACTTGGTCATTCAAATCCTCGCCAAACATTCAAAAAATATGCAACTACGATATTGGGAAAAGAAGATTATGAAACATTTGTTACAGCTACCGGATATAGTGATTTTGAAAAAGCAGATGCAAGAGATGTGATATTAGATTATAATATGGATGATAATTATAAAAAATGGACGGGTATTAGTATTCCTTGGGATAAATTAGGAGATGCATTAGCTGATAAAATTGGAAAAAGTCATATTCATTTGGCTAAAGATGTATTAAGACTTTATGAAGTAGAAGACCATTATTGTGTCGTCTGTCAAGATTACGAAATATATGAGACTAAAAAGGTACTCTGTGCTACAACGATTGAATCTGTTCGTGCCCTTTTTCCTGAACATCGTATATATCATCAAATAAATGGACAACCCTTCTTGAGAGTATATGCCAAGTTTGATGAAGCAAGTGATACTATATTAAAAAAGAAAGTATTGGGCTTCACAATTGTAGAACGTCCTTTACAGACGATTATACCTATGGAAAAAGGAGTTTATATGATTGTTTATGCGGATAATGCATCGGCTGTTCATTTAATGAAAAAAGTAAATAATCCAAAGTATATGGCTTCTAAAGTGGAAAAGGCTCTTTCGTTAGAGAAGGGGTCTTTGAATATACTCTCATTGCAAGCTCA
>Ga0209230_10000795_pt1 | contig 12349 bp, 12 predicted proteins | sample LakOntMetagenome_FD_187467 | JGI IMG/M metagenome (GOLD analysis project Ga0209230, IMG submission 187467) | Freshwater and sediment microbial communities from Lake Ontario - Sta 18 epilimnion Metagenome (SPAdes) (version 2) | ecosystem: Environmental > Aquatic > Freshwater > Lentic | place... | reverse complement strand
TGACGACTTAATTGGTATATGCAATCCTGGGGTATAAAAGTTTTGTTTGAATAAACTATCATCAATGATATATTCTATTGTTTTACAAGATAATTTGTATTGGTAAAGGAACGTAGTTGATTTTGCAGATGCCCCATAACCTACAATTTTTTTACCACATGATACAAAGCTATTTAATATACAACTTATATCCTTACCGTTCTTAATAATAATATTTTGCCATAGATCTAGTTTGTTTTTATCAAATAACTGTATTTTTTCTTCTTTCTCTATCGCAGAATGCACACTTGAATCTGTTTCTTTATTTAAACTTTTTTTACACAAGAAAAATTGGATTGAACCTCCTTGTATACTGTTTTCGTTCACCTTGTACAAATGCATATTAAGTTTATTTGCGAATAATTGCATTGAAGTAACCGTATGATAATCAATATGTTCATGATAAATTACATCAAATAGTTTTTTTTTAAAAACCTCATAAAAATATCCCACTTCCATAATGAAAGTACCGTCGTCGTCTAATAAGGTAAAAATCGTTTGGAATATATCCTGGATATTTTCAATATGAGCACAACAATGAAATGCATAAATTAATTTATATTTGTTATATAGTTTATGTAATACATTAGATCCAAAAAAATCGCATATAATAGGTAGTTTATGACGTTTATTTATATTAATTGCTGGGTCAATTCCAACTATATTCAAAAATCCATTGTCCAATAATTCTTTCACACACACTCCGTCATTTGCGCCAATTTCAAGTATATGATCCGATTTGTTAAGAACCAAATCTTGCGTGAATTTTATAACACTATGTTTTAAATGCGAAGTCATTGTGTTCGATGTAGATGAAACATAGAAATAATTAGAATATTGATATACAGGATCAACAATTTCCAACAATTGTATATGATTACAATCATGACAGATGCAAATATCAAGTGGTATTACTTCTTGTAATAAAGGTTCCGACACGAAATGGTTAGCCGGTGGTGTCGGTTCTAAATTGAAAAAAGGGGATATGTTATAGCTGTCACATAATCTACAAACATCTCTTTTTTTCCATTTTTTTGTACCAACTACTCCGGTTGTTTTCATATGTTTGTCACTTAAATATTTGTCAATATACTCATTTAATGACTCTTTCCAAGAACGAAGCCGATTATAAGGATGAACCGATTCTAGTACTTCGGATTTACTTCTGGGTGGTCCAGCATTTGGAACGCTCTCTGAATTAGTTGATATGACCAACGACTTTGGTTTGTTCAGTTTATTAACAATTTCAATAGCAATATCATACCCAGAAGCTTTGCCATAATTCACAATATGATGAATACCGTATTTTGAATTTGAAATTAAATAATTCATTTTCTCTATTAAATCAAGCACATACGTAGGCGACCCATTAAAATCATGAGAAGCTTTAATTTCATTATTTGTGATTAAATTATTTATTGCGTTTTCAACAAATTTATAATGTAATTTTTGGTTACCACCAAATAACCAGCCAGTTCTTATTACTATAGTTTTGTCGTATAATAATGATATTTGCTCAGATGCAGTTTTTGTATAACCATACACGCATTTTGGACAAGTATTATGTAATTCATCAAAAACTATATTCGGATTGTCTGATGAAAACGATGCGCCAGTTGATAACAAAATGAACGGAATACTCAATTTCATCGCAATGTTTAACATATTTGTGGTTCCGTTTATGTTTACGTCGATAGATTTTGAGCAGTTTATTTCAGATTCCCGTAAATTAATCGCCGCCAAATGAATGACACACGATATACTTTGCTTTTTATCAATATAGCTTTTGATTGATCTTGGATTAGTAATATCCATTTCACTTGAACTGGGTTTGAATCCGAAATTAAAATTTGACCCTACCATTCCGCTTCCTCCCGTGATTAATGCATGGTTCATTGAAATATATTATTAATATAAAACTTTATTTAATATTTAAATTTGATAAAATAATTTATGTTTTTTTAAACGATCATTTTCTTGATCAACTCATCCAACACACCACTCCAATATTGAATTCCCCCTTCTCCCCCTTTATGAGTGGCTTGTGTATCGTGCAGCCGATAATTCACCAAAGCTTCATCCATATTATGGATATATCCGTATTTTTTCAGCATACGCAATTCCAATTCAAAGTCCTCTGCTTTTTTCTTGAACTCAACATTGTAATTTCCGACCTCCAATACCGCACTTTTGCGATAACAAACAGTAGGATGATTCATGAACCAATGGTTTGGTTTTTTCTTGAATTCGGACCATGTTAAAGACGGATGTTTGGTCACACTGACGACTTCTCCTTCATTGCGAAACATATTAATTTGACTGCCGCATATTTTCACTTCCGGATGTTCTTTCATATATTGCAGTTGTTTTTGAATTCTATTACCGTTCATGATATCATCGCTATCCATTTTTACAATAATTTCATGGCTGCACAGTCTAACGCCATAATTCAATGTATACCCCAATCCTTTATTTGAGTCGTTTTCTTTATACACGACCGAAGTGAACCGCGTTGTTCTCTCAAATGTATTTAGAGCCGTCTTCAATGCGTTCGTATGGCTTAGATCAGATCCGTCGTTGATCCATACCAGTTCCATATGAAAATGACCATTTTGGTGTTTGATGGATTCCAAACACGCATTCACATATTTCATATCTGTGTTATAGCTGGAAACTAAAATAGAGACACTTTCTTTGGGCGGTAGATATTTCGGGTGCAATACAATAGAATTCATAGTATCGTAATTAGACTTGGTTGAGCCCCATTCTTGGAATTCAAATACACGACCATGTCCATTGTATTCTAAACCAGTGAAGTGTTCCGGCAAAAAATAATAGCTCGGATATATGGTGACATCGGGGTATTTCTTGGTATTGAGCATATTCGTCAGAAGAACTGGTCCTGTCAACATCCATGCTCGTTTTCCCGTACGTTGAACACTACAATCGTTTTGTTGAATCCATTCTATGCACTCTCTCACCAATGGGTGTTTTGGGGTAAATGCCATTGTTCCTACGGCAGCAAGACCTGCGCGGCACTGCTCGTTTTCCCATCCTACAAACGACGTTTCCAAAAGAGAATCAATTGGTTCAATGCAAATACTGTCGGCGTCCAAGAAAACACCGCCATAATGGTATAAGATTTCCCAGCGAATGATATCTGCTTTTCCAGCCATTTCCTCCATTTCATCAATACGATTCGCACAAGACAACGGTAATCCGCGTTTCTGGATTTCGGCTTCAGTCCAACGAATGTATTCAAAATTGGGATGTTTGTCTCGCCAAGTGTCCATTAACTTGGTAGGCGGAGGTTTAGGACCGATCCATATTTGGTGGATGATTAGGGGGATAGATCCCCCTATGACCCCCTTTTGAGGAGGGTTTTTTTTAGAACTCATTTGAATTAACAATAATATAGTATTTATATTAATAGTATAGTATTTAATTAGGGGGAAAAATCCCCCTATGACCCCCTTTTGGGGAGGGTAATTTTAAGTGGGGACTAAATGGTGTTTTCTGCGTTATCATAATAGCATATATTATAGAACAACGGGCCTCTCAACAATAAAAAATGAAAGCTTTATGTATATGATCAAACAAGCAGAGGGAACGGTAGTTTTAGTCAATCGTAACTACAACGGGTTTTATGTTTATTACTTCCAAGACATGAAAGGCTGTAGGACGTATTTCAAAACGGATAACTTAAAAAAGTATGCCATGATAACTTATAAGAAAGAGCTTATTTCCCTTCCATCAAATGATCGTATTTCCAATGAAGTCATTGAGAAGTTTTCGCCATTTATGAAGTTGAACAATGATTCAAAAATAGATGATTTTTTCCACAAGCATTCAGTTGATTTGTTGCAATTGAAAACAGGGAAATGTTTCGTTCCACCACCTTCGTTCGATATGGTAAAAGCACAAGAGTGTGTAGGAGGTTTGAACGTGGAATTAGAACAAGTCGGATTCGAAATGTTGGTGGATTTCAAATTCGCAATGAAAGAAGGGATAGTTACTGAGTTTGATTCCGACGATGATGACATAGAATCTATACTTCTTTGTCTATATACGAAGAAGCTGGGTTCGTTAAATCAGTGCGTTTCTTCAGTAGAAATCTCTATAGGATATGATAATAATGCGATCGAGATTTTGTCGAGAACAAAAAAGGAGTATGAAGGGAAGAAATATAATAAGCTACTTCGAGCGGTTGCCATATTACTGGCAGGAATTACCAACCAAAAAAAAGTAAAGTCGGAAGCCACAAATCCTACATCAGCGTGGCTCTTTCTAAATACATTTCATGCTAAAATTGAGACGGTAGGTAAGAAAAAGCCTCCTCTAATACGGACGTACAGTGATCTTCTTCCGTTGATGGAAGGCGGTAGATCGTTGATGACTTCAGTAGACGTCACCGATGAGACGAATCTTGCAAATGCGAAAAGTGTTTTTTCTGAATGCGTACGGAACTTCGTCGAAGAGAAAGAGTCTTTACGAGCAGAAGGCAGAAGCAAAAATAGTGACAGAAGTGTAAGCAAAAAAAGAAACAGAAGCAATAAGAGAAAGACAGAAAAGTCTTGATAGCGTAATTAAGTTCGGCCTCAAACAGAATACTATAATAAAGAACGAAAGGGGGAATGATGCGTCCGTTCGCAAGATCGGACATTTCGGCGAACGAAGTGAGCCACTTTCATACTTTCTCAAAACTAAAATAAACGATTAAACTAACAATGTTACTGCACCCACCACCAGTGTTACTTTAGGTGGGGGTCAAAGGGGGGCTGCGCCCCCCTTAAGCTTCAAGAAATTCGCCATCACTTTCTTATTTGTTTCTATGTTTTGAATAGTAACCAATTCAGATTGATATTGTTTTTGTCTCATTTTCTCTTGAACCAGTCGGTCTTGTTCCCTAAGCATTTCCTCTGCATGGCTGCGTTCCATCGGCTTTGTATCCCCAAGATGTCTCGCTCTTTTATATTCCTCCACACTTTTATATTGCGTAACATTGGCCATATCTGATTCTCGTGCTCGTACCGCAAAGACAGTTTGGTCTTTATGGACTTTCCTCAAATCATCGTATTTCAATTTACTAAAAGGATCACATTCTACATATTCTTGGTCTTCATTTTCATACAGCTCGTTGTTGTTAAAACCACCACCACAAGAATAAGACGACACGACTCCTTTATGCGCGATGAGATGGTTTTGTCGTTCTTTGATTCTATCTATAGATCCATGTATTGATGAAGAGGACGCTTCTTGCGCATATAACGCTTCGGTAGAAGTAAACCAATCGTTTTTAGAAGAGTCTATTGTTTTGCTGCCGAGTTTTTCAAAGATTTCGTTGAATTCTTTATGGAACGTCTTCTTGTCCATGTTTTGGATGTTCTTTTTCAACTCTTTGTTTGACTTATCGGGTATGTACTCTTGGTCTTCCACGGTTTGAGACATTTTCAATACATTTTCATACATGACTACAATGACATCAAATGCTTTTTTATAGAACAAGAAATACGAAGGATCTAATTTAGACTTGTCTGGATGCATCATCAGCACCTTTTTCTTCGCTCGTTTCAAATCATCCACCTTTATATCATGTGGGTTCAGGTCAAACAAACCCAGCAGTTCTCTCAACGAGTACGATTCTAATTGTAGGTTATGAGACATTAAGATTGTTAATATACAAAACGATCTCAATATATTAATTATTGGAATGAATATAAAATCATAGTATATTTTCTTATATATTATGACAATCTCCGATATTAAAATAATTACGAGACAGGATTTATTCGAAGCGTTGATCAAGAACCGGGGATTGCTTATCCTCAAATTGGGCGCGGAATGGTGCGGACCCTGCAAGAAAATTGAGTCGGCGGTGACGGGTTACATGTCCAATATGCCGGCGAATGCGACTTGTGTCATGGTGGACATAGACGAGAGTTTTGATCTGTATTCCTTTTTCAAATTCAAAAAGGTGGTGAACGGAATACCTTCCATTTTGGTCTACGAGAAAGGAAATACGAATTACATCCCAAATGACGTCCATGTAGGATCAGATGTAGTGAAAGTACACGCTTTTTTTGAGAAATGCAAGAAGCTATGTGACTAATGCTTCTTTTTGTTTTTGCGTCGTCGGGTTTTTCTTTTCTTTTTATTCCCCCCACCGGACTTAACTTCTTCGGTCGGCGTCTCTGGCTCTTCTACGACTGCCTCTTCGCGTTTCTCTTCCTCTTTTTCTATTACCGTTGTTGCTGTTGTTCCTTCGTAAAATATCATAGTTCCAATCAACGCGGCAGTTATACCAAGACTACCGTATGTAATTAAAGGTACGCCTCCTACAGTATACGTTGTGGCTTTCGTGGCTAAATTCTTAAGATAATGTTCGTAATTAAATTGTCCTATAGATCTGACAACCGAGTTTGTGTCCATATATACTTTTTGTATATTATATCCTTTAGGAATTGTAAAACTCGTTTGGTGAAAATGTACTTTTACTGTATACAACATCCATGAACGTGCTAAAGTACATAAATATTCCGGTGTTTATTGTGAGTTTTGCCATCGGAATTTTCGCAGTCTATATCACGTTGCCGGAAAAGAAAATAATAACCGTCTACCCTTCACCGGACAATTTCCAGTACATCCAATATAAAGATAAGGCAAACAATTGTTTTCAGTTTAAACAAACAAGAGTGACATGTCCTAAAGATGAGAAAGATATTTCAAAAACCCCGATTCAATCCTAATAATATAGAGTTTAAAGTATATACATAGATGTTGAATTTATCGCGTATACTCAATACCCCCATGGGTCGTATATTTATTTCATTGCTAATGGGTTTAGGATTGGCCACCATGTTTAGGAAAGCATGTACAGACGGCTCTTGTATTTCTTTCAATGGACCGGTTATAAACGAAGTGGACGGGAAGACGTATAAATTCGGTGAGTACTGCTATAAATATGAGCTTTTCCCTGCAAAGTGTGATTCAACCAGACGGACGGTAGAGATAACGGGCGAAGCTGCTATATCTCCGCATCCGAAGTAATAATAATGGTATTGCGTTTTTTTAAACATATCTTTATATAATTTTTACTATATAAAGGTTACAGATGTCAGACATCACCCGAATTATGGATTTACCGGAAAATATTACCATGCAAATGACCCCGGGAACGAGAGGAGATGGCATAAACACGTCTTATTCGCCTATGGATGTACACCCAAACCCATATGGTCACCCTCCTCCTTCAGTACCTTCCATGCCAACTCCTTCTTTCCAAGCGCCGCCGCAACAACGTTTGCCTTCAAGAGATATTCCCCAAGACCAGTCGCATTTAGTGCAAGATCCGGAAGTCGTTGCCAATTATATCCAACCCGTGAAAACTGGGGATTATATGAGACAATACGAGGACGCAACGAATGCGAAACTTGAATCCCATAAGAAAGAAAAGGAATCGAAATCTCGCGTTGATAAGTTGGTGGAAGAGGGACAAATACCTATATTAGTCGCCATGTTATTTTTCATATTCCATATGCCTATAGTGGACAACTATTTAATGAAAAATTTCTCGTTTTTATCGATATTTGACACGGATGGAAATTTCAGTTTTAACGGGTTGATTATGCGAAGTGCAGCATTTGGTGGCTTGTATCATGGAGTTACGCATTTAATAGGGGGCTTAGCCCCCCTATGACCCCCCGCCAGGGGAAGTATAGGTATGGGGGAAGTATAGTAGACCCTATTATATTCTCATAAAAACTTCCCTTCTCGTTGGGGGTCATAGGGGGGCTCCCCCCTAACTGGGGGTCATAGGGGGGCTGCGCCCCCCTACCGAAAAAGTTCCTTTCGGTAGTCTTCCACTAAGGAATCTGGAATCCTTTTCTTTCCTGAGAAATACGAAACCAATTGTTTTTTTGTCATCCCCTTCTTTTTTTCTTTAAATATGTCCGATTCTCTCAACAGACACGTTATGATGAAATATAGACAATACATTCCACATTCAGTATTGCTACGCTGATGCTCAATTGTATTCTCATAGAAATCCATCTCCTTCCCAAAAAAGCTCTTTGCTTGAGACAACACCATATTTTTGAATTTAACAAGCTGCGGTTGCATTTCCTCGCCCGTACTATTGAAATAAAACAAAAAGTTGTCTTCTAAATCAATAAACATGGCCACCCAATGGCTCCCTCCTTTTGTGTGAGTATCTAAATTAAACACCACTCCGATCTTTTTCTTTCCCTGTTTGAATTGTTTCTCCACTGAAAAGTTACACAACTTGTTACATACACAATCTGTCTTATTGGGCTTTGTATCGTAATCTATCGGCGACGGGCCGATAAAATGAAAGTAAGGATAAGACTTTTCATATTGTCTCATGACATTTTCAATATCAAAATTCGTTAACCAAGTGTTCGGTTTAGCGTTCCATTCGCTCGGTTTCGGAGGAACAAACAGTTGTGTCTGAATCATACTTTTATCTTTTTCTGGTAACGGAATGTTTTTCAACCAACATGTTTCTTGGTCGCATTTCTCGGACAAATTTTCTCTCAGTTTTGTCCATTTCTTTTTCGGCGATAAATCGTTCGGGATGAGACTTTTCGGGTTGTGTTTATTATGAGCTTCTACGATTGTCTGTATCGCATCTTTTGTGAAACAAGATCCAGATACAATGCGGTTTTTTAATGCGTGAGGACTGCAATGATTATTATTCCGCGTGATTTTTGTTCCTCCACCGCGTTTTTTCTTTTTCTTCGTGGGCATTCTACTATAGTATATTCTTAGCTTTTAAAGACGGTTTGCATTTTCCAATATTCTATTGTTGGATTCTTTCCTAAATCTTCTTCACAATGAGAGAATAATACATCAGGTTCGTATTCTTTTTTATGAATCGGATTTTCTTCCGTGGTGGGAGGATGAGTCAATACATCAATACATTCAATCATCAATTGATGAAACGTGTCTCGCATCTTCAAATTGGTGATGGTTGATGGGTTATGAATACATTCTGATAACAACTCCATAAGTGCGTCATGGTGCTGAATGAGTTCGTTTTGAAATGTCTCGTTTTTCTGAAACGTAGTGGGATCTTTCTTGGCCAAATATTTGTTGTACGTTTTTTTGCTTGCGAAGCACTCCATTGTCAAATTATCCATGTTAAAAGACGCCATTTACATTGTATGGATCTTTTATTTTATTTCTTTAATTTATATATATGTCTTCTTTAGGAGGAATACTTTTGGGAGGCGGACGAACTAACGGATTTTCACCAAAACAAACCATTTTAAATTATAAAGACGGGGAACAAGCTTTGATACGAAAACAGTTAAAAATCGCATGGAATACAAAACAAGCCACTGGTAAAGTGAGTGGGAAATCGCGGATCATCACTCCTTTTCGCGCCGTCACAAATAGTGGGGATTTCTTATCGCGGCAGAATTATGTTTGCGGAGGTTCAAACCCGAATCATCTCCACCGCGGGGGTATTTCCGGTCGTTTCGGGTCTATTTTGTCTCAATGTGATGGATCCGGAGTTGAGTCAGCAAACACCAATGGAAAGTTCGTACCCGACTCAAGTGATTATACCAAATACAAGAAACAAAACGCAATGAATAACAATTTCAATGATTTGAAGAACGGAGGATACACGAATTCGGCCTATACATCCATTATGCGTCGTTTCTAAATACTTTTCTCGTTATAATGAAAACACATGGCCGCCGCCCATAAAATTATAGGAGAAGGGACATATGGATGTGTAGCAAAACCGAGTTTGACTTGCAAGGGAACTCCGACTGTAAATTACAAGAACAAAGTATCTAAAATAATGTTGGAAAAATACGCGGTTTTAGAGTACAATGAAATGAAGCATATCACAAGTATACCGAATATTGACAAATATATTGTTTCTTTGCCAGATTTGTGCGTCCCGGTTGCGAATGCTACCTTCAAAAAGATGTTAACTGGTTGTGAAAACGAAAAGTTTATAAAGACACCATACGAAGATTTTAGGTTATTAATTTACGAAGACGGTGGAGTAAGTTTGAAACAGTTTAGCACCGAATTATTGCCATTGTTGGATCGGAAAAATATTCATATATTTTTAACAAAGATTCATCATTTATTAGAGGGGTTGTGTTTTTTCAATTTACACGACATTGTACATCATGATATCAAATCGCGCAATATCGTGTATAATATAGACACAAACGTGATAAAATTTATAGATTTCGGTCTTGTAAAAATGCGTAGCATGATGATACGCGAAAGTTCAATAAGCAAAAATGCGATGGCACAACAATGGGATAATTTTCCACCCGAATATGATTTGGCGAATAAGAGCGAATACGACAGAAAATATCGTGGCACTTTAAACTACCCCGAATTTATCCAAAGAGTAGCGACTACATTTGATGCTTATAGTTTCGGCCGGATGATGAAACCGATGCTTACAACAATAAGGAAGTATTTATCCGATCCTGGCGATCTCGATGGACTAAAAGAACTTTATTCGTTTTTTGATAAAATGGGAAATAAAAACATAGACACGAGAGATTATGACATTTTCAAATTCCCAGAAGAGTATAAAAAAATACTTCAGAGCCATAATATCTGGAATGTAAATAAGGGAAGCGCTTCGGTTTCCAGCATAAATAAACAAAGCCAATTGTCAAAGATAACAGACATGTCAACTATTGAAATGTCGTCTTTGAAGGCGGTTTTGTCAAACCGAAAACCGTGTCCAGACACAAAAGAAAGAAATCCGGTCACGAAGAGATGTGTGAATAAATGCAAAAACGGTTATTATAGGAATAGCAGTTTTCAGTGTAGAAAAACACGCAAATCTCAAAAAAGTAACTCCCCTCAAAAAAGTAACTCCCCTCAAAAAAGTAAATCCCAGTGCCCAGACGATAAGGAAAGAAATCCAAAAACGAACCGATGTGTTAAAAAGTGTAAACCTGGTTTTGTACGGAATGACTTGTTTTTATGTAGACGTCCGCCCAAATAAAAAATTAAAAAAAATGGGTTTTTTAATTTTAACAAAAATCTACTCTACTCTACTCTAATTCTTTCTTCTAACCACCGTCTTCTTTGTAGCCACTGGCGGTGCGGGTGCGGCTTCTTGAACCGGCTCTGGCTCTTGTACCGGTTCCGGTTCCGGTTCAGCAGCAGCAGCTACAACTACTGGTTTCTTCACCACTGTCTTCTTGACTTTAACAGGAACAGTTGGCTCTGGCTCCTTCACTTCTTCTTCCTCGTCCGAGTTCTCGGCATAATTGTCAGGCTTCGCAATTTCAGGCTTCGCGACTTCCTCCTCTTGAGCAGGAGAGGGAGGAGGAACAATTGCTGCAGAAGCAGGTGTTGGAACATCAACATCTTGTTCAGAGACCTCAAGCTGAAGTTTCCCCGATGTCACGTCACTGTACTTCGGCGTCACGACAACTTGTTTCAGAGCCCAACTGATTCCCCATCCCTTTGCACCAAGCCAAATGTACTTGCATTCAATTCCGCAAGTGACCTCTGATCCGGTAGGAACGAAGTCAATGGGTGTTTCGCTTTCGTTTTCAGAAGGAAACAGCATGGTCTTGTTCGGATCAAAAATCTCCAGATCCCACTTGCCGTTGTAGCAGTTCACTTTTGGCGAAAAGTAATGTCCACGACTCGGGTCGGGCTCCTTCGTTTCCTTGTTCTTTCCCACTTTCAAAAATGGGAAGTATCTGTCTTCGGCGAGTTCTCGCGACAACTTCTTTCCAAACCATGCCTCGGAATTGGCCACAGCGTCGTTGATAATCTGGTTCTCAAACGCTTGGAGTTTTCGCAGTGCTTCCTTGCTTTCGTCCGAATTGTCGTCGCGAAAATGAAGCTTGATTTTGAACTTTCCGTCCGACTCTCCCGTCTCACGATCGGTGAAATCTTCAATACCCCAGCATGACATCACTGGGAGCTGAAGATGGAGTTTTTTATTTCTTTGATTGCTAATAATGCTTACCATCTTGATTCCGCGATCGGATGTTCTTGGTTGCATATAACGATTGGATTGGACATCCCATTCAGATGTCTTGATAAACTTGGACGACGCGGAGGCCGAAGAGTTTGACGATGCCTTTGAGTAAGATTGCATGTTGATTGATATGTGTTGTGTTGTGTGGTATAATGATCTTACAAAGTATTTCTTTAATTCAATTTTTTAAAGAAGTTATTATTCGATATAAGAAAATTCACCCCTTAGGGAAGAAAAACACCCCTTGGGGAAGAAAAACTACCCCTTAAGAAATTATCGAATGGCAGAGCTTAAAAACGAAATCAT
>Ga0209230_10000793_pt1 | contig 12352 bp, 11 predicted proteins | sample LakOntMetagenome_FD_187467 | JGI IMG/M metagenome (GOLD analysis project Ga0209230, IMG submission 187467) | Freshwater and sediment microbial communities from Lake Ontario - Sta 18 epilimnion Metagenome (SPAdes) (version 2) | ecosystem: Environmental > Aquatic > Freshwater > Lentic | place... | reverse complement strand
AAAAGGTGCTCCAAAGGCAATTAAAAAAGAATTACCAAGTTTTTTAACATTTAACGCGTTAGGTCTTAACAAATAATAATTATGAGTGCAAATTTAAGAATGGAAAAAATATTACAAGTCAAAAGTGACTTGGACAAAAAATTAATTAATGAAGGTTTGTCTAAAAACCAACAAAAAATGTTAAATGAGATTAATCGTCGTTTAAATGAAGCACCTGTTAGTTATGATGGACCTGAGAGAATGGAACCGGGAATTGAAAGACAGATTAATCAAAGACAAACACCGTATGCCGAAAACCCTATGTTACCACAAGATGGTGATAGAGATTTTATTGAGTTAATTACATCACAAAGATTTAAGGACTCAGTAGAGAAGGTAAGAAGGTTTTTAGGTAATACTACACCAATACAAGGAAATAATCCAATGATGGGACTAATGAGTTCTATTATGGGTAGTTTACAACAAATTAAACAAGTTGAAATTCAAAATAAAGAATATCTTGAAAACTTAGCTGTTGATTTAGTTAAAAAAGAATTAGGTATTCCTGAGGGGCAATTACAATTTGATGTTGAATTAGTTAGTGGTATGATGGGAGCATCCGAAGGTATGCAGACACAACCACAAGAACCCGAAGAAGAAGATGTTGAAGAAGCGTTCAAAGAAGGTGAAGAACACCAAGAAGAAATGGAAGACTTTATGGATTCTATGGAAAAATTCAACTTAGAAAAAGCAAAAAGAAGAATGATTAACTCATTAGTTCAAGGAGCGGCTTTTAAAGGTGGACATATGTATACTTTGGTTAGTGATGAAATAAATAGATTGGACCCTAATATATTAAATTTATATGGTGTTACACAATCATTAATGGAACACTTATATTGGTTATATCCTGATATGGAAGGAATGGCTGGTGGTGGAGGTGGTCAAATGGGGCAATCAGAATCTGACCCTGAAACTGACCCCCCAACAATTAAAGCAAAGGCATTCACGTTTCCTTTATTAGTTCACGAGATAGTTAAAGGTATTTATTCTTTATATGGTGACCAAGGATTACCAAACGACCCGGTTCAAAGAAGTATGGTTGTTGGTGCTGAAGATACATTACCATCAGAAATATGGGATTCAAGATTGGGACCAATTTTTTATGAAAAATTTAGAGAATCTTGGCCTGATAAATTATATGAAGACGACCAAAGACACCTTCAACAATACTTATTTATGAAATTGTCTCAATTAGAGGCTAAAGATTTTATTGTGTTAGCGAAAGCCATTATGGCTGATAAACCTGAAGCAAAAGAGGTAATAAATAGAATGGTTAACGAAATTGTTGATATCCTTAAAAAACACGATTACGAATCTAAAATGTCAGATGACGATGATGATAGTGATGATTACGGAAATAATGATGATGATTTTGATGACTTAGACGACTTAGACGATATTGATTTATCTGCGTTAGGTTTCTAAAAATTACCGACAACATTATGTATGTCGAACTTAACAAGAGAACAAGTATTAATTGAATACGTAAAATGTAATAGAGATACGGAATACGCATTAAAAACGTATTTAGAAACGTATGATAACACGGTGAAAAAATATGTTCCATTAGAACTATTCCCGGACCAAATTACTCTATTAGACGATTACGAAAACTACAACGAAAATATAGCGTTAAAATACAGACAGGCCGGGGTATCAACAGTCACCGCGGCTTGGATTTCTAAAAAACTAATATTTGCTAGAAAAGAAACTCCCGAGAAAATATTGATTATTGCCAATAAGTTGGATACCTCATTAGAGATGGCCAATAAAATTAAGGCATTTGTTGGTCAATGGCCGTCTTGGACCGGTGTAGAATTTGATAAGACAAAAAATTCCCAAAAACATTATAAATTAACAAATGGATGTGAGGTTAAAGCCGTTGCAACATCTAAGGATGCCTTGCGTGGATTTACACCTACCATACTTGTATTTGATGAGGCTGCGTTTATCGAGGCCGATAGTGATTTCTGGTCTGCTTGTATGGCGTCCCTATCTACGGGGGGTAAAGTTATTGTGGTCTCAACACCTAACGGATACGACCAAATTTACTACGAAATTTATGACCAAGCGTTACGTAATATGAATGATTTTAAAATTACGGAGATGTTTTGGTATAGAGACCCAAGATACACCAAAGATTTATATTTTGTTAAAACAGAAAATATTATTCACTATTTGTTAAACAAAGAAGACTACGACCCTAAAACATTCATTGATTGGGGTAGTAAATCTTACGACGCACGAAACTTTGATGATGTTAAGTTATTAATGACGGACGGATACAAACCTTGTTCTTCTTGGTTTGAGGCGATGGTAAAGAAATTAAAATACGACAAACGTAAAGTATCTCAGGAGTTGGAATGTAACTTTTTAGGTTCCGGGGATAACGTATTTGATTCTTTAATGATGGAAAACATTCGTGAAAATATGATTCTTGAACCTATTAGTAAAATGATGGGTAATGCTCTTTGGATTTGGAAGGAACCGGTTGTTGGACATAAATACATTATGGGTGTCGACGTTTCCCGTGGAGATTCAGAAGATTTTAGTTCATTTCAAATTGTTGATTTTGATACAATGGAACAAGTTGCAGAATACGTTGGTAAATTACCACCTGACACAATGGCAGAAATTTGTCATAAATGGGCGACAATATATTCTTGTTTTGTTGTAATTGATATTACCGGAGGTATGGGAGTTTCAACTGCTAGAAAACTACAGGAGATGAATTATAAAGATTTATATGTTGATGGTGTTGATACTGCAAATAAATGGAAGTACGACCCTAAAGCCGCGGAAAAAATACCAGGAATTAACTTTAATAATAAAAGAGTTCAAATTATTGCATCATTTGAAGAAGTGATGAGACATAAGTTTAGAATTTATAGTGCTCGTTTATATAACGAAATGAATACCTTTGTTTATATCAATGGTAGGCCTGACCACCAAAAAGGCCATCACGACGATTTAATTATGTCAATTGCTATGGCAACGTATGTTGCGGAATCTTCTTTTGGAAAATTAACTAAAGTTACGGAACAAACTAAAGCAATGTTAGATTCTTGGTCTGTTAACAATAATGAATCAATTAAAGAAAACATCAATTTTAACCCTGTAATCCCACATTATCAAGATAGAATAAATCAATTTAATAGCCAACAAGTTAGCCGTGAAGATTATCAAAAATACGGATGGTTATTTGGAGTTAGATAATATTTATTTATAAAAGAGTAAATGGGTATTAGCGATAGAAAAAGAAGTATTGATGTTTCAGTTAATATAAATCTAAATTTAAATGAACCAATAAAACCAAATCCATTTTTAGTTATTGACAATATTAAAAGTGGTGATTTTGTTAGTAGAAAAAAATCTGGAAATGTATTTGCTGGGTCAAAACTTTATGTTGATAATCAAGGGATTTATACTGAAAAAAATATAACTCCTGACTTATTTAAAAAATTCCCAAAACAAACTCCTGTGAGTGAGGGTAACCCACCTAGTCAAACACCTAGTCAAACACCATCAACAACTCCATTAACTTGTGACTTTACATATGTTGTTGGGTCAATAACAAATACGCCAACTCCAACACCATCTATAACACCAACCTTAACTCCGACTCCAACAACATTAAATTGTGATATAGATTACTATCAGCTCCCAACACCAACCCCAACTATAACACCTACTCATACGCCAACACCAACTAGAACACCTACTAATACACCAACCCCAACTAGAACACCTACTAATACACCAACCTCAACCCCAACGGTAACTCCGACTATAACTCCAACGGAAACTCCGACAGAGACACCTACACAAACCCCAACAAACACTCCAACTAATAGTGTTACACCAACTAATACTCCAACAGTAACAAACACTCAAACTCCAACATCAACAGTTGGTTCAATAGCTCCTACTCCAACTCCAACACCAACTAATACTCAAACTCCAAATCCAACCCCAACTAATACTCAAACACCTACTCAGACTCCAACATCAACAAGGACTCCAACACCAACAAGGACTCCAACACCAACAAATACAAGAACACCTAGTAATACACCCACAAATACTTTAACAGCTACTAACACTCCAACACCAACACAAACAATGCCGTCGAGTGTCCCAACACCAACCTGTGATTGTATAACATTTACTAATACAGTAGATACGATTTTCCCATATACTTATATCGATTGTAATGGTAATGGAATTAAAGGTACAATAAATGGATTACAAACAATTACTGTTTGTGGTACAGAACCGTTTTCAGCTAAAGAGGTCGATATAACAATTGGCGTTTGTGATGAAACTTGTATTGTTGATTGTTTTCTATATGCTGTGTATTCTAAAGAGGGAAGTGTAATAACATTTACCCCTTGTTGTGGTGAATTAAGAGAATCTCCATATGTGGTTACCAGAGATGATGCTAGAGATGGATTTGATATTTGTTCAACAACAATTCCAACTAGTAGTGACAGGGATGCTACAATTGGATTTAAAGGTCTTTGTCCATCTTGTGATGAAACATGTAATACATATGATGTGTATTCAGGGGTTGGAGCTAAAATAACATTTACCCCTTGTTGTGGTGAAAGAAAAACATCACCTTATATAATCACAAGTGAAGATGTGTTACCAATTCAAATATGTTCATCAACAACACCAACTTGTGATTTAGATGGTAGGATTATAGATAATGGTTCGTGCCCATCTTGTTAAAAATAAAAAATTATGATAGTATTAAATAGTAATAACTTTAACGGAAATTTATCTAATATAATATATTACCCCCTAAGTGGTGGAACAATTTACTTAGGTATAAATCAATTACCATATATATATAATTCTGATTATACGTATGGGTTATATAATATCAATTTTTTAATAATTGGTAAAGATTGTAATTTAACAATTGACTCACCTTTTGTGACTCCTACAATGACACCAACTAATACACCAACAGTAACAAACACTCAAACACCAACACCGACACCAACACCAACAGTTGGTACCATAGCACCTACTCCAACTCCAACACCAACATTAACCGAAACCCCAACTCAGACACCAACACCAACTATAACACCAACACCATCATCACCACCGGTATTCAAATCAATATGGAAAACATCATTACTTTCCTCAGGCTCAAATAACTCATTTACAATTCAATTACCATATTTAAGTGGAGGAACATATTCTGGTATTATTGATTGGGGAGATGGAAGCGTTTCTGCAAACACATATTCTAATAAAACACATATATATTCAACATCAGGAAATACTTGGTTAATTAAAATTACCGGAGTAATTAATGGGTGGAGTTTTAATAATAGTGGAGATATTGCCAAAATAATTCAGGTATTACAGTGGGGACCTTTAAAACTTAACCATAGTCAAGGATTTTTTGGTTGTTTAAATTTAACGTTAGATAACGTTGTTGATATTTTAGATTTTTCATTCTCCGGTAATGCAAGGGAATGTTTTAAGGGGTGTGCATCAATAACCGAAATAAATAATGTAAATTCTTGGAATATGTCAAATATTACCACGACTGAATTTATGTTTCAAGAAGCTTTTAATTTTAATGATGACATATATAATTGGGATGTTTCAAAGGTTACAACTATGAATGGTATGTTTAATCAAACATATGAATTTAATAAAAGTATTAATTCTTGGAATGTTTCAGGAGTTACTGATATGAGGTCTATGTTTAATGACTCTGTATATAATCAACCATTATCCGGATGGGATGTTTCAAACGTTATACTTATGAATAGTATGTTCCAATTATCACAATTTAACCAAAACATTGGAAATTGGAATATATCAGGAGTAACTAATTTTACTAATTTTATGTTAGGAAAAACACCAGCAACATTCTCAACAACAAATCTTGACGCTATTTATAATGGATGGTCAACAAAAAATCCAAAACCAAATTTAAGTATTAATTTTGGTACCGCTAAATTTACATCAGCTGGTGCTGCTGGAAAAACAATATTAACAGGTTCAACAATGAGTGGAGGTTATGGATGGATAATAACTGACGGAGGTGTAATATAACATATGGGAACAATTTTAGAAATATTAACAACAAATTACAACGGACAATTAGCCGATATTACCTTTTACCCTTGTTCGGGTGGAAGTATTAACATTGGTAGTGTTATCTTGCCATATAATTACCAATCAGAATATTATTATGGAACATATGATATTTATATACCTAATTACGATAAAACTTGTTCGTTAGTAGTTCCTTGTTTATCACCAACACCAACCAATACTCCAACAAATACCGTTACACCTACAAACACTATAACACCAACACAAACCTCAACGGTTACTCCGACTAATACAGTAACTCCAACTCAAACACCGACTAATACGCCAACAAATACACTTACACCAACTCCGACTTTAACCGTAACTCCAACTAATACTCCAACTAATACTCCAACACAAACTAATACTCCGACTAAAACACCTACAAACACTGTAACACCTACTCCGACACCAACTAATACAATTCCACCATCATTTGTTTCGGTTTTGAGAACAACATCATCAAGTGAATCAGTAGAGTTACCATATGAGATTGCCGGAACTTATATCGGGACAATTGATTGGGGTGATGGTAGTATATCCGCTAACACATATGCTAATAGAACACATACATACGCAACCTCCGGAGATTATACTGTGACAATTACAGGAACATTAATTGGATGGTCATTTGCTGTCAATTCTAATAGTAACAGTAAAATAATTGAGGTTTTACAATGGGGTTGTTTAAGATTAGGTAATAGCGGCGGATATTTCCTTAATTGTGGTAATTTATCTTTATCCGGAGTTACAGATATTTTAACATTAACAGGGACATTTGATTTATCATTTATGTTTAATCAATGTTATAATTTAACAACTATTAATAATCTTAACTCTTGGAACACAACTTTTATAACAAATATGGAAGAAATGTTTTCTGAGGTGTCATCATTCAATCAAAATATTGGAAATTGGGATGTTAGTAATTGTACTAATATGGTTAGTATGTTCTCTAATACGGTTTTCAACAATGGAGGTTCACCATCAATTAGTGGATGGACGACATCAGGTGTTACTAATATGAGTGGCATGTTTGCTAATACGTTATTTGACCAAAATATTGGAAATTGGAATGTTTCAAATGTTCAACAAATGGGTTATATGTTTTTTGGAACACCATTTAACAACGGAGGTTCACCATCAATTAGTGGATGGACAACATCAGGTGTTACTAATATGACTGCTATATTCCAACTCACAACGGCATTTAATCAACCTATTGGTAGTTGGAATACAAGTTCTTGTATCACGATGATTGCTAGTTTTTATGACACGACATTATTTAATCAAGATATTGGAAATTGGGATGTTAGTAATTGTACTAATATGTTAGGTATGTTTGCTGGTGCATTAGCATTTAATAATGGAGGTTCACCATCAATTAGCGGATGGACAACATCAGGGGTTACTACTATGCAAAGTGTGTTCAATTCAGCCTCAGCATTTAATCAACCTATTGGTAATTGGAATACAAGTTCTTGTATTGATATGTTTTCAATGTTTTTTGGAGCGTCTGCATTTAACCAACCTATTGGTAGTTGGGATACAAGTTCGTGTTCTGAAATGGGTTCGATGTTTTATTTCGCAACAAATTTCAACCAAAATTTAAATGGATGGTGTGTTTCATTGATACCTTCACGACCAACAGGATTTGATACCGGAGCAACAAGTTGGACTTTACTTAAGCCAGTGTGGGGAACTTGTCCCCCATAAAGAGAAAGTAAACTATTTATATAAGGAAAATTATATTTAAATTTAGGATATGGAAAATAATCAAAATAACGATTTAACGGTTTGGCAAAGGCTCTCACAAGCGTTTGGTCCAAATTCGTTATTAAATCAGGATTACCCAACATATAAGTTGGACAAAAAAGAGTTATTAAAAACAACTTCTCAAGCGGAATATGAGAGAGAAAAATTACAAGCTCAACAAACTTACTACTTATCCAACCAATGGACAAAGATTGAAAGTAATTTATATACACAAGCGGTTTATTATGAACCAACTCGTTTAGCGTCATTCTATGATTATGAAAGTATGGAGTATACTCCGGAAATATCTGCAGCATTAGACATTTATGGTGAAGAATCAACAACGGTTGATGAAAATGGATATATATTACAAATTTATTCTGAATCAAAAAGAATAAAATCTATACTGGCCGATTTGTTTAATAATGTTATGGATATAAACACAAATTTAACTATGTGGACAAGAAACACTTGTAAATATGGTGATAATTTTGTTTATTTAAAATTGGATTCGGATAAAGGAATTGTTGGATGTATGCAATTACCAAATATTGAAATTGAACGTTTGGAGAGAGGTATGGCGGCAAAGTCCGCAAATGTAGAAGAACCGGCGGAAAATAAAGGTTTAAGATTCAAATGGAAAGCAAAAGATATGGAGTTCAACTCTTGGGAGATTGCTCATTTCCGTTTATTAGGTGATGATAGAAAACTTCCGTATGGGACATCTATGTTAGAAAAAGCGAGAAGGATTTGGAAACAATTATTATTATCTGAAGATGCAATGTTGATTTATAGGACATCTAGAGCTCCCGAAAGACGTGTTTTTAAAATATTTGTTGGTAATATGGATGATAAAGATGTCGAAGCATACGTACAACGAGTTGCAAACAAATTTAAACGTGACCAAATTGTTGATGCTAAAACAGGTAACGTGGATATGAGATTTAATCAAATGGCGGTTGACCAAGATTATTTTATTCCTGTTCGTGACCCAGCGGCTACTATGCCTATTGAAACTTTAGCTGGTGCGCAAAATTTGTCTGAGATTGCCGATATTGAGTATATTCAAAAAAAATTATTAACAGCTCTTAGAGTACCTAAAGCATTTTTAGGTTTTGAAGAAACTGCCGGTGGAGGAAAAAATTTATCTTTAATGGATATCAGGTTTGCTAGAACAATTAATAGAATACAAAAATGTATGGTTGCGGAATTAAATAAAATAGCAATTATTCATTTATTTTTATTAGGATTTGAAGATGAGTTATCCAACTTTACATTAGCATTAACTAATCCATCGTCACAAGCGGATTTATTAAAAATTGAACTTTGGAAAGAAAAAATTGCATTATACCAACAAGGTGTTGCGGCAATTGCGGGAATTGCTCCAGTATCTGTATCGTGGGCTAAGAAACATATTTTAGGGTTTTCTGATGAAGATATTAAATTAGATTTACAACAACAAAGAATTGAAATGGCTGTAGGAGCAGAATTAACAAATACTGCAACGATAATTACTCATACAGGTATATTTGATAACATTGATAAATTATATGGTAATCCAGAATCCGCAGCAACTGCCGGTGGAGCGGCACCATCATCATCACCACCACCATCTGGAGGTGGAGGAGACTTCGGAGGAGGTGGAATGGAAGATTTAGGAGCCCCTGAACCGGGTGGAGCACCTGAACCGGGTGGAGCACCTGAGGCACCTCCGGGTCCTGAACCAGGTGGTGAAGCCGGTGTAACACCTGAATCGTTTAAACGAGATAATCTAAAAATATTAATTGAACAAAGTACTCTAACAGAAGATGAATCGTTTATAGATTTATCCAAAGGAAAAAATTCTTTAGGAGATATTGAATCTCAATTAAGTAAACTTCTAAAAGACTAGATATTTATAATAAAAATTAGATATGAAAAACTTCGGATTATTAAAAACAAAAATAGAAAATGTGTTATTAGAATCATACGCTAACGACACATTTAAAAACGAATTAAAAACATTTAAGAAACTTGTTATTGAGAATAAAAATATAAGTAAATTGTTTTATTTATACGATGAACTAAGTTCACCAAAATCATTAAGTGAATCTTATTGTAATGATTATATCAATGAATCTATTAAAATTTATGAGAATACTGTAAACAAAATAAAACAATCAGATATTAATCAAATTGTTGCTTGGGTTGGAAATAAAAATGTTGAAAGTATCTATACCGATATTGACACTTTATTCTCGAGCGATGTATTAACAATTGAATCAAAAATTAAAAGTAGAAAAATTATTTCGGAATCTCTTAAAAAATTACCGGTAACAAAAACTGAAGGTATTGATTTACCATTATCTACAATGGTTAGTGTTGCCAACAAAACTATTAAAAGTTATATTGATGGTTTAAATGAATCAGATAAAAAAGAATTAATCTCTTTATTGTCAGAGGACGACTCAACATTAAATGAAAAATACAATACTCTTAAAGAAGGTGTAGTTAATAAATTAACGGAAATGAAAAATGATAGTGTAGATTCTTCAATGCAAACGAGGATAGATGAAACTATTTCAAAAGTAATTTCTGAAAAATACGACAAATTAACTTATTTCAAACTTAAAAATCTTAAAGAAAATCTTTAATTATTGTCTGATTTAAATTTTTTCTGAATATACTTAGCTTTTGAAAGACCATCACGTTTAATTACTGATGGTTTTTTAAATTCTTTTCTTTTAGACAATTCAGAACTTTGACGAGTTTTAATAACTTTACTCTTATAAAGTTTTAAAGCCTTCTCAATTGTAATGTTGTTATTTAGTTTAACTATTATCATATAATACATATATCTTCTTCCTACACAAAAGTTTTGACATTACATATAAAAACACCTATTATTTTTAAAAATAAACAGGAAAATATGAAAATTAATGAAAAAGGGAAAAACTTCTTTCCTACAAGGTTTCAAAACAGCAAAAATTGTTTATGGAACGGTGGATTCAATCAATCTTAAATCTCTCTACTTAAACATCCAAACTTGGGTTGAACCAATTTACGAATGTGATAATTGGACAAGAACAGTACTTAACTTAAGTAGAAGTATCAAACACTCAATATACGAGTCGATAAACAAACAAATATTTGATGAAAAATTTATTGTCGATTTAGATTTAAGGTCCAGTGGTCTCAATCTAAATAAAAAATCATTTATGAATCTTGAAATAAATTTTTACATAATTCAAGAAGATTTAGATTTTAAGTGTGAAGAAATAAAACAAAGTTTACAACAAATAACAGAACAAATTTTTAATGACAATTTTTTAAACAATGAAAATTTTAATTTTTATTTAACCAAAAAGAGTAAAATCACAGAAGAATCGTTACAAACCGAGAATGTTTAATATTTATTATTAAAACATTCAAAATGAATTTAAAAATATTACAACCAAGTGAAACAGGTAAAGGTATATTAGTTGAATACGATGCGGGTTATATTAACCCAAATGATAATCGTAACGAAACTTTAATTAGAGAATCTAAAGAAACTCTCGACCACACTAAACCTTTTGAATTTTATGCTGTATTACAAAAATATGACACACCTAATAGAAATGGTAGATTATACCCTGAACGCATATTAAAAAGAGAAGCCGAGAATTATAAAAAAATGATTACAAAGGGTACCGCTCTATCTGAGTTAAATCACCCGGAATCATCTCTTATTGATTTAGATAGAGTTTCTCACTCAATCACCGAAGTATGGTGGGAAGGTAATGTCCTAATGGGTAAAATTAAATTACTTACATCACCGGGATATCACGAAAGTGGAATTTGTTCTACTAAAGGAGATTTAGCGGCTAACTACCTTAGACAAGGTGTTACATTAGGTATCTCATCAAGAGGTGTAGGTTCCCTTAAAAAAATTGGTGAACAAAATGAAGTTCAAGACGATTTTGAATTAATTTGTTTTGACTTAGTGTCGTCACCATCAACTCCGGGAGCGTATCTATTCTTAAATAAAGAAGATAAACAACTATACGATGAGAACTTAGAAGAAGAGAAAAAAATGAGTGTTGAGAGACACGTTGGTGATTCCGGAAATAAATCGCTTGACTTAATGAAAAAATTAAACGATTATTTAGGATATTAATTAAAAAAAACAAAATGGAAGAAAAGTATTTTATTGCAAAAGTTACCTTGGACTCAGTCGATGAGACATCAGGAAAGATTAAAAAATTAAGAGAAGAAAAATTAGTTAGTGGTTACAACCCTACTGATGTTGAGGCGAAAGTTACTAAAGTTTTTGAACATTATACAATGGAGTGGAGAATTACCGCAATTGTAGAAAGTAAAATTAATGAAGTAATTGAGTAATTAAAATTTAATTATTAAACAAAAGAGGACTAAATGTCCTCTTTTTTTATGCTTTTATTTTTTAGGT
>Ga0209230_10000792_pt1 | contig 12360 bp, 17 predicted proteins | sample LakOntMetagenome_FD_187467 | JGI IMG/M metagenome (GOLD analysis project Ga0209230, IMG submission 187467) | Freshwater and sediment microbial communities from Lake Ontario - Sta 18 epilimnion Metagenome (SPAdes) (version 2) | ecosystem: Environmental > Aquatic > Freshwater > Lentic | place... | reverse complement strand
GTGGACGCGCATAGGCAGCGCGTTCAGACCAAGGTGGATGACAATGTGAAGATTATATGTGGCAAGGATGGGAAGCCGGACGCGTCTATCATAAAGACGGTGACGGACGGAATCATGGCGGGTGATCCGATAGATGTGTATGATCCGTTGAACTTGGATAAGGTGATAAAGCAGATGGAGACGGAGATAGAGGATTTCAGAGCGAATGTGGATTTCGTGTTATCGGAGTCAAATGCGACGACGTTGATTGAAGTCTAATTGAAACATGGTTTTATCCCCCAGTGTAGCGAAATTCCAGAAATTATAGTGGCGTTTGATATTCTCGCTTATGAATATTATAATCATGATTGTATAATAACAATTATCACAAACATTATAACAATTTTAATAGTTTGCTAGTCAAACTATAAAATGTATTTTGAAAGATGAAAGTTGAAAGATCAGCGATTAAAGATCAGCACTAAAAGATTAAATTAATTAAAGATAAAAGATTGTACACCTGCCAAGAATTATGTAAATTTTGATTAATTTCATAATCAAAAAAAACGCAGGTTTAAAGATAATGAAATCCATGGAAAAGGTAAAAAAATGTGATCATTATATAGACATATGGAATACCGCATGGCTGCTACACTGGGGGACCCATTTTTTTCACATAATGTGTGAAAAAAATATGTGATTATTTTAGGTAGATATAATCTCACCAAATAATATAGAGTATGCACGGACTAAATGCGCAATTAAGAGAACAAATACGCGAACGCGGTCATTTATCTTCTGAAACACATCAGAATAACTTAACTTCGCGTCTCGGTAATATGTCAAGAACCGCGAGAGCTTCCATTGATCAACGGTATGGATCTAAAAACAATATAGAGTACTACATAAAGGAACATCTGGGCACTTCAAACATTGACAGGGCATTAAAAAGAATAAACGAAGGTGGAATTGTTTTGTCATTTACAGATTACGATGATGAACGACATTTTCTATATGAACAAAGGATGCAACTGATTTATGATGAAATTGTGAAAGAGAATCAAAAACATATATCTAGAATGCTTCCTGTGAAAGAAGGACTAAATAAAACCCAAAGTGTTCATTTTTACTCAAATCTAAGATTTGATGACTTTATTGATACGGTTAAAAAATATATAAGTATGGAGCTTGATATAGATGCTGATTTAACATTTAAAAAATTTGTATATGCAGTTTCAAAAAAGCTTGGCATAAAGAATGAAGCCAAATCATCACTGTGGCAAAGTGATGTTTATACATATCCAGGACCAAAAATAGACTTTATTGAAAGTGTGGAAAGTGTGATGAACCGAATCCATGACATTAAGCATACAACAAAAACAAAAAGTCCAAAGAGTCCAAAAAGCCCGAAAAGTTCCAAAAGTCCTAGCAAGCAGCCGTCAACAAAAAAAGGCGGCTATGCGAAAGGCGCGCGTGGCACAAAAAAATATAAGTATAAATAATAATGAGCAAGTCAAGAGGCAAATCTGCCAAAAATGTTACAATTGGTCTAACGCGAACTGCGACGGGCACAACTTACAACACGGACGACGTGATAGATTATCAAACATATCGCGCGAAACAGCCTAAAAAAGAAAGAAGAAGACTTATATCTGGAACGGATAAGAATCCAGATTATTTAAGAGATGAACGTAGCAAACGTGACGAACATGGAAGTAAAAACGCGATAGATAACAACAAGAGTTTGTTGAATTATTATTTTGCTCCGGACAATGTGAGAAGTCTTAGTGCGGCTGCAAACACGGGAAATTCAAATTCAAGTAATTACACAAATAGGTCAAAAATTGCCAAGACCGCGAACAAATCAAAAGACAAAACATTGACTGTGGAAGATGTTAGAAAACAACGAGATGACGATGAGTATTATGTTAAAATATGTAATGCTGCGGGTGCGTGTGCGTCGGCTGTGGTGACAGGAGCAGTATTAACTAAAAAATTGGGATTGTGGGGCGGTAAAAAACGCAAGACCAGAAGAAACCGAAAATCAAGAAAACTTATCTAACAACATTGATTTCTTTGACGGGTTTTCTTGCCAATTTAACGATTTTACGGCGCGTTTTAGTGTCAAGAAATCGCCAAATGTAAGGCATTTTTGAATGTAAAACGTTGACATCAACTTGATCTTTAGAAACCGTTTTTTTATTACTCATTTTACAATGTTTTTCGGTTTTACATCTGGACTTTAGATGGCTGTAAGGACCTTTCCAATTGGCCATATTACACGAAGCCCAGTTTTTAGATCCACGCGAAGTGTAGTTAGGAAGACACCGATTCATAAGTTTTCCATCAGGAACTACATCACAATTTTTCCACACAGTGCATCTGGGATTTTTCATTATATATTATGGTTAAAATATATAATGGATTCTGCTTTGTATAAATCATCTTTGATAAATGGAATATTAATTCTATTTATTTTATTTTACGCATTGTATTTGAAAAATTTGCCAAAATACATAATTGCTATTCTAATGTTAGTGGTGATGACGTCTTTGATGAATCACGGAATGTCTGATGAAAATATTAAATGGATGGATAGAATAATTGCGATTGCGGCAATTAGCGCGTTGGCATATTACATAAATGACAAACATAAAAATAATTATATTTTGATAGTGATGTTGGCCTTGATATGTGTTTTTTATTTGATTGCCAAATTTATAAAAAATAATTTTAATGATAGAGATTATGTGTATTTTCATATATTGTCTCATGTTTTTGCGTCAATGTTGATATTTTGGATAGTCATCATGAAAAATTATAGTTAATATTATATATAATGAGTACATTGAAGTCTGCTTTGCGACCTCCCAAACCGCCATCGCCATCGCCACCTAAACCTAAAAAAAGCATGACAAAACGTGCTATTGGATTCATGAAAAAAAAAATGGGTATGGATTCTTCTAGTGAATCAAGTCCATCGCCACCCAAAAAAAGTATGGCAAAACGTGCAAGTAGATATTTAAAAAAAAAGATGGGAATAGATGTGAGTCCTTCTTCAAGTCCTTCAAGTCCTCACAGTCCTTCGCCGCGAACTAGAAGAGTGCGTTTTGATGAAAATGTGGATGACAATAATATTAAACAAAATCCTTATAGATTAAGGGGAAAACGTCCAACAAAACATGGACCTGATGATAAGCATTATTTAACAGAAGACGAAATGAAAAAGTGTTATGGACCATTAAATCCAAGTAGAGAATTGGAAGAATTTGTTCAACAGATATATGACAAGGAGTTTCACAAAACGTATAGAGAATTGAAAACGCCAAGAAAAACGCGCACAAATACGTATTATGAAGTTTATGCCAAAATAGGAACAGCGGATGAATTTTTTGAAAGATATCAAGACGCAATAGATTCAAAGGCAGAATATGAAATGATGAATAAAAAACAGGAATTAAAAGAAAAACAAGAGAGAGAATGGTTGGAGAAACTAAATAAGGAACATGAAGATATGACAAAAACAATATGTCTAGTTGCTGATGGATTTTGTGCTTGTTCAGTGATAACATTTGGAATTTTTTTGGCTAGATATTATAATTTGCTTGGCGGAGGCTCCCCGGAAGGGAGCAACGAGCGAGGCTCCAGGAAACGAAGACAGCAAAAAACCAGAAAACAGCGTTAAATCATATGTTATTTAATAATATATGATTCATTGATAAATGAAGAAACAGCAAATCATGTTTATTGCGCTGGCGCTGGCACTTATAATATTTGCTTGTTTGTGGAAAGGAAATTCCAAATATGAAGGGTTTAGTATTTCAAATCCGTTTGACAAAGTGGATGTGATTTATTATATAAATTTGGATCACCGAGAAGATAGAAAAACAGAATTGACGGAAGAATTAAATAGAATGGGAGTGCCATCTGGCAAAGTTGTGAGGATTTCCGCTGTTTTAAACAAAGAATATGGTGATGTTGGTTGTAGCATGAGTCATGTGAAAACGATGAACGAATTTGTAAAATCAGGAAAACACAATTGTATAATATTTGAGGATGATTTTGAATTCAGTGAGTCAAAAGAGGTTGTTTATAAAAAGATGAATGATTTTTTTGATTCTGGAATAGAATATGATGTGTGTATGTTATCAGCGAACACGATAGAGAACAAACAAACGAAATATGATTTTGTTAAAAAAGTGATTAGTTCGCAGACGGCATCTGGATACATGGTGAATCAGAAATTTGCGAAAACATTATTAACAAATTTTGAGGAAGGAGTTAAAATGCTAAAAACGAAAAAGAATAAAGAAGATCCGGAACGAGGACAATATTGTGTTGATCAATATTGGAAAAAGTTGCAACCAAAGAGTAATTGGTATGAATTCAATCCAAAATTGGGTAAACAGCGAAAATCACATTCGGACATACAAGGAGGAATGGTTGATTATAATTTATAAACGATGTTAATTTGTGTGTGAACAATATAGTGATGTCAACGGCCAATAAAAATTTGAAAAGATATTGCGAAAAAATATTATATTTTTTATCAAAAATAGTAAATGATGATAATGGACGTATTTCAATCAATGGAATTGACAAAGATGAATATGAAAAAATGATTATAATGAAAGACATTTTGATGAAACACATGGAAAATGCCAATGTTATTGTGAATGTCAATTTAGAAAAAATAGCAAAAATGAAACCGCAACACAGATTAAATTTGATAAAAAAATTTTACAGCGGAAAAAAAGATTCTATTCAAAATGTCATAGAAATGAGTCGCAACGTTTCATCAAAAAGAACATTGAAATCCATAAAACCATTGTCAAAAAGAACAGTAAGCAATAGAGAAGGAGGATCGCCTTCTCAGAATATTCCAATTGCCAATATTGTCAATGATATTGTGGTTCACGCGATTCAAGTGGTTGATGCGGAAGCTGTTAGAACATGTGAATTATGTGATGAAGATTTAGATGCTTTTGTTGGAGAAGAGGATGACGAAACAGGAGAATCAATGGATCCTTACGTTCTCCATTCTTTTGGGGGTGTTAATCACACATTTCATTTGAGTTGTTTAGTAAGACGACATGGATACAATCACAATGGATGTGTTCAATGCACAAGTTGTCATGCGTGGTGTGCGTTTCCGAATGATTTGGGAATAGTTTGTGATCAAACCGGCAATGTGGTTAATCACACACAACCGGAAAATTATGAAGAAACCGTAGCTATCGGAACATTGGTATTATTTCTTTTGCATGAAGCGGCTTATGTATTATTTGGATTTTCGCCAACGGGACGCAGATAAATATATTATTTGTGATGATATAATATATTCAATAGATGAGTGGCCAAAAGAAGAAAATTGGCGAAGGATCATACGGATGTGTTTATAGACCGGCATTAAAATGCGCGAATGGAATACAAATACCGGATGAGGAATTGAAAGTGGCAAAAATATTAAAGAAAGATAGCGGAGAGACCGAATTCAACGAATATGAAACAATTAGTTCTGTGGATCCGGGTAACCAGTATTATGTTGGCAAACCTGAGAAATGTGTGCCAGATGAGACGGATTTCAGAGCAAATGTGGAAAATTCTGGATGTGGAATATTAGAAACAAAAAACCCTCAGGACTATTTGTTATTATTTTACAAGGATGGAGGATCTGATTTGTCACAATTTGTAGCAAAAGATTTAGCAAATTTTCTTTCAGGCGATGCGCAGAAACAGAGTGATTTATTTTGGTTGAGTGCGCATTCATTATTCAAAGGTTTGAAGTTGTTTGCGGAGAATGACATAATGCATGACGATTTGAAGCCGCAGAATATAGTATTCAAGTATGATTTGGAAAGGGGGACGATGCGATTTAATTACATTGATTTTGGAATAATGGAGAAAAGATCCAAGATGGAGGAGAATATTAAAAAATCCAAGATAACGAGACCTTTTCATTGGTCGCGGCCATTGGAACAGGGATTTATAAAATCGGGTAGTTTTCCTGAAAATTACAAAAATATATGTAAGGAGCATGGAAAAGTGGATGCTGATGGAAAAATTAAGAATCTGATAGAGACGTATTCTAGAAATATCACACATGGAATAGTGAAAAAGAAGAAGTGGGAATCGTTTTTATTGATGTTCAAGTATAAAAAAAACGCATTGATAGAGGGAGTGTCATCAAAAGATGTTTATGCGGATGTGAAGTTGTGCGTTGAAAGTATGATACATTATAAGGACAATTTAAATGAATTTGTCAAAAAAACGCTGAAAACGTGCGATTCATATTCGCTTGGATTTTCATTGAATTATGTTGCGAATAAGATGCAGGAAAAATATGCTTTGACCGCAGGTGAATATTTGACATTACATGAATTTTTAAAAAAATTGTTTGATTTTAATTTGGTGAATCGGATGGATGATATGGAAATGATATTGACCGAATATGAGTCAGTCTTATCTCAGAATGGCGTGTTAGACAGATTGGGCAAGAAGTTTGTTAATCATGTGATAACGGATGCTCCCAAATTTGTAATAGCAGCCACAATAATTCCGGACTTGACGGCTGAACAAGAGCAAAAGATTGGCATGACAGATCCGGGAATGAATGATGTAGTTTTATCAAGAATGCTTTCAAAGAATGTCACAAAAAAGGTAAAATCAAAGGATTCCAAAAAGGTTTCATCAAAAGATAATAAATAAAATATATAAAAATATATGGAAGATTTTTTTCGCAGTTTGGAACCAGATTATATTTCAAAACAAGTAAAATATGAAAATACGCCTGAATATAAAACTGCTGCAAAAGACGGGCGTCTTTTTAATAATGGAAAATTATATTGTGAAGGTGCTCACAAGCCACAATTTCGTGGATATTCGCACGCAGTTTTTTTAATTGCGTTTCCTTACATACTGTGGAAGTATTGGAAATTGACAAATAAAACTGGCGGATTTACGTTTTATTTAGCTATGTTTTTGGTTTTTTCTGGATTTATGACAATATTGACTTCAGCATTATTTCACATAGTTTCTTGGAACACAGAACAGGAAATATTAATACACAAGATGGATTATATTTTTTTAATGATATTTGTGATGAGTATATTTTATCCAATATTGTTGCTGGCATTTTCAGAAGAAACGCAATGGATTGGATATTTATTTTGTGCGATCGCAACCTCATTGACTATGTGGAATTTATATGAAATAATAAATCAAAGACCCTCATTATTTCGGATGATGTCAGTGCCAGTATCTCAGGTGCCTATTTTTTATTATTTTAATAAATTTATGACGGATTTTGAGTGGAAAGCATTCATGACATGTGCGATTACACAAATATTTGGCGTGATAATATTCGCGAAAGAGTACCCAGCATTTGATCCGGATGTATTTGGATTTCATGAAATATATCATATGATAACAATAATATCAATAGTGGCTGTGTATATGATGAATTATAGTATTATTGAGCGATTTCAGAAGAGTAAGTGAAGTATTGAAAAGGAATAGAATTATTTTTGGAAAACATGATGTCACTTTTATCAATGAGCGATAGAGATTGCGTGTCAATATTGAAAATTACACAATTGGAACAAATGTGTGATTCAATGTGAACAAGAGTTAGATGGATTATAGAACAATAATTAAAAAACAATTTATAAATTTCGGAACCACCAATTATGAAAACTTTTTTATTTGCGCGGTTGTGTGTTATTGTGTCAAATATATTTTCCATGTTGGCGTAAATGACTGAGTCAGTGTTTTTATATTGATGAGGATTTTGAGTGATAACAATATTGATGCGATCTTTTAAAGGGCCATTCGGGAGACTTTCAAATGTTTTTCTGCCCATCACGACGATGTTATTGAGGGTGAGTTGTCGGAAACGTTTGAGATCTTCCGGAATGTACCAAGGTATGGTGTTATTATAACCAATAACACCATTTTTATCGGATGCAACGATTAATTCAAAATTCATTATTAAATGAATTGAAAAAATCTTTGTAAATGGATTATATAAAATAGATAATGAATGAGGAATTGTTTCTGGCATTCATGTCATTAACAGGAATATGTATTTTTGGAGGATTTTGTTACATGTGTAAAACCAAGATTTGTAATAGAGACGAAGAATATTTATTGGACAAAACGAACGATGAACTTAACTTGACTTATGGAGACATATATAGAGAAATGGAGGCTCAATAATTATTTTTTACAGCATTGTTTTTTCATGGTTTTTGCCAATTTCTTAGAAGAGCCATTATTCCAGCACCAATGACCTTTATTGGGATTAATACAACAGGTCTCTTTTTTGCCCTTGACGAGGCGGCATTTCATTTTTTTGCTGACAAATTTACACATATTCTTGTTGGTTTTTTTACACAATGATTGGCCAATTTTTGAATTAGTGCAACATGAACCATGAACTTTACATGAATGATTTTTATCTAAATGGCAACGCATTGTATATATATTTAAAAGAAATTATCAACGGAAATCAATATGTCATCAATTAAAACGGCTTCATTGTGTAAAACGTCAGGCAACGATTCCACTTTTGTTATCCAACCTGTTGGCATACAATGAATTCCGTCTGAAGGGAGATAATTTGAATTAACTTCTTGATATTTTGTGACTCGCAAAGTATAATTGATGAAATCTAGAAAATTTGCTCGGAAATGACGCGTCATATGTGGTGTGTCAATTAGAAAGAGATATCGTTGATTTGGGACGAGGGTTTTATTACAAAGCATTGTGTTATTTGTTTGCGCAAATCAAAAACAAAAAGATCAGTTCAATTTTTTTTTATCAATAGAGACCAATATTTTTTTGTCAGTTTTTCATAATTGAATTCGCCATTTTGATGTTTAATTTTAAACGTCTCTATCGCCGTGTCAAGAAAAGGTTGTGTGATTTCACTCCAATCATTGATGATCAAAACTGGCAAATCGGAGTAGATGGGGTCTAGCGGCGAAGTTTTTAATATTACTATACATCCGAGACAAAGGGCTTCCCATGTGCGAATACATTCATAGTCTTGACCAAACGGTGATGCCACAAAAGCGAATTCGGTTTGATTGCGAAACGTGGTTTGACGAAGGTTTTTAGAGTCATAATAAATGAGTTTTGTGGGTATTTTATTAATTGCGTCCACGCGGTCACTTCCATATTTAGTGGTTAAGAGATATTGAAAATTTCCGTAACAAATGGGAATTCTTTCCCAAAAAGGGCGCACATTTTGGCGCAAATCCATTATTTGTTTTTCTTGTTCAAGAGGCGTCATTTTGGGTCCGCGATCATTGCGAATGTGATTATAATACATGATGGTTTCATAGTCAAGACCTAGAGGAATGGGTGTGATTTTGGGGTGTTTGATGAGTGTATTTTGGCAGAACCAATGAATGATATTTGGGGAATTAATGAATAATTGAAATTCCGCGTCGGTTTCAAATATTTGATTGGGGCATTCGCAGTCGCCTCCTCCGGAAACTAATATGAATGGTTTTGGAATTAAGATGATTTGCTTATGAAGGCGTCTTAAACTTAAATTAGTAAAATAAACGGTGTCATAATCTTTAACTTGTGACAGATCCATTGAATAATTACCAACATCATCATATTCAGAAGTATATTTATGAGAATCACATACCTCGGACAAACCGCGGAAGCCAAAGAATGTATTGTATTTTTCAATGGTGATAGGTTTAATAGAATAATCAAACTCAATGTCTTTTTTTGATATTGCGTTGGAATCTAGTAAATATTCAGTCATTGCGTTTTGCGATCCAATTATGAAAGCATTATCTTGATTGCCCAAAATAGATTGTGAACTGTCGTTACAATAAGAATCTAATAAATCCCAATTGAAATTGCTTTCAAATATGAGTTGTGTTTGGACGTGAATGACAAGATTATATTTTTTTGTTAGAAGAAGTTCGGCAGCTTTTTTTTCATGGCATTGGTCATTTTCAATTAATACTGTTGTTGAATTGAATATGCTTGCTTTTTTGAAGCCATCAATATCTTCATTGTATTCATTGCCAAGGACTAAAAAACAATCGGTGTCATGTATGTCAATTCCGGTTTGACGGAATGAAGCAAAATGTTCTTTAAAGAATGGAATTTTGGAAGTGTAAATAACAGCGATGTTCAAGGGCGGCATTTAAATATAATTTGAAATCATGTTATTTTTATATGGGTGAATGAAAGACATATAAAAATAATTTTATTGATAATTTAAAACATTAAGAGAGATGGAGATTATGACGGCAAGAGATCTAAGAATGCTGCCATTGAAGAATGTGGTAGAGAAGATATATGACATGGTGGTGACGTCGGCTTTGTGTGGTCATACATTTGTGGATTTCACACTGGTTTTGTTATTGGAATATTATAAAATGAATCCAGAGTTGGATACTCCTGAAAACGTTGCCTACATATTTGAAGAATTATATAAACTATTTCCGGGAGTGCGAATTTTTGAGAGAGAAATGCAGAATAGAAATGGCAAAAATTTATTGAGGGTATGTTGGAAAGATTTAACTGAAACTTTATAATTTTCTAAGTAGTATTTATAAAATGAATTTCGTCGTAATTATTGTGATGGCAATTTTGTTTGCTGCTTTAACTCCTGGTGTTTTGTTGTACTTACCCCCCCGAAGTTCTCTCGGTGTTGCCGCCGTTACTCACGGTTTGGTTTTTGCGGTAGTTTGGCACTTTATTCACAAACCTCTTTTACAAAACATCGCTTAATTTAGGAAATTGTGAAGGATCTGTATATAAACTATTTTATATACAAATGGAAAAAATATCATCATTGGAATCAGTTATTGTTGAAGTTCCGGTAGAAACGAATGCGGTTAATTCGGAAGTGATTAATAGAGAAAAGGAAGAAGTGCCGCTTGCACAAAAAAAGTGTTGTCACTCTCTGAAAAAGGATTCAGGCAAATGCGCGATGTGTATAGTCAAAACGTGGTCTTTGTGTTTGAATTTTTGCGAATGTATATGCAAGGGATGTTCTAATGGATGTTTGTTTTGTAGTGCTGTGTGTTTGGGTTGTAATGTATGTTTAGAGCAAGTTGATTGTGATGGCAATTAGGTTATTTGCCGTTGATGGTTCTGGCAATTTGAATAATGTAAGATGACATGCCTATAATAAATATGACAAATTGCATGTCACTAATATTTTTGGTGCGACTTAAAATAAGATCAAGTTTGCCTTCAATTTCGTTATTATTTGATGATGACATGTATCTTCTGGCAAAATTTGGTTTAATTAGGGGGCGTAGGAACATTTTATAATAAACAAGTTTTAAATTTATATATTGTTTTGAGCTTGTATTAATTTATCGTATTCTTCGCGAGTGATTGTTATATAATTTGAATCGGGTTTAACATTTTTGTAAATGTATTGAACACCACTAACAGATTTGCCGATTAACCATGTGCTAACATTGAATGAAATGGTTAGAATGCGATCTGCCACATAAACGAGCGCCATGAACATTGTGATATAATGTTATAAAATATAATTTCATACCTTTTGTGAAAAGATATGAAAGATTTCACATGAAACACCCGATCGGGGACTTGAACCCCGGACCACCAGATTAAAAGTCTGGCGCTCTACCGACTGAGCTAACCGGGTACTTGGTTTAATTGCGGAGTTGTCTTTATGTTATTTTATGTCATTGAATTATTACAAAAAGTTTATAGTTCTCTATCGTGAGAGAAAAATTGATTTGATTTTATTTGTTTGACCAAAATTACAAATAAATAAAATGTCAACAAATTTAAAAATAGACAATTCAAATAAAAATGGATATGTTATACTTGGAGAGCATATTGTGCCATATGAATATTGTTGGACAGACGCGCATGGATATGCCAAAACGCTGGATGAGGCGCGTATAATTGCTGAGGACGCAATCCTTGTGGGAAGGACTAAGACATATTTTGATAGAAAATGGGAGAAGGGACAGCGTCACATAGGACCATATGATAGAGCGCGGATTATAGATTTAGACACGATGGATATGGTGGATGATGAATATTGTAGAAATGAAAATGGAGAAGTGAAAAAAGTAAAAAATATAGAGGAAGAAAATGAGGAGGCGAAATCGGATGTAAAAATGACAAAAGACGAAAGACGAAAAAAATATGAAGAAAAACAGCAAATTGCGAAAGAACGCAAAATGAATGGTAAAAAAGTATAATTTGTCTACATATAATGATTGAATGAGCATTCAATACAAAACTGCGTTGGTTTTTTATTGAAAAAAATATAGAAGAAATAATATATTAATTATAATATTTCCGATGATATTCCCGATGACGTCTTATATATTGGAAGTTCAAACAACATTAATT
>Ga0209230_10000791_pt1 | contig 12360 bp, 14 predicted proteins | sample LakOntMetagenome_FD_187467 | JGI IMG/M metagenome (GOLD analysis project Ga0209230, IMG submission 187467) | Freshwater and sediment microbial communities from Lake Ontario - Sta 18 epilimnion Metagenome (SPAdes) (version 2) | ecosystem: Environmental > Aquatic > Freshwater > Lentic | place... | reverse complement strand
TAGGCTCTCAAATTCAATTTCCTCTTGTAGCTCAATGGTAGAGCACTCGCTTGATAAGCGATAGACCTAAGGTTCGATTCCTTTCGAGAGGACCAAGTTTCGAGTTAGACGTCAACGTTGAGTCCCCATGGCATAGCACAATGCGGATTGTGTGACACACCAGTATGCTAATAGAGGTTGTTTAAACTCCGTTGCGCGAGACAATCTAGCGAGTCTTCTCAGGAGGATAGTTAGGCACTTGAAAATCTATTACTGGGATTATTGTCAGTTCATACTATAAGTATAATATGATTAACGAACTATTCCCAACCAAAGTGTCGATAGTAAAACTTAACATTGATCTTGTTAGGCTACAAACCGCAGTCAGCGCAGTATGTAAAACTTACGAAGATGACATACCAAAAAACCCATACGGGTTACTCAGGGGTAATAGCAGGATGTATTCTTCAGAAACATATGATTTTCTGATCAATTGTCCAATTATCCAAGAATTTAACAGTTCTTTAAATGTAGAGGTTGATTCTTTTTGGAAAGAACTAAAATATAGTGGTATTCCTATACAAAATTTTACACTAATAACCGAATATAAACAAAGTTCATATATTGATGTTCACTGTCATGCACCAGCGGATCTAGTTGCAACTTTTTATTTAAAAAAACCAAAAGACTCTAGTAATATCATAGTAGTTGATCCAAATGCTGATTTATTATATTATCAACCTAATAATTTAGATTACGCAAATTATGCTGATTGGTTTCACCAAGAACTTCAAATTGAAGAAGGTGATTTAGTTTTATTTCCAGGTTACTTAAAACACTTAACCAAACCAACAATGACACAAGAAGATAGAATAATAATTGCAACTAACTATAAAGCTAGTTGTTAAAAATAAACTCTCATTGGGCTAGCGGCTATGCCTCCTTGTTTGGAACGAGGAAATCGAAGGTTCGAGTCCTTCATGGGAGACCAAAGACTTCTTTGGTGTGACTATGTTGTAATGGTAGCAACACAGATTGTGATTCTGTTAGCATGGGTTCGATCCCCATTAGTCACCCCAAAGAAGTTTTGCCCTTGTGGACAAATTGGTAAAGTCGTCTCTCTCAAAAGGAGTAGTTCTGTCTGTTCGAATCAGACCAAGGGTACCAATGCTCTTATAGTTAAATGGTAGAACACCTCTTTGGTATGGAGGTAATGGTAGTTCGATTCTACCTAAGAGCACCAAAAGTATATGCCAAGATAGCTCAGTTGGTAGAGCACCGGTCTGAAGAATCGGGTGTGGTTGGTTCGATCCCAACTCTTGGTACCAATTTTAGGATGCGAACAGCAAATAAAAAAATTCAACTTGTAATTGAAAAATAAGCATCCTGTTTTTAAAATGTTCAAAAGGAGAACGACATGAAACGTGCTAAACGTTAGTGTCATCTTTAGATTCCATGTAGGTCTAGGGATGGCACGTAAAAGAAAATCTAATACGTACTATCCCTTCGAGGTGTTATGGTAGCATACTCGGCTCTTAACCGATGAGGTGACAGTTCGAATCTGTCTGGAGGGACCAATTCATGGAAGCATAACTCAATGGCTAGAGTATCGGACTTTTAATCCGAGAGTTGTGGGTTCGAGTCCCACTGCTTCTACCATATAAAAACATACTGGTCTACCGCCACCGAGAGGTAGTTAAAGACAATGACAAGCAACAGCCAGTGTGTTTCTATATGGTAATGTAGGACAATGGTAGTCTACCACCCTCATAAGGTGTTTGTTACTGGTTCGAGTCCAGTCATTACCACCAAGTTTAGGATAGTAACAGCAAATTTAAAAACAACTACTCTTGAAAAGTGAAGGAACGGTTCGACTCCGTGGCCGCAAGGTTTGGTGTAACGGTAGCACTATGTTAAATTCTATCCTGTTTAATAATGTCTCGGTGGTGTAATGGCAGCATGGCGGTCTCCAAAACCGTTCGTGGGGGTTCGAGTCCCTCCCGGGACGCCAATTAATGGAAGTGTGTCTGAGTGGGTTAAGGTACCGCACTTGAAATGCGGCGTGTCGAAGGGCACCGTGGGTTCGAATCCTACCACTTCCGCCAATTTTTACTTTAAGATATTATTAGAGATAATTAATATTAGCAGTTTAAATTAAAGGACCAGCATGTATACATTTAAACATCGATATTATCACTCAGACGGTCATCCACTAGCAAGATTAGTACTTTCTTATGAAAATGAATTTGTAGAATTAATGCGGAAATGTTTCACTATTCAGGGCCTTAAACCTAAAATAAAAATTTTTAAAAATCCTGATTATACATGGAACGAAATGTTATGGAGTTGGGACACCAAAGAGAAATATCAACAATGGGTAGTAGTTGCAGGTGCAGACTGGCAACCAGCATTAGTTATCGGTTTACAATATAGTGATAGTGTAGGAGTAACACAAGTACGCGGCCTAGCTGATTGTGAGATAATGCCCACTGACGGGATGATAGAAATAACTATGGACAAAGCAATACTAGATTACAAAACCAGTCATTTTATATTGTCTGAATCCACTAAGTAATCTTTTAAAATTAGTTTAGCATTATTCATAGTAATAAAATTATTGTTTAAATCTTCTAATACCATTGATAACGATCTTCTTTTTCCGCTGAGTGTGACTACCGCATGTGGTACCCCAACTTGAATTAGACTAGGGAATTCAATTTTAGTTGAATAAATTTCATCCATTTGTTCTAATGTAAATGTTGTATAATTTCTAATAGAATTACTGGGTGTACGATCATTGATAGCATAATTATAATCTAAGGGCATATTTGATTTAGGCAAGTACCAAGCTATTTTGTGATCATCACCCCACATCCAAATTAATTTGGACATATCACCTATACCGAGACAATCTGAATGAATCCCCCCATTGGTAATTGTTCCCCCATTGGGATTATAACAGTTAGGATATTCCTCATAGAAACTGGAAATTTTACTAATTTTTATTCCCTTACTAAAGAAAAAATCTAGTAAGTCTGTCTTAATTAAATTTACTGGAATTAAGTTCCAAAAATCAGTTGATAATTCTTCTATTGGCATAATCAACGGGTCAACATTAAGAGTTGTGTTGAAATGTAAATCAATCATTTTTAGGTTCCTCTAGATTATTTATTTTACAATAAGATTAGAGATAATTAATGTTAGCAGTTTAAATTAAAGGTAATATATGAACGGTAGAACATCGCAGGCAGCAGTAGAAATGGTGGGCAATAGATTTGATCTTATATTAATTTCCAGTCTGAGGGCCAGGGAATTACGTGCAGGCTATCCATCAAAATTAGCCAAGACCAATGGACCCATTATAACTGCATTAAATGAAATTGAGCAAGGGCTTGTTGGTAGAGAATATCTAAAGAAAATTAAAGGTAAAACACGCTACGATAGGTAGTTGGATTTTCCCTCTGTAGTTTAATGGTAAAACACCTGTTTTATACACAGCATCGTCGCCAGATTAGCGAGCGTTCTAGGTTCGAATCCTAGCAGAGGGACCATTTTGCTGATAAATACCAGTATGGACAAAAAAATAATTAACAAAATTAGAGAAAGTATTTTATCCGATACTGGCTACAACAAAGGATTTTTAACATCCGGGTCATTTCAAGGTCTACAACTTCCCCAGGAATATATAGACCGTATGACAGCACTAGGTGAGAAATATAAAGATATCAAGTGGTTGCCTTTGGACATACCAAAAATAGAAATCCCCGACATTGAAGAATTTAAAGCACTATGGGAAGAGGAATCCGTTGATACCCTTCGAATAAAAGTAGATGCAGCTGAACCATGGTCCAAAGAGGATCATCCCAAAGGTCTGGATAGTAGTTGGTATGTGCCTTCGTTCAAAGGACTGCATTTATACCAACATGAAATGTGCCCATTAGAAGATCATTCATGGACTGGTAAAGTCTACAAGGGCAACAACAAACAGCTAAAAAGAATTTTAGAACAAGCATTTGAATATTTTCCAATACATACTTTCACTTCTATATTCATGTGGCAAAGTGTTGATGAAATTTATCCTCATCAGGATCAAGGAGCATTTTGGAAATGTCCCACTGAATTTCGGTGTATGTTACACGATGAAAATCCCGAGCCTACTCTGTATGTTGTAGACATTGAACGCGGAGACACAACCTACATAGATCTTCCAAAAGATACAAATAGTTTTTGTTGGAGTAACGGTACACAGCTACACGGCAGCGACTACAAGGGAAAGAAAAAATTTCTACTTGCTGTAGCCGGTGTTCAACATTCAGTCAAGTGCGAGGAATTGTTCGAACGCAGTATTGAAAAATATAAAGATCAACTCAATTATAAATTAGACTTGTAATTCAGTTTTAAATCTAATATTTCTACTCCGACAATAAGTAATTTTATGAAAATAAAACCACTGAATAATTGCGGAGTAGAAATATTAGATTTGGATATTTCTACATTGTCCACGACAGATTACGCAGAAATAAAAGATATCTTTTTAAACAACTTGATTGTAGTATTAAAAAATCAACCATTAAAAGTTGTTCCGTATGCTGGTCTAATCGAAGGCATAGGAAAAATTGCCAATTGGGATCAAAGTGTATGGCGAATGGACGGATCTGTACTCTACGATGATTATAAGGGCTGTTACGTTGACCCATTTAACTATGTTGGTGCAGATGAAGACTTTCCTGTACAACGAGTAACCGGCAAAAAGATCAAAGGAGATCCAACAGGCATCTTTGGAGAAGGCAAACTTGATTGGCACAGTAACATGAACGGTCCTTTCAATAGGGCACGGGGTGTTGCACTACAAGGTGTATCGGAAGCCTGTGTTGGTACTAGTACTAGTTGGATGGATACTACATTGGCCTATGCTGCCATGAGTGACGAGTTAAAAACTCGTTGTCAAAACGTTGTTGGTAGATATGAATATGCTCCTGAAATATGGGCTGAAGGATTGCCCAAGTTTCAATATGATCTTATGTTAAAGAACAAAGAAGAATTCTATAACATGCCCTTGATAAATTTAAGTGACAAGGGCAAGCCCGGATTATATTTCCACTACAACAATAAATGTACATTCCCTAGCGATCCAACATTATTAGAAGCTCTAAAAGAACACTGCTTTAAACCAGAATTTATATACACTCATGTTTGGGAGATAGGGGACATTGTGCTAAGTGATCAAGTATTAACCCTACACAAGCGAGATCAAGATGATCCTGCTATTCTAGCAGAACGTGTGCTACATAGATACACATTCCATTATTAGGACTTTAGTTTAATGGCAGAACATTACCGTGACATGGTAAAGATAATAGTTCAATTCTATTAAGTCCTACCAGAGAACAAGATAAGTACATTCACAAAGAGAACCATATGAAACTACCATCAACCTTTAAATTATCAAAAGCAACCAAGCGTCGACTAGCAACTATACTTGACCCTCATCTACGAGGTGTCATCCGCAGAAGTTTAGCGCAGGCAGAATATGTTGCAAACCAAAAAGTCAAAACTTCTAAAGGCAGAGACGAGTAAGATTCATGCATCGATGATAGAATTGGTAATACCAATTCTTAGGAAAAGAGTTGAATACATTATATCAATCTATCCACTTAGATACATTTAACTTGTTACAAGATTATACTGCTTCCGTCATGAAGGCATATGATCAAGAAAACATGCATGTTATCTATGTTGCTTTACCAAGTGATATACTAGAGAAATTTAACAGTGAGTTAAATTCCTTTGGATTGCCCAATCTTCGATATGCCTACGCATTTAAAAGAAGATTGCACTTTACACCGGTCCACACAAATACACACATAGACTATGATATTACAAGTGATGCCATAGTAAACTGTTCAATTGTGATCCCCGTCGAAGGATGCGAAAATACTAAAATGTTTTGGTTTGACGGTGAACGTGAAGAAACTATAATAAAAATGGAAGATGGCAATTCTTACGTAGACTTAAAATGGCTCGGGAGTGTTAAAAAATTAGATCAAATTGAGATCTACGATAGCCCGATGTTAGTAAATACTACGGTTCCGCACAGTGCTACCAGTAGCCGTGATAAGAGCTATAGAACAGTACTTACTGTACGACTCGAAGGAAACCCTAGTTTTAACGAAGTAAAAAGCAAATTTATGCGGGATTAGCTCAGTGGTAGAGCGAAACGTTGCCAACGTTTAGGTCATCGGTTCGACCCCGATATCCCGCTCCAAATATACAAAAATTTTGGTAAATAGTTATACTAGGAGGAGACAACCATGCTAGAAACTATGTCAGAACACAGCCATATTACCAAGGCTATCCACCGCAGTCAACACTGCCAACGCAACTGGGATCTAACTAAAGAAGTTCCAGAAGAAGATTTACAACTGCTGATCACTGCGGCTACACAATGCCCAAGTAAGCAGAACATTGCTTTCTATAAAGCACATTTTATTACAAATCGTGACATTATTGAATCAGTACACGCAAACACAGTGGGATTTGGACGAAGCATGGATCCTACGGATCTAACAACAAACAGTCAAACATTGGCTAATTTACTTGTTGTTTTTGAAGACAACGATTTTACCAAGATGCTGGCCGAAGACACAGTCGTTAGATCAGCTGAAACTCAAGCATGGCTTGAAAGTGGTAAAACAGCAGACGAATGGGTACGTGATAGAGACATGGCCATTGGTATTGCCGCAGGTTATCTAAACCTAACAGCCAGCTTAATGGGCTATGGCACAGGTTGCTGTGCTTGTTTCGACGACATTGCCATCAAAGAACTACTGGGGCTGTCAGACACACCGGTATTGTTAATGGGCATTGGATTCAAGAATCCGTTGATGAATCGTAGAGTTCATCACAAAGAACATGATTTTGCTTTCCCAACTAAACCAAAACAACCTATACCAATAACAGTGTTACGTTAATCATACAGGGCCTCAGAGGCCCTGTTTTAACATTAGAGGGTCTCATCCAGATAAGTACACTATGAACTACAACCATTTAAATTTGGGTATAAGTGAAGTACTAGCGGATAAAATTACTTTGCACAAGGGCATAAAAGACCCCAAAAATCATCAAGCCTGGCATTGGGAGTTATCAGCCGACGACCTGCATGAAGACTTTGTCAAAATAGTTGACAGGTTAGGTCTTACTGTAGATTCTGTATGGATTTTTAAAACCAATCATTTTAATAAAAAATGGCCTATCCATCGAGATAATAGGTTGCACGGTGTTTCGTTAGAAAATCATACTGATTATCCTAAACTAAATTGGATCTACGGTGATAATTCTAGCTACATGATTTGGTATGCTCTTAAGAATAACGTCAAATTATCAACACGGACTGATTTACAAGATGATGCCAGTTACTTTCATTATGAAGACGAGGACATGGTAGAGATTGAACGAACAATAATTAAACAAGCAGCGATTGTTCAATCCGGTGTCCCGCATTCTGTATTAAACACTAGCGATAAGAACAGATGGTGTGTTAGTATTATTTTTACAAAAGACAATCGACATATAGGCATGGAGGAATTGGTTAATTTGTTTAACGATTACTGCATTATAGTTCACTAAGGCAATAAATATGAGATCATGATATTTCGAACTATTGCTACCTTTGAAAAACTAGAAACCAACATAGTAGATATACTGTGGAATAATCCCCATTACAGTCAACTATCAACATGCTATTTGTTTGAGGGTAATCCTTATTCTGTTATTGATCATAAATTATCAGAGGACAACTCCTACATAGAAATTTACGTTGACTACCATACCGAACAATTTTATAGGATGTGGTATGAGGAGTTTAAAGACCAGTATGTTCCGTTGATTAAATTATCAGTTGACTCTCTTAAAGAACAGGGAGTAGAAATTCATCATTACTTTGATCCTATAGATCTTTCGGGCTTACCAAAAAATCGCCAACTGATAACATCATTTGAGAGTAGATTCTAATGAAAGTTTATCAACATCTTGATCTAAACATTGGCTCCAGCATACTAGCGGATATAAGTATTTTGCACAAGGGCATAAAAGACCCCAATTTGGAACTCAGCTGGCATTGGGATTTAGAGTTATCAGACCTAAATCCCAAGTTCTTGGCCTTATTGAAAAGCAAGGATCTGCGTGTGATAAGCGCACAAGTTTTTAAAACTAATTTTTTTCATCCAATTTGGCCTATACATGTTGACACCGGAGTCGTTGGAGATTTTCCTAAGATGAATTGGGTCTACGGTAATCAAGAATGTCCAATGATTTGGTACAAAGAAAAAGATCCAACACATGTCAAAGTAGAAGAAATAACAGCTACTGGTGATACCTATTACATAATTGATCCCGACAGTGCGGAAGAGATGGACAGAACATTTGTTAGAACTCCCACAATAGTACAAGCAGGTGCTCCACACACAGTTATAAATTCTAGTAATAAAAATCGTTGGTGCGTGAGTATAGTGTTAAAGAAGGGAGACGACTCGTTGACCTTTGACCAATTGGTCACTGAATTTAAAGACTACGCAGTATAACGGTCCTTGGTGAAATGGATATCATGCTTGTCTTCGAAACAAGCGGTGGGAGTTCGATCCTCTCAGGACCGACCAAACACGTTGTAAAAATACAACACTAAAGGTTGACACCCTGGTCAACAGAGTATATAATAAGTGCATAAGTTAAGAAATTAACTAAATGTTCTTTAAAAATTAATTGTCCCGTTCATCTAGAGGCCTAGGATACCGCCCTTTCACGGCGATCACACCAGTTCGAATCTGGTACGGGACGCCATTTGTTAGTAGCATAGCTCGTCGGCTAATGTACACAGCTAACCTTGTTTGGATCGGAGTCCTGTGATACTAGTAATTGATTACCATAGGTAATTAACATCAGGCAGAGAAGAATAGTAAACTGTGCTACTAACAAATGGTAAGTAATAGAAAGCCCCGGTGATGTAATGGTAGCCATGCGAGTCTTAGAAGCTCGTGTCGAAAGGCGTGTCGGTTCGAGTCCGACCTGGGGCACCAATATTGGAGAGTTGGGTGAGCGGCTTAAACCATCTTCCTGCTAAGAAGACGTACGGGCATAAACCTGTACCGAGGGTTCAAATCCCTCACTCTCCGCCAAATTGTTTGATAAGTAATCAACGCTGGTAAGTAGTGCGTAATAAATTTGCCCTTTTAGTTAAATGGTATAACAACTGTTTTGTAATCAGTTATTGGCAGTTCGATTCTGTCATGGGGCACCATTAATTTTATTAAAATATACTTTCGTCTACATAGCCCAAACCCGGGGGAGCCTCGACAACGTCAAAGGAAATGTGTATAACACACGGTACAACAAGCATAAGACACTTGTTGGGAGTATATTTTAATAAAGTGTGCGGGGTTGGCATAGTGGTTGTGTTCTAGCCTTCCAAGCTAGCTAGAGGAGTTCGAATCTCCTACCCCGCTCCAAATTTATATGATAGAATATATTATAACATTTTTTGCCTTGTTCTTTACAGATGTGTTTTACACATTCTACCTAAGAGCAGTGGCTAATGATCGTGCCATGGCCGCTAGTGCCTGGGCAGTTGTCGTGTACATTATTGCCAGTGTAGCAGTTATAAACTACACCACGGATCATTGGTCACTTATACCCGCAGGACTAGGTGCATTTTGTGGCACCTATGTTGGAATGAAAGTTAGAAAGAAATACGGTGTGTAGCTCAGCCTGGTAGAGCTCTGCGTTTGGGACGCAGTGGTCGCATGTTCGAATCGTGTCACACCGACCAAAGACAGCGGATAAGTTACATTATCCAGTATGAGTCGCTAAGGTAGCTAGCTAACCCTTAGGGCAGGTAATAGTACTAAGAGGGATGTAACAGGTGAACAGTGATCTGTTTCAACGGAGATACCTCAAAAATGTTCTCCACCAATTAACAAAGGAATATAAATGAGAGCAAGTCATATTTTAGTAGACACACTAGAGCAAGCACAGTCAATACTTGCAGAAGCAAATGAAATGAATTTTAAATCATTGGCACAAATGCATAGCAAGTGCCCAAGTAAAGCACGGGGCGGAGACTTAGGTGAGTTTGGACCAGGACAAATGGTTAAGCCATTCGAAGATGCTACTCAAGCAACAACAATCGGTTCTATCAGTAAACCTGTTCAAACCCAATTTGGCTATCATTTAATTCATCGAACAGGTTAAATATATTGCGGGAAGGGTCCGGTCACCAGCGAGGTCTCATAAGCCTTAGCCATCCTTGGTTCAAATCCAAGTCCCGCTACCAACATGCCTGGATAGCTCAGGGGTAGAGCGCCTGCTTTACACGCAGGATGTCCGCGGTTCGAAACCGTGTCCAGGTACCATATAACTCGTTGTAGTTCAATGGATAGAACGGGGTCCTCCTAAGACTCAGATGCAGGTTCGATTCCTACCAGCGAGACCAAAGCAATTTAACCAAAATAGTTTACAAGCTCGCATATAAGAGCATATAATAGACACATGGCAAGCAGTAATGCAAGCTAAGAAGTTTTAGGATCGGCACAGCAAATCTCATATTCATTATGAACTGTTAGACACTGTGGTAGAAACTGGAGCAGAGTGCGTAAAAACACCGAGCGTTGAAGGGGTCTATTGAAGCAAGACTAACGAGCACAGAGTGATGGCCTGTGTAAAATAAAAGCAGTCAACAACGATCCTGTTAGTCATAGGATGACTACAGCAATTCAAACTTAACTCAAGCTAATGCTATAGAAGGCGGTCGGAAGACAGTGGCAACACTCCTGGCAACAGGCGGCGATGGAATAGATGACAATATGGAAAGACATGCTATGATGTTTGTACAGAAAAAGACAAACTAGGCAACAAGAACTGTTGATATGGTCTAAGAAACTGAACCGATATACAGGGGATGGGGTTGGACCAGAAAATAAATTTACCGTTTCGCTCATCCTGTTAAAGTTAATAGGTTATTAACAGCAACTTTAAATTTCAACCATAACTGAAAAAAACATAACCTGAAAGGAAATAAAATGAACGCATTTGTATCAGCAGTAGCAAACCAAGAAGCCCGTACCACAAACGGTATGAAGGCACGTAAGTCAACAGCTTCGGCGTGTGTTGACTTGTTCTATAACATTGGCGCAAGCCGTGGTAAGAACATCACAGGCGACTTCACAGCCGCTTATGTGGAAAACTCAGATGTGGCACTACGCATCGCACAATGGGCACGTGATGTCCGTGGTGGTGCAGGTGAACGTCAATTGTTCCGCGACATTCTAGTACATCTAGAACAGCGTGATCCAGACGCTGCCTTGGCCTTGCTTCGCAAGGTTCCCGAAGTAGGTCGTTGGGATGACATCTTTGTCTTCCAAGGTCCTGTGTTGAAGTCAGCCGCTTATACCATGTTGGGCGATGCCCTTCGTGCAAGCAATGGCTTGGCTGCAAAGTGGACTCCTCGTAAGGGCAAGATCGCGGCTGAAGTACGAGCATTCTTCGGAATGAGTCCAAAGCAGTACCGTAAGAGCCTTGTTGGTCTTACCAAGGTTGTTGAAACACAAATGTGTGCCAACGACTGGGATAACATCAACTTCAGTCACGTGCCAAGTGTTGCTTCACGCAACTACAAGAAGGCGTTCAACCGTCACACACCTGCATTCGCAGAGTACGTGGCCAAGTTGGTTGCCAAGGACTCAACTGTGAAGGTTAATGCTTCGGCAATTTATCCACACGATGTGTTGAAGGGTATTGCACACTCATATGTGAAGTTTGACAAGACTGAAACAGATCATGTGATCGCACAATGGGACGCTCTGCCAAACTACGTAGGTGACGCAAGTATCCTACCTCTAGTTGACGTAAGTGGTTCTATGACCTGCGCCGCAGGCGGTAACACTAGCGTCCGTTGCTTGGATGTTGCAGTTGGCCTAGGTTTGTACCTAGCAGATAAGAACAAGGGCGTGTTCAAGGACACATTCTTGACTTTCTCTAGCAAGCCAGAACTTGTTACTCTAAAGGGTAACATCGTTCAAAAGGTGGAACAAATGAGTAAGAGCAACTGGGAAATGAGCACTGACCTACACAAGGCTATGAGTAAAATCTTAGACGTTGCGGTCAAGGGCGCAGTACCAGCAAGCGACATGCCAAAGATGTTGCTGATCTTGTCAGACATGCAGTTTAACCAATGTGCTCGTTTCGACGACACAGCAATGCAAATGATCGAACGCAAGTTCGCAGATGCAGGTTACACTGTGCCACAGATTGTTTTCTGGAATCTAAACAGTACCAGCAATGTGCCTGTGGCCGCTGACAAGAGTGGTGTCGCATTGGTAAGTGGATTTAGCC
>Ga0209230_10000790_pt1 | contig 12363 bp, 11 predicted proteins | sample LakOntMetagenome_FD_187467 | JGI IMG/M metagenome (GOLD analysis project Ga0209230, IMG submission 187467) | Freshwater and sediment microbial communities from Lake Ontario - Sta 18 epilimnion Metagenome (SPAdes) (version 2) | ecosystem: Environmental > Aquatic > Freshwater > Lentic | place... | reverse complement strand
CCAACGGGATTCGAACCCGTGTTACCGCCGTGAAAGGGCGATGTCCTAGGCCCCTAGACGATGGGGACGTTTGAGGCTCGCAAATCGTACCCGTTTGTCAGCGCCTGACCAAACTCGCTTATCTAGGCTCTTAATTAACGCTGTTGAAGAGTGCGAATTGCATAGAGCGAGGAAACAATCAGCGCTACGCCAGCTGCAAAGAGGCCGGCAATAGCCCCCAGTGAGCCACCTAAAGTTTCAGCGACAAATTCACCGACAGAGAATGTTGCGATGGTGACAGCGCCTGCAAGCAGTGGCCATGAGCGCTCGCGCAAGAAGATCCGCACAAGAACAATAACAACCAAAGTTGCTGTTACATAAGAGGCGAGGTGAAGATCACGAACAAACTGCGCTTGTATCGCAATAAATAGAGTTGCTGCCGCCAACAAGTAACCCAAAGTCTTATGCACTAGTCCGCGATTGATGACATAGAGCCAGATAGATCCAAGTGCAATCCAGAACAGTGAAGCAAGGCCAAACGCAGCTGCATCATCACGATCCTGCGTAATGGTCGCAGATGCCATTAAGAAGGTAATAAAGAGAAAACCGTATGAAGCAAGGTGCAGTAGCTCTGTGCGGTTTCGGTAGAAGAATGTGCAGACCACTGCAGTACCGGCAGCAAATGCCGTTAATGGAGCGCGATCCATATCGATAAAGATTGCAACAGAACCCGTCGTTGCTATTCCTGAACCGGCCGCAAGAACGCTGGCAAGACGTGCGCGTACTGGCGATGTTGTTCCGAGTGCATACGAAATTCCAGCAAGAGTTACAGCAAGGGCTGCAAAGATCCCACTCTTTACAGGAGTCGAAACTTCATCAAATCGCTGGATGATAAAAGTGAGAACGGCAACTGCAATAAATGCGCCGCCGAGATAGCCACCTATTTCGGCGAAGATGCTCTTTCGCGATTCAGGTAGGCTGGCACTTGCTGCATAGCGATCAGAAACTAACTCTGCCTGGGCAGATGAAAGAGAACCTTCGGCCACTAATTCTTTAAGAGCTTTGTCGAGCTCGTTATTTTTCATAGGTACAGGCTACGCGAGGCTCCAGCGAATAGTGATTGAAACGGTCACATCTTGCTGACCTAAATCAATAACAGTTGCATCTGATTCAGCCTTTGCCATGGCAAAGATTGGCGCTGAAATCTGTGGGCTTGAGTTCTCAACAAGGTAGGTGACCTTGCCGAGCTTTACGCCAAGAAGAGATGCATATGAGACAGCCTTAGCCTTTGCATTCTTCACCGCAGCAGCGCGAGCTGAAGATGTCGATTTTGATGTATCTAAGACAAATGGTGTCGCTGCATTGATTTGAATTTTATCTGAACCTGCTTCGACGATGGCGTCGACTACATCGCCAGCAGTTGAGGCTGCGCGAACCACGATCGTGAATGACTGAGATGCGCGGTAGCCGGTCAGAGTTGATGTTCCATCTGCTCCGTACGTGTATTCAGGGTAGACAGTCACATTCTGTGTTGCGATATCGCGCGCATCGACCTTAAGAGCCAAAACAGCTGCACGAAGTGCCTTTGCACTGTTTGCAGTGGCTGTTGTTGCCGCCTTGCTTGTTGCTGCAACATTAGAAGCCGTTGCATTTACTCGAACCGCATCAGGGACAACAGTGACAGTGCCTTGTGCAGAGACTGTTACATGACGTGTTGGCGCTGCCTGTGCAGAAGGTGCGATTAACGCAGTTGCTGCAATAAGGGCTGAAACGATGAGTGATTTACGAGTAAGTGCAGATGTTTTCATGCACTAAGTATGGCCTATCGATTCTGTGAAGAGTTATAGAGATTTGAGTGATCGCTCACCATTTTCTCAAGAGAAAATAGTTCATGTGCGCGCCTTTTGCCACCAGAACCTAAGCGCTCACGTAGCTCTGCATTACCCGCAAGGGCGCTAAGGGCACTAGCCATTGCACCAGGTGCTGCCGCTGTGAGAAAACCTGTTTGATCGTCAACGACGATATCTGCAATTGATCCCACTCTCGGAGCAACAATCGGTAACCCTGCCTGAGCAGCTTGAATCAGAGTTAAAGGAATTCCTTCGTTATCACTGGTCAATATGGCGATATCACTTGCCGCAAAGAGCTCAGAAATGTCTTTGCGCCAACCCAAGAAAGTAACTGGCAGATTTTCTCTCGCTGCGCGCACCTTTGAGCTTTCGAAGAGCTCCCCTTCGCCCGCCACCAAGAAGTGCATATCTACTTCACGCTTCACAATATCTGCAACAACATCTAACAATCGATCTGGACGCTTGATCTGAGTAAGCCGGCCAACAAAGGTGCAATACAAAGTATCTGCGCCAAGCTCTAACTCTTTACGCAGCGCAGCTTTTGAAGCAACCGTCGGTTCTGCAAGACCTGGATAGAAGACGCTGTATTGAGAAGCTTTACCGATACCCGCTGCAATTAAATCGTTCTTTACTTCGTTTCCAACCGCTACTAAATAATTTGTGCGCTTAGCCAAGAACTTCTCAATGGCAACAACGAGTGCAACTTTCCATCCCGCAAAGTAACCATGCAAGAGATGGCCATGGAATGTATGAATACGAAGTGCACCACGGCCGGCAATGATTGAAGCCAAGCGCCCGAGAACACCAGCCTTAGCGGTATGTGTATGAATGACATCCGGTTTAAATGTTCGGATTGTTCTAATGAGACCTATAAATGCTGTGAGATCGGCAAGAGGAGAAACCGAGCGACCCAGACCTGCAATACGAGTTGCCTTGATATCAGTGGCTACTTCATCAAGATAATCTGCTTCCGTCTCATCGCAATAGCCGGTGATGAGAATCTGCTCGTACTTTGAAGAATCAAGGCCGCGCATCAACTCAGCAACAATCACGGCAGGGCCACCCACATTCATGCGGGCGATAATCTGCATAACCTTAATTGGTTTGGCCATGTGGTTATCTTCTCGCAAAATAGCGGGATAATTAAACTTATGACATCTGGGCAATTCGTTTCCAACTGCACCGCAAGCGCCATGGTGCAGGCTGCCCAATCGCTAAAAGATGGTCACCTTGTTACCTTCCCAACTGAAACTGTTTATGGACTTGGCGCAGATGCCACCAATGCAGCAGCAGTTGCTCGCATATATGAAGTAAAGGGTCGCCCTGCAGACCACCCGCTAATCGTGCACCTTGCAGATATGCAAGATATCGCCGATTGGTCTGATGAAATTCCTGATTACGCAATCGTTCTAGCGCGCGCTTTCTGGCCTGGCCCAATGACTCTCATTCTTAAGCGCAGCAACCTTGCCAAAGATTTCATCACTGGGGGACAGGAGACCGTTGGCCTTCGCGTACCTAATCATGTAATCGCACTCGCTCTTCTTACTGAATTTAAAAAACTAGGCGGCAAAGGTTTAGCTGCCCCAAGCGCCAATAGATTCGGCCACGTCTCACCAACTACAGCAAAGGCTGTGCACGATGAACTTGGCGAATTCCTGAATAAAGAGGACTTAGTTCTAGATGGTGGTCCATCACTTGTTGGCGTTGAATCCACAATTATCGATTGCACAGGAGAAGCACCACGCATTCTTCGCCCCGGTGCAATAACAGAGGCAGATATCGAATCCACCACCGGTCTTAGCATTGCAGAAAGCTCAACAGATATCCGGGTGAGTGGTTCACTTGAAAATCACTACGCACCTCAGGCAAAAGTTCTTCTCGATCAACAACCACAAGTTGGAGATGGATACATCGCACTTGCTGACATGGAAACCCCTGCGGGCGTTATCAGAATTGCATCCCCAAAAACCAATGAAGAATTTGCCCGCATCTTGTATTCATCGCTGCGCGCAGCCGATGAGCAATCCTTGTCTCGAATCGTGGTCGCCCAACCTCAAGGTGATGACATCGCCATCGCCATTCGCGACCGATTACTGCGCGCCAGCCGCGGTCGGTAAAGTCCTTAATCAAAGACCTTCACTAAAGATATTAATTCGAGCATAAGAGTCCTAGCGATTCCAACGCTTTGCGATTAATCTGAGGTTATGTCCAATCAGAAATTAGTTGCTGGCGTAGATTCATCGACCCAGTCTGTGAAGGTAGTCATTCGCGATGCGCAATCAGGTCAACTGGTGCGTGAAGGAAGAGGTACTCACCCTGACGGGACAGAAATCAATCCAGAGATTTGGCGCGAGGCTCTTAATGGCGCAATTGCAGCAGCCGGTGGTCTCGACGATGTTTCAGCAATCTCAGTGGCGGGGCAACAACATGGAATGGTCGCGCTCGATAGCGATGGCGCAGTTATCCGCGATGCACTTTTATGGAATGACACCCGATCTGCGCCGGCTGCGTTAGCTCTCAATAAAGAGTTGGGTGGTGATGCAGAGACAGCCAAGAAAGTCGGTTCAGTTTTAGTTGCATCATTTACCGCATCGAAAGTTCGCTGGCTTGCAGATAGCGAGCCAGCCAACGCTGCTCGCGTTGCATCGGTAGCCCTTCCACACGATTGGTTATCGTGGCAATTACAGGGTGGAGGAACTTTCGATACATTATTTACCGATCGAAGCGATGCTTCCGGCACTGGTTACTTTGATCCAACAACCTCGCAATACCGGAACGATATTTTCTCTCTTGCACTTCGACGCGATGGACAATTTCATCTGCCAAAAATTATTGCCCCCGGAGCTTTTGGTGGAGAAACAAAGACGGGAGTTCCTATTGCCGCTGGCGCCGGAGATAATGCAGGCGCAGCCTTTGGTATTCAAGCAGAGCCTGGCGATGTAGTTGTCTCTCTCGGAACCAGCGGTACCGCCTTTGCTGTTTCATCAACTCCAACACACGATGCGCAAGGATTGGTTGCTGGATTCGCAGATGCTTCAGGCCGTTATCTCCCACTTGTCTGCACACTGAATGCGGCGCGCATTCTTGATGCAGCAACTCGCATACTTGGTCTTTCTCACGACGAGGTCGGAGAGTTAGCGCTGACTGCAAAACCAGGTGCAGGTGGACTCTCCTTACTTCCTTACTTTGAAGGGGAGCGCACACCTAACCGTCCAACGGCTCGTGGTGCATTTAGTGGGATGAACCTTGCAAATTCAAATCGTGCAGATATGGCTCGAGCAATGATTGAAGGAATGCTCTGCGGATTAGTTGATGCAGTTGATGCGCTAGAAAAATTAGGTGTTGGTATTAATCGAATTCTTCTAATCGGTGGAGCTGCAAAGAATCCGGCAGTTGCACCAATTGCATCAGCGCTCTTCGGACGTGAAGTTCTTCTGCCACCTCCTGGTGAGTACGTTGCAAATGGCGCAGCACGACAAGCTGCGTGGGCCTTGCTCGGTGGAGAAAGTGCACCTCGTTGGGATCTTGGAGATGTGCAACATGTTCAAACAGCAGCAACTCCTGACGTTGTTGATCAATACAGACTCTTGCGTGATCGAACCGAAAACTGGGATTAATCCAGCAGGATTCTCTTGGCTTTCCAGATATTGGAAATAGCGTAAGATTCACCGCGTCTGCACTTGCCGCAGGCGGTGGGGCCTATAGCTCAGTCGGTAGAGCAACGGACTTTTAATCCGTGGGTCGACAGTTCGAGCCTGTCTGGGCCCACTCACCCTCTCACCCAGATATGAGATTGATATCCATATATTGATACTTCTCACTATCCTCTTCTGAAACTCCCAGCTAGCCCGTACCCTTTCGCTATTCGCATCCGCGATACCGAAAGGAAGACACGTGAAAAAAATTAAACTCGCTTCACTTGTCGCTGCAGCAGCACTTGTTCTTACAGGTTGTGGAAGCAGTGATTCAGGTTCAGCTGGCGGTTCAATTACCGTCGCTTACCAAAATGACATCAGCACACTCGATCCTGCAATTGGTTATGACTGGCAGAACTGGTCAATCATCAAGAGCCTCTTCAGTGGTTTGATGGATTACGCGCCAGGAACATCAGATTTGGTTCCTAACCTTGCAGCAGAAGAACCAGAAATTTCTGCTGACGGTAAGACATTTACATTTAAGTTGCGCACAGGAGTTAAGTTCCACAACGGCCGTGAAATGACAGCCGAAGATGTGAAGTACTCAATCGAGCGCACAGTCAATCCAAAGACTCAGAGCCCAGGAGCAGGATTCTTCGGCATGATCGCAGGATATGACGATGTCGCATCAGGAAAGTCAGAGACAATCTCTGGAATTGAAGTTGTTGATCCTTCAACAGTTAAGTTCACACTTTCACGTCCAGATGCAACATTCCTTCACGTAATGGCAATTAACTTCTCATTCGTTGTTCCAAAAGAAGAAGTTGAGAAGTACGGCGAAGACTTCGGTAAGAACCCAGTTGGTACAGGTGCTTACAAGTTCACAAAGTGGACACTTGGACAAGAGTTGGTAATCTCAAAGAATGCTGACTACTACAAGGAAGGCCTACCAAAGGTTGATGAGATCAAGTTCGAAGTTGGCGTAGATCCAACAGTTGCACTTGCTCGTCTTAAGTCAGGTGAAGTTGATCTTCTAGGAGACAGCATCCCTGCAGCTAGCTACGTTGCAGAATCAGAAGATTCAGCTAACAAGGGCCTCATCATCGAGGGCGGTCAACTACAGACAGGTTATGTAACACTGAATGTAAAGACAAAGCCATTCGATAACGTAAAGGTTCGCCAAGCTCTTAACCATGCAGTCAATAAGGATCGCATCGTTCAGATCATCAACGGTCGCGCAGTTCCTGCAAACCAGCCATTGCCACCATCAATGCCAGGTTATGACAAGAACTACAAGGGCTTCGGCTATGACGTAGCAAAGGCAAAGGCACTTCTTGCAGAAGCAGGACTAGCTAACGGCTTTAGCACTGAGCTTTGGACAAGCAACACAGATCCAAACCCACGTATCGCACAAGCAATTCAGCAAGATCTTGCTGCAATTGGTGTGAAGGTAACAATCAAGAGCCTTGCACAGGCAAACGTTATTGAAGCTGGCGGAAACGGCACAGCTCCAATGATCTGGTCTGGTGGAATGGCATGGATTGCTGACTTCCCAGATCCAAGCAACTTCTGGGGTCCAATCCTCGGTTGCGGTGGAACAGGTGCAGGCGGTTGGAACTGGTCTAAGTACTGCAATCAGAAGCTTGATGCAGAAGCAACCAAGGCTGACTCAATGACAAATCCAAAGGATGCAGAAGCTCGCGTTGAGTTGTGGAAGTCAATCTTCACACGTGCGCAAGATGAAGCACCATGGATTCCAATCTTCAACGAGAAGCGCATCACCATGAAGTCTGAACGACTTGGTGGAGCTGACGCACTCTTCGTTGATCCAGTACACATTCCTGTTAACTACGATCAGATCTTCATTAAGTAGTACAGGACTCGTATACATATGCTTCATAGCATTCATGCTAAGGACCACCATTTTGGGTGGGATCACACGATCCCACCCAAGATGGTTGTCTCACCTGGCGCAGAGATCGAGATTGAAACTCTCGATTCTTCTGCCGGCCAGCTCAGCGCCAATTCAACAGTTGCAGATCTCGTTGCGCTCGATTTCGGTCGCGTCAATCCTGTAACTGGTCCGATCTTCGTCGAAGGTGCAGAACCAGGCGATGCGATAAAAATTACCTTTCAGGAATTTAACGCATCAGGTTGGGGCTGGACTGGAAACATTCCTGGCTTTGGCCTGCTTGCAGATCAATTCACAGAACCAGCGCTTCATATCTGGAAATACGATTCTTCAAACCCACAGACATCAACATTTTCAGGTGGTGGGCAAGTTCCTCTGAAACCATTTGTGGGCACCGTCGGTTTAGCTCCAGCAGAAGCAGGTCTCCACTCTGTAGTTCCTCCACGTATCGTCGGTGGAAATATGGATATCCGCGATATGTCGCAAGGCACCGAACTCTTACTTCCAGTTGAAGTAACAGGCGGCCTTCTCTCACTTGGTGACACACATGCTGCACAAGGTGATGGCGAAGTATGCGGAACTGCAATCGAAAGCCCAATCAATGTTGTTATCAAAGTTGATTTGGTTAAGGGAGCAAACATTCCTTCACCGCGATTTAAGACAGCAGGTCCTGTCTCTCGCCACCTAGATACAAAGGGATACCACGTCACAACTGGCGTTGGCCCAGACCTCATGACATCTGCTCGCGAGAGCGTTGCACGTATGGTCGATTTCTTGATGGCAGAAAAGGGCATCTCTGCAATGGATGCATACATGTTATGTAGCGTTGCAGGCGATCTTCGTATCTCAGAGATCGTAGATATGCCTAACTGGATCGTCTCCTTCTACTTCCCACGTTCTGTTCACGAATAAGTAGATAATTACTCAATGACCCAAGCAGTCTTAAGCGTTTCCGATCTGGAAATTTCATTCGCAACCGAAAGCGGAAGAAATACAGTGGTCGAGGGAGTCTCTTTCTCGATTGCTGCCGGAGAGGTGCTTGGGCTAGTTGGTGAGAGTGGTTGCGGTAAATCTGTTACAGCGATGAGCTTGGTATCTCTTCTTCCTTCCCCACCAAGCCGTCGCGAAAAAGGTTCGATCAAGCTACTTGGTCGCGAGATTGCAGGAATTTCTGAATCAGAGTTACAGGCTATTCGCGGCGCAGAAGTTGGCTTTATCTTCCAAGAACCAATGAGCAGCCTTAACCCTGTTCTCACAATCGGATATCAACTCAGCGAAGCGATACTGCTCCATAAAGATATTGATAAGAAGGAAGCTCACGCAAAGGCAGTTGAGATGCTCAACCTCGTCGGCGTCAGCGATCCTGAACTTCGCATCAATCAATACCCACACGAACTTTCAGGCGGAATGCGCCAACGCGTCATGATTGCAATGGCGCTTATGTGCTCTCCAAAACTTTTAATTGCAGATGAACCAACTACAGCGCTCGATGTAACTATTCAGGCGCAGATTCTCGATCTCCTTAATACGCTTCGCAGCAAACTCGGTATGTCTATCTTGATGATTACCCACGACCTTGGTGTTGTTGCAGAAACCTGCAGCCAGGTAGTTGTTATGTACGCCGGTCGCATCGTCGAGCGCGGCCCAGTTGCAGAAGTTTTTGCTAACCCACAGCACCCATATACAAATGCGCTCATCGCTTCATCTCCACGAGGTGCTGCACGTCAGACCCAGCTTCCAACTATTCCTGGAATTGTTGCAGCCCCTGCCGATCGCAAAGTCGGATGTTCCTTTGCTCCTCGTTGCACACAGGTAACCGACCAGTGCAGAACTCAGAAGCCAGTACTCACAAACGCTGCGCATGCAGTGGAATGTTGGAACGCATGAGCAACCAACCACTATTAAGCGTTTCAGGACTCGCTAAAGAGTTCTCCATCAAAGGTAATAAGCAGAAGATCAAGGCTGTCGATGGTGTCTCATTCTCACTCAACGCCGGAGAAACTCTTGGTGTGGTTGGTGAATCAGGTTCAGGTAAATCAACTCTTGGTCGCCTAGTTCTTCGTCTTCTCGAACCAACTGCCGGTGAGATCAACTTTGATGGCCAGAAGATCAGCGATCTCAACCCTAAAGAGTTACGCGCTGCTCGCCGCCAGATGCAGATGATCTTCCAGGATCCATTTGCATCCCTAGACCCACGTATGACAATCGAAGCGCTGATTCGCGAACCGCTCGATGTTCACAAAATTGGAACCGCTGCCGAGCGCGCAGAGATGGTCAAGAAGATCATCGGCCATGTTGGTCTGACCGAAGATGCGCTATCTCGCTACCCACACGAATTCTCAGGCGGACAGCGACAGAGAATCAGCATCGCTCGCGCAATCATTACTCGCCCAAAGCTGATCGTTGCCGATGAACCAGTATCCGCTCTCGATGTTTCGATTCAATCGCAGATTCTTAACTTAATGCTCAATCTTCGTAAAGAGATGAATCTGACTTACATCTTTATCTCTCACGACCTCTCGGTTATCCAGCACATTGCAGACAAGGTCGCAGTTATGTACTTGGGCAAGATTGTCGAATTTGCGCCAGTTGATGAAATCTTCTCTAACCCACAGCACCCATATACAAAGGCGCTTATCTCTGCCGTTCCACAGATCAACCCAGCAGATCGCACCAATCGTGTTGTGCTTACAGGCGATATTCCAAGCCCTGCATCACAACCTTCAGGATGTCACTTCCACCCACGTTGTCCAATTGCCCAGAAGCAGTGCTCTGAAACCGAGCCACAACTTCGCACAATTACTACTGCAGATCATTTAGTTTCATGTCACCTAGCAACTGGGGCGGTGAAGTAAATGAAAACCTTTAAGCGTTTGCTCAAGCGCAAGATTGCACTCTTCTCTTTCGCAGTCATCATTCTCATCGTTGCATCAGCAATCTTCGCCCCTTTACTTGCACCGTATGACCCAAACCAGCAATTTGAACAAGGGCTCACTCTTCAAGGGTCACCACTTGCACCGAACTCTGAATTTATTCTCGGTACAGATCTTCTTGGTCGCGACCTTCTGTCTCGCCTTATGTACGGTGCACGCACATCGCTCTTTATCGGTCTGCTCGCAAATGGATTCGCGGTTCTACTCGGAACATTTATCGGCGTAGTCGCTGGCTTTGTTCGCGGTCGCATAGGTTCTGCCATCATGCGCTTTACCGATTTGATGATGGCTTTCCCAGCGTTACTTCTTGCAATCACACTCGCAGCAATCTTCTCTCCAAGCCTCTTTATCGTGGCCCTCGTCATCGCAATGGTGAACTGGGTGCAGATCGCACGCGTTATCTATACTCAAACAATTTCGATTTCTGAAAAAGAGTTCATCGAAGCATCTCGTAGCCTCGGCGCAACAAATACACGCATTCTTCGCCGCCACGTTCTTCCGCACCTTGCTCCATTCGTCATGGTCTGGGCAACCCTCGGTATCTCAACAACGGTTCTATTAGAGGCAACACTCTCCTTCCTTGGAATCGGTGTTCGCCCACCTACTCCAAGCTGGGGAAATATCATCTTTGAAAACCAGACTTACTTCTCGACAGCTCCTTGGCTTGTCTTTATTCCAGGGGCTGCAATCATCTTATTAGCACTCGCCTTTAACTTCCTTGGCGATGCGCTGCGCGATGAACTCGACCCAACACAGAGAGGTCGCCAGTAATGAAGACCTACATCCTTCGCCGCCTTGGCCAATCATTCTTCATTCTCCTTGGCGTCTCATTCATAACCTTCTTACTTCTTTACATCTTGCCCGCAGATCCTGCCCGCCAGATTGCAGGACGCAGCGCAACTCCTGAAGCTGTTGCCAATATCCGTGCACAGCTCGGTCTTGATCAACCACTCTTTGTTCAATACTGGAACTACCTCATCAACTTATTCCAAGGCGATTTCGGTCGTTCATATCTACAGAAGACAGATGTCGCAGAGCTCATTCAAAGCCGTATGGCACCAACGCTACTCTTGATGTTCTCTGCAATTCTTATTGAACTTCTCATTGGTCTTGCTGCAGGAATTTACTCTGCAGTGCGCCGCGGCAAAGGTGGAGACAAGACCATCATGGTCCTCTCCTTTATCGGAGTCTCATCCCCACAATTCATCGCTGCGATTCTCGTTCTCTACATCTTCGCTGTGAAGTTGAGCTGGTTCCCAATCGGCGGCTATGGCACTTTTGCACACCTTGTTCTTCCAGCACTTACTCTCGGTGTTCTCGGCAGTGGTTGGTATAGCCGCGTGATGCGTTCAAGCATGATCGACATTTTGCGTCAGGATTACATCCGTACAGCTCGTGCAAAGGGCGCAAAAGAAAATCGCGTTGTCTTTGTTCACGCTTTTAGAAATGCAGTTCTTCCTATCGTTGCCATGATTGGTATCGATATTGGAATTTTCATGAGCGGAATCGTCGTCGTTGAGTCTGTCTTCGGCTGGCCGGGAATCGGCCAACTTGCTTGGCAAGCAATCCAGCGTGTGGACATTCCAATCATCATGGGCGTAACCCTGGTCTCAGCAATCGCCATCGTTATCGGCAATCTGATTGCCGACCTATTGGCTCCATTTGTTGATCCCCGCATCAAACTCAAGGGCTAATTTTTATAAGTTATTTAATTGAAAAGCCGACGGGAAGTTCTAGTCGGTTCTTAGCAAGTAGCGCTTCATCTTTCAAAATATCTGATGTCTTTCCATCTGCCACGATGATTCCACCAGAGAGAATTACTGAGCGCTCACAGAGTTCTAGGGCGTAGGGAAGATCGTGGGTCACCATCACCATAGTGATATCAAGTGATCGAGCAATATCTGCCAATTCACGGCGGCTTGCTGGATCTAGATTTGATGAGGGCTCATCCATCACAAGAATCTCTGGCTTCATCGCAAGAACTGTTGCAACTGCTACGCGGCGACGCTGACCGAATGAAAGGTGATGTGGCGGGCGATCTTTGAATTCGCGCA
>Ga0209230_10000789_pt1 | contig 12369 bp, 10 predicted proteins | sample LakOntMetagenome_FD_187467 | JGI IMG/M metagenome (GOLD analysis project Ga0209230, IMG submission 187467) | Freshwater and sediment microbial communities from Lake Ontario - Sta 18 epilimnion Metagenome (SPAdes) (version 2) | ecosystem: Environmental > Aquatic > Freshwater > Lentic | place... | reverse complement strand
CTCGGTTGAAATCTAAATGGGCAATAATTGCCGCCGCATTGGCCTCTACAACCTTGTAGAGATCTTCCGAGATTAATGGTGAATTCTTGTCATGCTTATCAACATAATTGTATAAAGATTTACATACGAATAAGAAATCTGATTCACTATTTTTGTGGTGATTAGAGACCACGATTCTAGCCGCCAAGGTGCCATAATCATGGTGAATAGATGACATGGACGCGCACTGATCGGCGGTGAGCTCGTCTATTTTGGTAGTGGAAATCTTGTCATAGAGTTGGTCAATGACTTTCATGGCGAGTTGGGTATAATTAATCTTGATTCCGACTTCTTGACCGATGGTTTTAATGCGTCGCAGAATCTTGTCAAAAGATACGATTTCAATTACGCCGTCGCGTTTTAAAACACGCATCTCATCACCTGTATTATTATGTTGCATCTTACAATATAATAATATTTGACGAAATATCTAAATGGTTTTACAAATTTTTACATTTCAAACGCCGACTCTTTGAGTCGGCATCTTTTAATGTGAAAATGAAACTGTTACTTTATAACCGATAAATTGGAGAGCATCAAAGATGCTCCATGTGTAACCGCCTTTGGCGGTTATTCCTTTGTTATATTCAATAATTCTGCTCCCTTCGGGTGAAGAATTATGATATATAAATCGGCATTTCAAAGGTTAAAAGGTTTATTATAAGTTTTGCAGATCAATCAAACATTTGCTTTTTTGAAATATCAACACGTCCGCCACTTCCTTCTTCTTAGGTTTCCTATGCTCACACCCAGTGACCCGTTCCAATTCAATAATTGACCATATTTCGCGGATCTTCGGCAAGGCCGCGGCAAACCATTCCCGATTTCTATGAACCAACACACACGAAAACATCTCACAATACCAATAAATGCGCTTAAACAACACATAATCATCTCTATTGGCCTGTTTCTGTTGTTCAATCCATTCGTTGATTGCCGATCTCTTTATCGGAATGTCTAGAGGCATGTAGACGTATTTCGGCGAATTGTCCACGAAATCGCGCTTAATAAAATAGAGAATGACACCATTGTATTGATATTTGTAACTATTTTGATAGAAGTCGTCTTCATCGCATTCTTTGAAAACGGTTTCCACGAAATCGCATTCTTCCAAATCGCATACTTCCATTTGGACCTGCATCTGGATCCAATAGGGCATGGACGGGATTCCATTAACTTCGCGATTTACCACATTCTTGATTTCCAACATGCGGCCATAGAGAGGCGAACTGCGTGACAAAACAATGCCATCGGGTGAAGCGCCGATGAAGGGATGCTCGCGATGCTGAATACATCCAAATTCACCAATCCGGATTTCATTTCGCATCTCATATATCATGGCCGATAGAGGTTCGTATTTGACACCCCAATGTAATGTAGATTGCGTATTAACCGAGGTTTGAACTGATGGTTGTATTTGTGACATTTGCTTAGTATGTTCCATTTGAACATACTTACTTTGCGTTTGTAAATGCATTTCTTCGTCGCCTTCCACACTATTTCCTCTGTCGCGCGCTTGACATGGCTTACATTTCTCACAAATCAAACTATTCACATTTGCGTCACTGCCGAGCGCCTTCCAAATATTACTGGCGGTTATGAGACCATGCCGAAATGTGTACCATTCCGGAGTGCGCTGGGCGGGTTGGTATGCGGAATTAACAACGTGCATCCTCTCATCAATTGTCTCTATCGGCAAATTCACATAATGATGCGACTTGGGATTCTTATAAGACCGACGACGCATTCCGATCAGTTTCAAATAACTGGTCGCGAATATGCGGATTTGCTCGCGAAATTGGTCAAATGCGTCTTCATTTTCGGGGTCAATGTATCCAGAACATACACAGTCTTCAAACGCGGTTTGAGCGGCGGAATCCACCATTTTTTCAAAAAAATCAGGATGCGATAATTCAATGATGTTTTTTTCTAAATAAGACTGGAAAAATTCGTGGGATTCTTGTTCTATTTCTTCCAAATCTTCGGTATTCATTGTAAAAGCTCTATATTAATAGTTATATTAATATATCGCATTATTTTTGTATTCTTTCGCAATGTTTATTTATTCGTCCTCAACAACCAATGCGGTTTTCTTCGGAGTCAGCGACTTCAATGTAGAGACCTTTTTCTCCAAATTGCGAATGGTAAATGTGCGCGTGGCAAGATTTAAACAAAGCCCACCGATGTTGGTAATTGTGCCAGTATCGCGGGCATAATCCACGTCCTTTACCTTTGCCAACTTATCTTTGGTAAGGCACTCGCTGAAAAACGTTTTCAATGCCTTGATTTCCTTAAGCGGGAGCGAATTTTCCTTGCCGTATTTCTCGGCATAAGCATGGAGCTTTTGTATTTTAAGGCGCTTATCTAGCTTGTTCCATGGCTCGGTGCTCATATTTTGCTTCTCCTTCTCCAGAAGCTCATCAATCTTATCGGTGGTGGGGTTGGGATCCAACGTGGCGTTTTTCTGTGTGCCCGAGGCTGCAATGAAATTCTTGTACTTGTTCATGATTTTAGTATCAGCAGTTTTGGTAGTAGGTGCTTCAACAGGAGGAGATTCTTCTACAAAAATGTTGTTGATTGATTCTGGTTGAAACATTATATTATTGCGTCGCTTTTATATAGTTATTAATTAAGGTTTATATTGTTTGTATATGTTATTCTAACACGGAACAATGTCTGAAAATGATGTGAAAATAATAAAAATGAAAGTGGGTAAAAAAAAAGAATATTTAGAAGAAGAACCAGATGAAATAAAGAATCGCAAAGTAACTGAAAATTGGACTTTTGATGAGGCGTCTCTATCGCATGAGAATCAATATTTGAATTTGTGTTTGATTGATGAGAATGAAAATGACGAAAGTCCAAGTCAAAGTCAGATAGAGATTCGTCGCCAAATCAATTACAAAATACACAGTTATCGGAGCCAGGACCTGAAAAAAAACAAATACGATGAAAGCTTATTTGTTAATTATGATTATGTGGTTTCTCTATTGCGCGAGAAAAACATGAAATGCTTTTATTGTAAAGAAAATGTGATGTTGTTGTATAATGCTGTAAGAGAGGACAAACAATGGACATTGGATCGCATGGATAATTCCAAGGGGCACAATAGAGGCAACGTGGAAATTGCGTGTTTACTATGTAATTTGCGACGACGCACCATGTACCACGAAAGATACGTTTTCACAAAACAGTTGAATGTTGTAAAAATGTGATTATTACATTTGTAATTCAAATGTCATTTTATTTCTGAATGCCTCATACCCATTTTTGGCAATATATGACATGTTTCGCATGACAACGGCATAGGACGCCCCCGAATGACCATTATTTACTGGATCTTGGAATAGAGTCTGTTTGATGCGATCCAATTGAGGCACGCCACTAGTGAACATGAATCCTCGCTCAGGATCTGGTTCAAAATCTCTTAACCAACCCCATAATTCGCATTGTGTGATTGTTCTGTGGGCAGATATAAAATATGCTCTGCCCATTTCATCAACAAATTCAAATTGACCATCTCCGACAAAGTTAGACATTGCTTTGAAAACAATAGCATTTTTACATTATATTGTTTTGCGAAATCTATTTATCTAGGGTCAAACGTTGTTTTTCAAGGCAAAACGGTGTTTTCTAGGTCAAATGGTGTTTTTCAAGGCAAACCGGTGTTTTTAGCCAAGGCCTTTGGATTTGAAAACCCTAGACATTTGCTCACCCGCTTTAACATCAGGTTCATATGTGTTTGCGTCTCCATAGGAGCGACACGCATAATCAAAAATTGCCACATTATCAAACCCGAGTTTATTTTTCAACGATTTTAATAAATCACTCAGTTTAAATTCAACAACATGTCTTGAAATCATATTGGATGATTTAAAAATACTCATATCAAAGTTTTTGAACAAATCAGATTGTCGTGCCGTTTTGGGATAACGCACATCAATCACATGTATTCCAAGTGGAATAGACAGCGATTTGACATGTTTTACGCTGTTCAAGTCATCCTTAGTTTGTAATATTTTATATTCCGCATCCATGTTCTCAGATTCACGTATTTCTTGTTCCTCATATGTTTCATAAAAAGACGTATATTTGCGATCTTTAGTATAAACCATTGGAGTCGCGTATTTGTGTTCTCTCAACATTTTCAATTCATTATTCAATTCGGATTTGTCAGATTTGCCTTTGTGATATTTAAACATTTCTTTTGAGTGTTCGGCCAAATAATTGAATGACACAGATGGAATATCATATTGTTTGAGAGAAACTCCATTTCTGTAATTATCTGACAATTCGTGCATGACATCTACCACACTGCGGTTTCCATTGTGAAGTTTTTTTGTGAGATGTTTTTTGATAAAATATGGGCTAACACCGGTGACATTGGATTTATTTTCAACATTATAAAAACAAGTCATGGATGCCGCACCGCCGGGCTGAGCCATGCTGAACATCAACGTATTTTCTTTGAGTTTTTCATCTAAATTTGTTTTTAGATCTTGACCATGCATAACAAATAAGAGAATGATTTCGGATTTACCGGCATTTTTAATGGGATCAACGCGCCGCGCATCAAAGTCAATATGCGCATTTTGGGGAGGCGGCGGGACAAGAACATACTGTGGAGGCTCCGTTCTTTCGGGGAGAGGAGTTTTACTTTTATTTTTACGAGTGAATTTTGGAAACGATAGAGACTTTGTAAATTTTGGATTTTTTTGATGTTTATTGTATGTTTTGTTTTTTAATCTGTGACTTTGATTCATATATATATTGGGTTTAGAAAGTGTTTTTTTTAATCTTTGGATAATGTAAATAGGATGTCATCAATCACAAAGACAAAGACAAATCCAAAGGCAAATACAACAAATGCGTCAATATCAAAAGTAACACAAGACAATAAAAATAAATTTAAAACTTTCAAAGACAAATATGATAACACAAAAAAATTAATTAATCAAATAAGACTCAACACTTCCACTGAAAAAGAAAAATTCAATAATTTGGCAACTGTATTAATTAATTTGTATAAAAATTTTGACAACAAATTGGGCAATAATATTTCGTCAAAGTTCACAGGAATCAATCAGATATTAGATAATTATAATTACAACAAATTTATAATATGTATTCAAGACACATGTAAAAACCACAGCAATGATTGTGAAAGTACTTTTGCTTTACAAAACATTAGTGAAGTTTTAAGAAACAAATTTGAAGGAACAGACAAACAAATAATTGTAAAAAACCAACTCGCAACATTATTTATTTTGGATTTTGTCAACATGTGGTTGAGTATAATTGATTTCATTGAAAAAAACCCTAATACGAATGTTTTATATCCTGGATATGAAACAAAATTTTCAAAATTATTCAACGAAATTGTTTCAGATAATACAATATTTGAATATGTAACAGATGAAAATTTAAATAATCAAGAAATTAAAAGAAAATATTTAAAAAACATGTTTTTGGATTATTTGTTAAAAGGAATGGAAATCACAAATAAATGTACTAATAACTTGTCGGACTTGTTTGATACAAATTTTAAAAGTGACAAAACTGACAAAACTGACATTAGTAAATTTATTAAAAGCAATATCGGAGAAGATATATTTTGTATGAAAAATTATGCCATCTATTTTTTTATAAAAAAAGAAACCCAGCCATCAATGACACAAATATTGAAAACAATTGACAATGACAATGAAAAAAAGATTGATGATTTATTAAAAACGGATTTTGATAAAAAATATAAAATTTATGAATTAAAACAAACACTTGACAAAATAAAATCAAATAATTTGCCTGACACCGAATTGTCTAGATTTTGTGATAAAGTACAAAAAAATATAAATGACTCAATTATTAAAAAAATAATAATAACAGCAAATAAAAAAAAATTTATAAAAGAAATATGCGACAGAACTTTTCAAGAACAAATTAAAATGTTTATGTGCGGCAATGTGAAGGATGTTTCAAACATATATTCAATTTTAGAAATTAAAGATATTAGAGAAAAACAACAACTTATTGACAAAAAAAAATGGACGATTGATGATCAAAATAATGATAACATGTTCGCAATTATGGGAATTGAAAATGATTTGAATGATATAATATCGGGAGGAACTCCGAAAGAAAGAGCCGATATAGAAGAGAAAAGAATAGCAGAAGAGAAAAGACTAGCAGAAATAGAAGAAGCCGAGAGGAAAAGATTAGAAAAATTAGCAGCAGAAGAAGCCGAGAGGAAAAGACTAGCAGCAGAAGAAGCCGAGAGGAAAAGACTAGCGGAAATAGAAGAGAAAAGAATAGCAGAAGAGAAAAGAATAGCAGAAGAGAAAAGACTAGCGGAAATAGAAGAAGCCGAGAGGAAAAGATTAGAAAAATTAGCAGAAGAAGCCGAGAGGAAAAGATTAGAAAAATTAGCAGCAGAAGAAGCCGAAAGGAAAAAAAAAGAAGCAGAAGAAGCCGAAAGGAAAAAAAAAGAAGCAGAAGAAGAGAAGAAAAGATTAGCAGCAGAAATAGAGAAGAAAAGACTAGCGGAAATAGAAGAGAAAAGATTAGCAGCAGAAATAGAGAGAAAAAAAAAAGAAGATGAAGATAGAAAAATATTACAAGACTCGCTCTCTTTAAGTTTAAATAAATCTTTAAAAGATTCAGTTGCTCCAATTGTGAATGAGGCTGTTAAAGTTGAACCCAAAGTTGATGTCATTGACAATCAATTACAAGATTCACTTTTATTGGGTTTGAATGGATCATTTAAAGAACAACCCAAAGCGAAAGTTATAGATGATCAATTGCGGGATTCACTTTTATTGGGTTTGAATGGATCATTTAAAGTTGAACCGAAAGCAGTGGTAGATAATAAATTACAAAAATCTCTATTGCCAAGTCTAAATAACTTATTAAACAAAAAAAAGCCAGAAAATGTTAATAATTTGCCAATTGTTAAAAAGGAAGAAGACATAAAATATGCGGATAAAGATTTCATAAAACTTATTATTAAAAATCCCACAACAAATGAAGACGCCAAGACAATAATAAAAATGATAAGTAAAATTAATTCACAAGTTCCACAAGAAATAGATGAAATCGGAAACACGCATTTTCATTACATAGCTGGAAGTTTTTATAAACATGAACAAAAAGAAGCCATGTTTGGAGAGTTTGATTTTGAATTCCGCATCAAATCTTATAATTATCAAAATGCCGAAGGAACAACACCACTCATGATACTATTTTCAAAATGCGAAAATATTGACGATCTAGAAAAGATAAGCATAGAATTTGTTGACGATATTGAACAAGAAGATATATACGGAAACAGCATTTTCTCTATCTTAACAAAAAAAATAGTAGAGTTTTCCAGAAAAGAAATTCAAATCCCAAATGCTTCGTCAAATTTCATAGAAAAAATAATCCAAAATAAAATTACAAGCAAAGACATACCCAACACAATAGATTCAATTGATCCATTGGAAAATACCGCACTTCATTATGTAGCTGGAAGTTTTTTGTCTACGGAAAATAAAATAGAAATTATGAAAGACCAACTTGCCAACATGAATTATCAAAACATTGAAGGCACTACCCCGCTCATGATATTAATAAAACATACGACAAAAGAAGATTTGGAAAAAGAAGACGTTAAAGACTTCATTGCTGAAAATATTGCGGATTTGGAGCAAGAAGACATTTATGGAAACAGTGTCTTCTCTATTTTAACAAAAAAAATCGTAGAATTTTCTGGAGAAGAAAAAGTAGAATTCCCATAATAATAATATAGAAAATCAGACCTTTCTCTATTATTCGCCGCAAAAATGAACTCGGAAGACGCAAATGTAATCAAACAACTGAATTATTTCATATCTATTCGCAAGATTCCCAATCTGATTTTCCACGGGTCTTCCGGGACCGGCAAACGCACCATCGTCGGCAATTTCATCAACCAAATCTACGGCAGTGACCGAAATCGCATCAAATCCAACGTCATGTTTGTCAATTGCGCCCACGGCAAGGGCATACGTTTCATCCGCGATGAGCTCAAATACTTCGCAAAAGCCAATATGCAATGTAACGACAATAATATGTTCAAAAGCATCGTCCTCATGAATGCCGATGAATTGACCATTGACGCCCAAAGTGCCTTGCGCCGTTGTATTGAGCTTTTCAGCCACAATACGCGCTTCTTCATAATTATAGAGAATAAATACAAGCTTTTGAACCCAATTTTGTCCAGATTTTGCGAGATATATATTCCCGACAAGACGCAGATCCGGCAGAACCAGACGAAATATGTGAGCCTACATCACACCGGTATAAATTCCACTTATGAAACGGAGGACTTGAGGGAGGCTCATAGGAAACAAATATTGGACGCCGATTTAAAAGAAATACTTAAAGCCAAATCGCAAACACATTATGACCACAAATGGTTTATGACATATGCGAATCGCCTGTATGAGGAAGGCATTTCGTGCCTGGATATTATAAAATATTTGGAGGAGGATTTAGGAAATGAAAAATTGGTAATTTCGCTGAAATTCTGTTTTAACAAAATCAAGAATGAGTACCGTTGCGAGAAGATGGCGATGTTTTATCTGTTTGATTATGCGTTTTTGCGTTCAAATAAGAGTTTGAAAAACATATCATTTATATAAGTAATTTCAATGGACGATTTCGTGCTTGCCAATTTGAATGAATCGCGTAATGAATGGTGTAGTCGTTTGGTGGGGGTTTTGTGCCCTCTAATAATGGAGGGCATCCGATCCATTTTTAACGAGTCATGGAAAATCAGTTTAGAAAACAACGAGGTGGAGAAGTATTTGATGACTTTTCAGAACTTGTTGTGCCGCATTCCCAAGTGGAACGCAAATATCATTGATGACGAGCGCAAACGCATTATTGAGAAGTCGGGGTGTAATTATCTGGAGGATCTCATTACATGCGTTCATGTAATACAGCTGAAAGTGTTGACCTGTGTGCGAGTCGGCGCGAGACAGAAGAAAATAGACATTTCTATTCCGAAATTGTCGGATTTTATACACAAGGTCTACATCAATTTGGCAAGCAAAATTTACAGAAATGCCTATATCTTTGACAAACACGCGGCGCCGCTACAGCAGCAGAAACATAACCGTGAGTTTGAGATTATTACGGAGGAATGTATTTTGAAGACGATTCGCGAGAGTATTCCGACGGAATCCATTGTGCGGGCATATTTGGACGAATCGGTGGAACAGGAGGAGGAGGAGATCATTGAAAACGCCCCCGAAGAACCCGTTTTGGAAGTTCCAACAAAAGAAGTTTCCAAAGAAATAAAAGAAGAACGCCCGCCTCCTCCGACGTTTGATATGGTGCCTGCTATTTCTAATGTCAGTGAAGAACCCGTCATCACTCGCCTTACATTTGATGATATAGATCACGTGTTGGACGAGAGCGGCAGAGAGGAGAAAATAGAGGCGCCGAAATCAATAGACCGATTGGAGGAAATTAGTGTGTCGCGCAATTTACAGCGAAAATTGGAGGAAGAGGCATCAGACGATGAAGATAAACTTACTATTATGGGCGACGATGTCAATGTAGATCTAGGTATAATGAGTTTTGACGCGCCTTTGAATGACGCAAAAAAAATGGCGGAGGATCTGATTGAGCTGGATTTTGATACCTTCTAAGGTAAAGGAAACCCATGGTTAAGTGTCCTGCTTTGCAGGACACGGGCTGTTGCGCAAAGCGCAACTTGTCCTTTGGATCCTTCCTTTTAAGGGAACCAAGGTTCAAGTTTCATGCTACGCATTAAACAGGCTGTGCCGCCACCGGCGGCACTTATGCCTTATGATCCCTCCTTTACACCTTTTCTCATTTCAAACGCCCATGTCAATATTAAGAACTGATTTAAATATTTGTCAAATAATTATATAGTTATTAGACAAATGTGTAAAGAAAATGGTTGTAAAATTAGGCCATTATTTAACAACAAAGGCGAGACAAAGGCATTGTATTGTTCAGCACACAAAAAGGAAGGAATGGTTGATATAAAACATAAAACTTGTATTGAGTGTAATGTTAGAGCAGTATTTAATGTAAAAGGTGAAGCAAAAGGGTTATATTGTTCAACACACAAAAAAGATGGGATGGTGGATGTAATTAGCAAAACTTGTCTTGAGTGTAATGTTAGACCAAATTATAACAAAGAAGGCGATACAAAGGCGTTGTATTGTATAACACACAAAAAGGAAGGAATGGTGAATGTGAAAAGTAAAACTTGTATTCATCCAGATTGTAAAATTCAGCCAAGATATAACAAAGAAGGCGAGACAAAGGCGTTGTATTGTTCTAAACACAAAAAAGAAGGAATGGTGAATGTGAAAAGTAAAACTTGTATTCATCCAGATTGTAAAACACAATCGTGTTTTAACAATGAAGGTGAAACAAAGGCATTATATTGTTCTAAACACAAAAAAAAGGGGATGGTGGATGTTTTTAAAGAAACTTGCATTCATCCAGATTGTAAAATTAGACCAAATTATAGTAACGAAGGCGAGACGAAGGCCTTGTATTGTGTAATACACAAAAAGGAAGGGATGGTGGATGTGAAAAACAAAACTTGTATTCATCCAGATTGTAAAATTAGTCCAGCATTTAACAAAGAAGGTGAAACAAATGCGTTATATTGTGCTACACACAAAAAGGAAGGAATGGTGAATGTGAAAAGTAAAACTTGTATTCATCCAGATTGTAAAATTATACCAAATTATAATGTAGAAGGTGAGACAAAGGCATTGTATTGTTTAGCACACAAAAAGGAAGGGATGGTTAATGTGAAAAATAAAACTTGTCTTGAGTGTAATGTTAGACCAGCATTTAATGTAGAAGGTGCGAAAACAGCGGTGTATTGTGTAACACACAAAAAGGAAGGAATGGTGAATGTAATTAGCAAAACTTGTAAAAGTGAATGGTGTTCAACGCGAGTTCAAGAAAAATACGATGGCTATTGTTTATTTTGTTATATCAACTTATTCCCCGATAAACCAGTATCTCGCAATTACAAAACCAAAGAATATGCTGTGGTTGAACACGTCAAGACCAAGTTTCCCAATTATAAATGGATTGCAGATAAAATTGTAAACGGAGGTTGTTCTAAACGCCGCCCTGATTTATTATTGGATTTGTTATACCAAATTGTTATTGTAGAAGTAGACGAAAATCAGCATACTGACTATGATTGTAGTTGTCAAAATAAACGCATAATGGAGTTATCACAAGATTTGGGACACAGACCCATAGTATTTATCCGATTTAATCCTGATGATTACGAAAAAAATGGAACAAATGTAAGTTCATGCTGGGGTCAAGATAAGAAGGGAATATGTGTCGTAAAAAAATCAAAAAAGGATGAATGGATCCAAAGGTTAAATGTATTAGAAGAACATATCAATTACTGGATAAATCCAGAAAATACAACAAACAAAACTGTTGAAACAATTCAGTTATTTTATGATGTGTGAAAATTGGGCGTTTGAAATGAGAAAAGGTGTAAAGGAAACCAAGGTTAAGTGTCCTGCTTTGCAGGACACGGGCTGTTGCGCAAAGCGCAACTTGTCCTTTGGATCCTTCCTTTATTTTTATTGTAAACTTTACCTCCTTAATTCCAGTCGTCGGGTCTGTTCTTTTTCCCGCCATCATACGGCACTGCGAATCCATTTTTTATCATCCATTCATTTAAATGTGCTCCATCTAAATGAACATCAGCCAAAATCCGGCCATACTTTTCCGTTTTGACATTCGTCAGCGTTACCTTTTTGCCCATGATTTTTGAGCTAAGCGCGTCTCTTGCCTCTATCGCCTTCGCTTTTTCATTCGCATTTTTACTAGACATTTCAGCACTATCTATGCCCGCCAGCCTAACACTGAATTTGTATTTCGGTGATCCCGAATAAGGCAATTTTGATACTATAGTTATTGTGTCACCGTCATATACTTTTATGACATGCCCTTCATTGATCGGGGGGACAAAGGGTTGGATATCGTCAAAGTAATCGGAATTTTCTTTGGGCATTTCTGAACCGCAGATAGAGAAGCATAAAAATTTCATTGTTATATTATTTTGATGATGAATTTGTCGGGCATTTCGCAAATCAATTTTTGTTTGGTAAATTGTATTATTAATGCTTAATAATATTTTGTAAACGGTGTATTATTAATGCTTAATAATATTTGCGTTATATTATCTTCATTTAAAAGCCCTTTCAAAATATAAATGGAAACAGTCATTTCAATAATTGTATTTAGCACATTTTTGTTCATTTTAGTAAAGATGATAGACATGAA
>Ga0209230_10000787_pt1 | contig 12392 bp, 12 predicted proteins | sample LakOntMetagenome_FD_187467 | JGI IMG/M metagenome (GOLD analysis project Ga0209230, IMG submission 187467) | Freshwater and sediment microbial communities from Lake Ontario - Sta 18 epilimnion Metagenome (SPAdes) (version 2) | ecosystem: Environmental > Aquatic > Freshwater > Lentic | place... | reverse complement strand
TCGCGCTTCATTTCTGTGCGCATTCCAAAAATAAGCATCGCATTGTTTTTTGTATTTGGGATAAAATGCTGAATTGTGTTTGTCGCAAGCCGTTTTACAAGTTTGATGAAAATGAATGGCATCTTCTTCAAACAGATAATAAGGCGTTAAATCTTGTCCGCCGCCAAACCAACTGTTGATTACCTTTCCATTGTCGTCATACATTTCGAAATAACGCCAGTTGGCATGAACGGTAGGCGCCATCGGGTTTTTTGGATGAATCACCAAGCTCAAACCACAGGCAAAAAAATCAGCTTCTCCTACATTGAACAATTTTTGCATGGAGTCGGGCAATTTCCCATGAACGGCGGAAATGTTCACCCCTCCTTTTTCAAAAACGGCTCCGTTTTCGATTACACGGGTGCGTCCACCGCCCCCTTCGGGTCGGTCCCAAAGGTCCTCACGAAATTTAGCCTGACCATCTGATTTTTCAAGACCCGCGCAGATTTGATCTTGTAGGTTTTGTATGTATTGGTAGAATTTGTTTTTCATTTATGTGAAATATTTCTTTTATCGGTCATAAATGGCATCTCAATTTTTGAAAGTATTTGCCTTCGCAAATTCGATCTTTGTTGCGATTTCATTATTCTAACTCTTTTTGGTTATTCAAATAATCGGAAGCTTTTAATGTATTCACTACATTTTTACCTGTTTTTTCTTCAATTTCTTTGCGCGTATTTCCTGCAATTGTGCCACCTTGTTTGGCAATTTTCTTGTTCTCGGAGAATGTTTGAGGCTTCTTTTCTTTACTGATCTCGGTCGTGGTTGCTTCGGCCAACATATTCAAAACCAATTCTAGGTTGCTCATATTATCGCGCAAGTTTTCCTTTTTTAATCCTTTGTGATTTTTATATTCTTTAACCGACAATCCGCTCCAAGCTTTTGTAATTTCATCGGTCAGTATGGCATATTCCTGTGCTTTATTCACCCCTCGGCTTCCCCATTCATCGGTAAGTTCTTTTCTAACTTCAATACTTTTCAATCGCTGATTGACCCATTCTTTTGAATACCCTTTTTTGAGATAGGTTTCCATTAAACGGTCAAAACCAAGTTCTGGATCTTCAATTTCATCGACACGTTCTCTACCCACTTGCGCCAACCAAAGCTTGAAAGGTTCTGCTTGTTTTGATGGTACCGATTGAATCAAGCGAAACAATTGCTCGGTATCGGCAACGTCTGTTTTATAAAACTTTCCATCCGAAGATTGTAATTTCAGTTGTACGAGATTATCGTACAACTCACTTCCTTCTAGTTTCAATTTCTTTTTTAAGTCGGTCCAATATCTTTTTGGGATCGTGCTTTCTGTTAAAACTTTAACAACATCAATAATAGAAAAATACCATTTTTCATCCTCCTCATTCCAAACAGAACGAATTTGTGTTTGCTCAAATAATTTTATGGCGGATTCTTTGGTCATCATTAGAAATTTTTGATTTGAAAAAAAGCTACAATTTGAGAGAATTACGAAAAAGTAAGCACAAAGAATAATTCTCTGTACTTAATACTTAAATATTTGTACTAAGATTGATACTCCTTCACGGCATCAATAAATGCTTTGGCGTGATCCACAGGAATATTAGGTAAAATACCATGCCCTAAGTTTACAATGTATTTGTCTTTTCCAAATTCGTCAATCATTTCGTGTACCATTTTCTTGATCACTGGAATTGGAGAAAGTAATCTCGACGGATCAAAATTCCCTTGAAGGGTGATGTTTCCACCGGATAGATATCTTGCATTTCGAGGGGAACACGTCCAATCTACGCCTAATGCCGAAGCCCTACTTTTTCCCATTTCGCCTAAGGCAAACCAACATCCTTTTCCGAAAACAATCACCGGCGTGTCGTCGGCCAAAGCTTCCACGATCTGGTTGATGTATTTCCAAGAGAATTCTTGATAATCCACTGGAGAAAGCATGCCACCCCAAGAGTCAAAAATCTGAACAGCATTGACTCCTGCTTTTACTTTTTCTTTCAAATATAAGATAGTCGTATCGGTAATTTTTTGCAATAAAACATGCGCCGCCACTGGATTTGAAAAACAGAATCCTTTGGCCATATCAAAACTTTTAGATCCTTTTCCTTCCACCGCATAGCAGAAAATCGTCCACGGGGAACCCGCAAAACCAATCAATGGTACCTCATCATGCAACATTTCTTTGGTTAACTTGATGGCATCCATTACATAACCCAATGTTTCGTGGATGTCTGGAACGATTACTTTCTCTACATCCTGGATAGTCCGAATTGGATTCGGTAAAAAGGGCCCTATGTTTTCTTTCATCAACACCTCGATTCCCATGGCTTGAGGCACGACCAAAATATCCGAAAACAAAATAGCCGCATCTGGAGCAATTCTCCGAATGGGCTGCACAGTAATCTCAGCTGCTAATTCTGGCGTTTGACAACGGGTGAAAAAATCATATTTATCACGCAATGCGATAAATTCTGGCAAATACCTTCCTGCTTGACGCATCATCCAAACTGGTGGTCGTTGTACCGTTTCTCCTTTTAAGGCTTTTAAAAATAGGTCGTTCTTTATCATTTTTTTTCTATTGGCTACTAGCATTTAGCTATTAGCATTTTAATTAATTATTTTAAATCGTGCTAAAAGCGAATTGCTGAAAGCTGAAAAAGTTTATTTATATTCTTCAATCACGTCTTCAATCACATCCTCTATACTGGGTTGGTTGGCAACGATAATGTTTTTGGTGATTTTAAACAAGGCTTCAGCGGTGGTTTCCCCAATGCAAAAGCAAAGTTCTTTTTTAATGGTGTTAGCTGCCAAATAACTTTCCACGCCCGAAGGACTAAAGAACAAAATGGCGTCCGGTGTTGTTTTTATTTTTTGTGAAGTCAATGTGGTTTCATACACCTGAATTTCATTGAACTTTACCCCAGCTTCTTTTAACGATTTGGGTAAAGTCTCCTTTCGTAAGTTTCCACTAAAAAAAGTATAGCTTTCTGAGGCATAAATCAATGCAATAATTTGGGCTAAATCGGCTGCATAACCCGTGTAAGCCACAACATTAAAACCCGCTTCCGACAATAAAATTTTGGTCTTTAGCCCCACACAAAAAACGTTTTTGGATTTTAAAGACTCGTGTTTTGGATGTTGAAAAAAACTATGAACCGCATTCTGAGAGGTGAAAATCAGATTGTCATTCAAATGACTTAACTCAAAAGGTTGATTTTCGGTTTTGATAAAATCGGCTTCGAGGACCTCAAAATGGGCATTCAATAATTCTTGCTTTTGAGAGGTGGAAAGTATTTTGGTGGATAGTATTCGGATTGGACTTTGCATTATTTTTTTAGCGTTTCTTTGATTTTTTTCATCAATACGGTACCGCCATTTTGTAAAATTTCTTGGGCTGACTCGTATCCTAATTTTTTCCATTGTTCAACAGGAACCGATTTGTCGATTTCTATTTTCTCTTTGCCATCAATAGAAAACAGCACCCCTCTAAATTCGATGGCATCTTCCTTCTCATTGTATTTTGCCAAAGCACCAATAGGCGCGGTACAACCGCCCTCAAGAGTTTTTAAGAATTGACGTTCCATATGGGTACAGATTTCGGTTTCAATATCATTGAGTTGGGCAACCGCTTCTTTTGTAAAATCGTCATTTGCCATTGCTACCACGAGCATTGCCCCTTGAGCAGGAGCAGGAATCATCCAATCGAGGTTGATATAATTCTCCGGTTTGAGGTTAATGCGTTCTAAACCAGCTGCGGCAAAAACGGCCCCATTCCAATCGCTGTCCAGCATTTTTTGCATTCTAGTGTTCACGTTTCCACGCAAATCAACAACAGTATGATTGGGGTATTTGTTCCACCATTGCGCCTGACGACGCAAACTTCCGGTTGCGATTGTCCCTTTTTCTTGTAAAAAATCAAGGTTTCCTTTGTGCACTAAAATATCTAAGGTATTGGCTCGCTCTAAAACGGCCGCTTGGACAATTCCTATAGGCAATGCCGTAGGCACGTCTTTCATCGAATGTACTGCGATATCTACTTGACCATTAATCATCGCTATATCTAAGGTTTTGGTAAAAATACCTGTAATGCCTAATTCATATAAGGGCTTGTCCAACAGAAGGTCGCCTTGCGATTTAACGGCTATAATTTGGGTTTTATACCCTAAATCATTTAATTTTTTTTCGACGGTGTGGGCTTGCCAGAGTGCGAGTTCGCTATCACGAGTTCCGATGCGTATTATTTTACTCATTATTTTGCAGTCGCTTCAATTTGAAATACTTTCTCAATCCACTCGATACTTTCATCGACCATCGTGTTGTCGTCTTTCAAGTGATTGGCAAAATGGGTAGTGATTTTTTGAATGATTCTATTGCTGATGATTTCGGCTTGTTCTTCGTTAAAATCTGCAATTTTTTTACTTTGAAAATTCAATTCGGCCGTTTTTATTGCATTCAACTTTGCTTTTAAAGCATGAATGGTAGGCGCAAATTTTCTGGCTTTGGTCCAAACTATAAATTCCTCTTTTACCTCCGCAATGATCGCTTCAGCAGCTGGAATGTGTTTTTTTCTATTTTCTAAAGTTTCATCGGTCATTTGAGACAAATGATCCATGTGAATTAACGTAACCCCTTCCAAGTCTTTCACATCGTCATTCACATTTTTTGGAATCGACAAATCCAAAATAAGAACCGGCTTTTTTAAATTCAAAATTGCTTTGTCAATCGTAGGGTTTTGAGCGCCAGTGGCTACCACAACGACATCGGCTTTTTGTAACTCTAAATGCAACTCGGAATAATCCTTAACAATTAAATTCAGCTTTCCAGCCAATTTTTCCGCTTTCTCCTTTGTCCGATTGATTAAAGTGATATGCTCGTTTTTAGTGTGTTTTACTAAGTTTTCACAGGTATTTCTGCCGATTTTTCCAGTTCCAAAAAGTAGAATATTCTTGTCTCCAATATTTTCTACATTTTTGATAATATATTGAACCGATGCAAAGGAAACAGACGTTGCTCCAGAGCTTATTTCAGTTTCGTTTTTTATTTTTTTACTGGCTTGAATTACCGAATTAATCAATCGATCCATATAAGTGTTGATTAATCCATAAGATCGAGATTCGGCAAAACTGGCTTTTAATTGACTGATAATTTCAAAATCCCCTAGAATCTGACTGTCTAAACCAGTTCCTACGCGAAACAAGTGATTGACGGCTTCTTGATTTTTATAGACGATCCCTACGCTTTGAAAAGCTTCTACGGTGCCTTGGCTATTTTCGCAAATCAATTTTATTAATTGGAAAGGATGCTCTGCAAAACCATAAATTTCTGTCCTGTTGCAAGTTGAAGTTACAATTAGACTTTCGATTCCTTCTTTTGCGGCTTGTTCTAGTAATCTTGTTTTGTCTGAAGTGTCTAAACTAAATGCTCCTCTAATCTCGGCATCTGCTTTTTTGTAGCTTAATCCAACGGCGTAGAAATAATGAGGTTTTGAAAGATGATTATTTTCCATAATGTACTTTAGTAAAAGTCAAACAAAATTATCACTATACTATTTATAAAAGTAACGCTGCAAGGACTATTTGTATCGCTGAGAGATATTTTCATCCGAAATACAGAAATCCCCATAAATTCTATTAAATTTGTACTAAAATCAAGTCACTGTAATTGTTTTATGTAGAATTACTCTAAATAGATTGCGGCTTTTTTAAAAAATACAATTACTCAAAATATCGCTATGGGTTCTCAAGAAGTAATAAAAATTGAAGATGATTTTATTTTAATTCGTTTTCAAAATGATGGAAATGAAGTTTTTCAGGCTGAAAGACCTATAAGTCAAGGACTCATCCAATTCCATTTTGGCATCAAAGGAAAAGCGAAATTTATCTTCAACCAGGGGAATTACGCACTGGATTTGAAAGAAGAAAAGTCATTATTATTGTATAACCCTCAAAAAGAGCTTCCCTTAAATTTAGCATTAGAACCGCAATCTTGGGTCATTTCTGTTATTATTTCCATCAAAAAATTTCACGCTTTGTTCTCGGATGAAGCCAATTATATTACTTTTTTGAGTGAGGACAATAAGGACAAAAAATACTACAATGATGGCAATATCAGCCCTTCTATGGCCATCGTTTTAAGTCAGTTGTTTCATTATAATTTACATCCATCTATCAAAAACCTGTATTACAAAGGCAAAGGATATGAATTGTTGAGTCTTTATTTTAACCGAACGGACGATCCAGATGCCGAGCAATGCCCTTTTTTAATCGATGAGGACAATGTGATGAAAATCCGCAAGGCCAAGGATATCATTATTTCTAATTTGGCCGAACCGCCTGGACTACAAGAACTATCGGATCAGGTTGGCTTGAATTTGAAAAAACTAAAAATGGGATTCAAACAAATTTATGGCGATACAGTCTATGGCTTTTTATTTGAATACAAAATGGAATATGCCCGGAAATTGTTAGATTCGGGCTCCTATAATGTCAATGAAGTAGGATTGAAAATTGGCTACAGCACAGGAAGTCATTTTATCGCTGCTTTTAAAAAGAAATTTGCTACCACACCCAAAAAATATTTAATGTCGATTAATCCAAATTCCTAATCGATTTGATTTGGAGCCTCAAACCATAAAAAAACAAAAAATGAAAGGAGTATTATTAGTCAATTTAGGTTCGCCAGAAAGTCCAACACCAAAAGATGTTAAACCTTATTTAGATGAGTTTTTAATGGACAAATACGTCATTGACGTTCCCTTTTTGTTAAGAGCCTTGTTGGTTCGTGGAATTATACTCCAAACAAGACCTAAAAAATCAGCGGCAGCCTACGCTAAAATATGGTGGGACGAGGGTTCTCCATTAGTAGTAATTTCTGAAAGAATGCACAAAAAAGTTCAGACAAAAACGGCCATTCCTATTTCATTAGCAATGCGATATGGTAAAATGTCCATTCATAAAGGATTACAGGAATTGAAAGACAAAGGCGTTACGGAAGTTTTATTATTTCCCTTGTACCCACAACACGCCATGGCCTCAACAACGACCATCTTAGAACTAGCCGAAGAATTGCGAAAGAAGCACTTCCCCGAGATGAAGTTTACGATCGTTCCCGCGTTTTTCAACAAACCCGATTATATTAAAGCATTGGCCAATTCCATCCAAAAGCATTTAGATACTTTTGAATACGACCATTTGTTGTTCTCTTATCACGGAATTCCAGAGCGTCACATCCGCAAAACAGATATCACCAAATCGCATTGTAAAATAGACGGTTCTTGTTGCAGCACCCCCTCACCTGCACATGAATTTTGTTACCGCCATCAGTGTTATGAAACCACCAAACAAGTGGTGAAATTATTGGGGATACCAGAAGGAAAATACAGCCAGACTTTTCAATCCCGATTGGCAGGCGACAAATGGTTAACTCCTTATACTGATGTGGAAGTAGACAAAATGCCAGAAAAAGGCATTAAGAAATTAGCCGTAGTAACCCCTGCTTTTGTTTCGGATTGTTTGGAGACATTAGAGGAAATTGCAATGGAAGCCAATCATCAATTTAAAGAACATGGCGGAGAGGAATTTATGGCCATCCCGTGCTTGAACGATGGAGAGGAATGGTGTGAGGTAGTAGGAAATTGGATTAATAATTGGAATGAAAAATAAAGTTTGTTTTTGTTTGAACTTTAAACTAGAAAAATGGAATATTCCAATTATATTAAATTCCTGCGTCTAATTCTCTTTATGTAGATTTTTAATAAAAAGAAATGGAAAAATTGCCTTCAAATTACCCGGAGACTCTTTTATTACTAAAAGAAAGGATTAAACTTGCTCAATATAGAAGTTTATCAATCGTCAATACTGAGATGATTTTAATGTACCTTGATTTTGGAAAAGTGATTTCTGAAAAACTAAAATCAGGTTGGGGAGAAAGTATTGTTGATAATTTGTCTAAAGATTTACAAGCCGAATATAATGGTGTAAAAGGTTTTTCCGCAAGAAATTTAAGACGAATGAAGCTGGTGTTTGAGGAAATTGAATCCTATTCAAATTGGACACAGCTTGTGTCCAAAATTCCTTGGGGGCATCCAAATCTTATTTTTTCAAAAATTAAGAACATTGAAAAAAGAACTTTTTATCTTCAGAAATGTTCCGAAAGAGGTTGGAGTAGGGCTGTTTTAGAAGAAGAAATAAAATTTGATAGTTTTACAAAAACTAATAATTTTCAAAGCAATTTCCCTGTTACTATTGATGAAAATAAGCTAATCGAATACCGCCTAGAATTCAAGGATGAATATAATTTGTCTTTTCTAAATTTAGAAGACGTTCATACAGAAAGAGAATTAGAAAATGCCTTAGTAGTAAACACAACCAAAACTTTGGGGCAATTTGGAAATGATTTTGCCTTTATGGGGAGACAATTTCGTTTAGAGCTAGACGAAAAAGAGTATTTTATAGATTTACTTTTTTATCATAGGAAACTAAAATCTATGATTGCGATCGAACTTAAAACTACTGAATTTAAACCTGAACATAGTCAGCAACTAAATTGGTATTTACAATTACTAGATAAAACTATAAAATATACTGAAGACAATCAAAGTATTGGTATATTGCTTTGTAAAACAAAAAGCGCTTTGACCGTTGAGTATGCGTTGGAAATGGCAAATAAACCCATTGGAGTAGCAACCTATAATTATAGAGAGTTGCCAAATGAAATTGCAAGATACCTGCCCACAGAAGAAGAATTTAGAAAAATATTAGACATTAATGATAATTCAAAATAAATGGAATACTATAATTACCTAAAATCGCTTCACCTCATATTTGTAATCACTTGGTTTGCCGGATTGTTTTACATCGTGCGTTTGTTTGTTTATCAAATTGAGGCCAATGACAAACCTTCTCCTGAAAAGGAAATACTACAAAAACAGTACAAAATAATGACGTATCGGTTGTGGTATATTATCACTTGGCCCTCGGCGATTTTAGCCAGTATTTTTGCCTTTTGGATGCTGTTCTTTACTGACATTGGAAAAGCTTGGTTGCAGATGCCCTGGATGCACGTAAAATTAGGATTTGTTTTTTTATTGTATTTATACCATGGAAAATGCCATAAAATCTATTTGGAGTTACAACGAGACGAGACCAAATACACCTCTAACTTTATGCGTTTGTGGAATGAAGGCGCTACTATTATTCTTTTTGCAGTAGTGTTTTTGGTTATCCTAAAAAATGCGATTAATTGGATTTATGGAGTGCTGGGGATATTCTTGTTTTCAATCACCATCATGTTGGGATTCAAAATGTATAAAAAAATTCGGGAGAAAAAGCAATCCTAAACTATGGAGAAAAAATTCAAAATGTCGATGCTTTCCTTACGAATCCGGATTTTCTTTTCGATGATCGTTTTGGTATTGATCGCTTCCATTTTGATGGCTTCCATTTCTATTGTTCAGTTTAAAAATGAAGCTAAAGAATACCATCAGGAACGGTTAGAAAACAAAGAAAATGCGATAAAAGAGCACATCAATTATGTCCTTTCCACGACGACCTATCCGCTCACTTCGAATAATTTAGCTTTAATTTTTAAAGACAAAATCCATGAATTAGCAGATATTCACAATCTCGAAATCAATATTTATAACTTAGACGGTCAATTATTAAAATCCTCTAAGGCTTCATTTTCTGTCGATACCATTTCCCCTCCTATTCCAAAATACATTCTTAAACTCGTTCAGTCGTCCATCGAAAAAAGATATGTGGATATTAAAACTTTTGAAGGTAAAAAAAATCGTTCCTCCTTTAGTCAAATCAAAGACAACAAGTTTAAACCGCTCGGTATTTTGAATATCCCCTATGTCGAAGATGATGGCTTTTATGAAAAAGAATTGACCCATTTCTTACTCCGATTGGGGCAAGTCTATTCCTTTATGTTGGTGATTGCTTTTGCGTTGGCCTATTTTCTTTCAACTTACATTACAAAATCCCTAAAGACAATTTCCGATAAATTAAGCGAGACCAGCTTGAATCAAAAAAACGAGAAAATTGTTTTGGAAGCCAATAGCAAAGAAATCAATTTACTGATAAAAGCCTACAACGCAATGGTTGATGAACTCGAGCAAAGCGCCATCAAACTTGCTCAAAGCGAACGGGAAGAAGCTTGGCGCGAAATGGCCAAACAAGTCGCCCATGAAATTAAAAACCCACTTACTCCAATGCGGTTGACGGTTCAGAGTTTTCAGAGAAAATTTGACCCTAACGACCCTGATTTGAAACAAAAACTCAACGATTACTCCAAAACACTGATACAACAAATCGACACGATGAGTTCTGTAGCTTCCGCTTTTTCTAATTTTGCCTCAATGCCGGCACAACAAAATGAAACTTTAGATGTCGTCAATGTCGTAGAATTGGCACTAGATATTTTTAACGCAGAATTCATCTCCTTCGAAAGCGATGAGAAAGTCATCATTACTAAAATGGATCGAACCCAATTAATTCGAATCATTACCAATTTGGTTAAAAATGCAATTCAAGCCATTCCAGAAGCGCAGGAAAAAAAATCGGTTTTGGTCACTGTCAAAAAAGAACAAAACAATGTCTTGATTGTTGTAAAAGATAACGGAGTGGGGATGGAAAAAGAAAACCTGCATCAGATTTTCGAACCTAAATTTACTACAAAAAATAGCGGAATGGGTTTGGGCTTAGGAATTATAAAAAATATCATCGAAAATTACAAAGGAACAATTACTTTTGAAACGGAATCTGGAAAAGGGACCACTTTTACGGTTTCCCTTCCTATTATAAACTCCTAAAATTTTAAAAATGAACTACGAAAATATTTTAATTGAACACAAAGAAGCAATAGCAACTTTGACGATTAATCGTCCTGCCAAACTAAACGCATTGAATAAAGCAACCATTTCGGAATTGCATCATGCCTTTGCCGATTTAGAAATGAATCCTGAAGTCAGCGTGATTGTCCTAACTGGTAGTGGCGAAAAAGCTTTTGTGGCTGGAGCCGATATTTCGGAATTTGCCCATTTCTCTGTGGAACAAGGTGCAGAACTCTCCGCACAAGGTCAACAGTTATTATTTGATTTTATCGAAAATTTGAAAACCCCTGTAATCGCAGCCGTAAATGGTTTTGCCCTTGGCGGCGGACTGGAATTGGCGATGGCTTGTCACTTTAGAGTGGCTTCAGACAATGCTAAGATGGGATTGCCTGAAGTTTCATTAGGCGTTATTCCAGGTTATGGCGGCACCCAACGTTTGCCTCAATTAATTGGAAAAGGCCGCGCTATGGAAATGATTATGACGGCAGGTATGATTAATGCCGAGGAGGCCAAAGCCTACGGATTAGTGAATCACGTAGTGCCACTAGCCGAATTAATTCCTCTTTGCAATACCCTTGCGGAAAAAATAATAAAAAATTCTCCTATGGCTATTAGTCAGGCGATAAAAGCGGTCAATGCAAACTTCAAAGACGGGGTGGATGGTTTCCAAACGGAAATCAAATCCTTTGGTCATTGTTTTGGCACAGCCGATTTTAAAGAAGGCACCACCGCTTTCTTAGAAAAAAGAAAAGCAACCTTTAAAGGAGAATAATCAAACCCATTTCATATCAAAAAGTCAGAAAGTAATTTCTGGCTTTTTTTATTGCTTCCCTTCCCATTCCCTATAAAACTGAGAAAGAAAAGTTTCCATAAAACGATGGCGTTTCTGAGCCATTTGCTTTCCTGTTTCGGTATTCATAAGATCCTTCAGCAAAAGCAATTTTTCATAAAAATGATTCAAGGTTGGAGCGGTGCTATTTTTATATTCCTGTGGGGTCATATTCATTTTTGGTGCAATAGCAGGATTGTATAGTGGCCTGTTTTTGAACCCACCATAATTAAAAGTTCTAGCAATTCCAATCGCACCAATAGCATCAAGCCGATCGGCATCTTGAACAATATCCAATTCTAGAGAATGGAATGTACTGTTAACTGCGCCTCCTTTGTAAGAAATATTTTCTATGATATTGACCACGTGTACAATGGTTTTTTCGTCTACCTTTTGGCTTTCTAAAAATTCACACGCTATTCTTGGACCAATCGTATCATCCCCTTGATGGAATTTACTGTCGGCTATATCATGAAGCAAAGCTGCTAATTTTACCACCACCACATCCCCTTTTTCCTTTTCACCAATAGAAAGGGCATTATTATAAACACGCTCTATATGAAACCAGTCGTGTCCGCCTTCAGCATTTTCGAGTTGTTGCTTTACAAAAAGTATCGTTTGGTTGATAAGGTGTTTCATATCCATTAATAGGTCTTTATTTAAATGGTTTGATAATTTGGGAGGGCATTCAAAAAAAAATGTTGAATTCTAAAG
>Ga0209230_10000786_pt1 | contig 12407 bp, 9 predicted proteins | sample LakOntMetagenome_FD_187467 | JGI IMG/M metagenome (GOLD analysis project Ga0209230, IMG submission 187467) | Freshwater and sediment microbial communities from Lake Ontario - Sta 18 epilimnion Metagenome (SPAdes) (version 2) | ecosystem: Environmental > Aquatic > Freshwater > Lentic | place... | reverse complement strand
GCTAAAGTTAACCGTATCTAAAATATATTTTTCGTCGCCTACTGTTGCTGAAGTGCTAAAATTTACTCCTGTTTCGCCTGATAATGTTACAAATGATGAGTAGATTATTCTTAAACGTCTGCTAACAGTACAAGTTGATAAGACAGTGATTGCTGTTTTTGTGCTTGCCGTATCAAATAGGCAGTTACTAAATGCTATTGTACCTATCGTGCCATCAAAGATAAAACCGCCACTATTTAAAAGTGCGCTATCTCCTGCTACAAAGTTCGTGTAGTTTTTAATAGTTCCACCACTCGCACAGTTTAATAAATTAACCCCGAACCAATCCAAAGCCGTTGTAGTTCCATCGCCTTGCAAATCAAAAACTAAAGCGTGAGTAAATGATATATTCCTAATTGGCAAAGAATAAACCGAAGTAACCAAAGCCGTTGCGGCACTTAATCCAGTTGAACTAATTGAACAATTTTCAGATGACCAACCTACAATAACTGTATCTTGACCGCAAACCAAACGAGAACCTAATAAATCTATATGCTTTAAAAATAAATAAGTATAACCGCCTGTTAATGTAATTACTCCGCTTATTGCGCTTGGTAAGTCTGCTAACTCATTAACTTCAATAAATTCTGCGTGGTTACTTTCGTAATCAAATGCATCAATTTCCGCTTTAGTATAATAATCTAAAACCCCACTAACTGTTGGAGTATAAAGAATATTTATTTTATCCCCACTTTCTAAAGTGTCGGCTATTGTTAAAGTAGTAGTTACAAAAGAATATTGAGAACTGTTTAACTCCTGACCATTTACAAAGACTGCATAAATTGCGCTTGGCGTATTTGATAGCGTGAAATTTTGGGAAGCCGTATAGCTAAACTCTTGTCTTGTAAATGGTACACCTAAAGCAATTGCCTTATTTTTCCACAAACCCGAACTTGTTTCGTAAGCTAAAACTTCATCATTTGCAGGACTTGTTAAAAGTACATCGTGAATCTCTTTTAATTCAAAACCGTTTTGTACGTTTATGAATATTTCTCCAACCGTTGCACTAACTCTTGAAACTACACCTATATAAACCAAGTGAGCAGGCGCTACAGGTTTACTCGCTAATCCAAAAATTAAATTTCCTGAAGTGCCTAACCAAACAGGGTCGCCAACGGTAGCCGTTGAAGTATCTAAACCATCTAATAAATCAAAGGTAATAACGTTAACAATATCATTTGTAACGCCTGTAGTTTCTAATAATCCTAAAGTCTTAGAACTTGTCGCCTCGGTTGTATTTGATGCTTTAGAAACGATTATATTCGTACCGTTTGCATCACTTATATAAACCGCCTGACCTTTAGAAATATTTTCTGAAAGTTTAACTTGTGTTTGAGTACCTCCGCCTCCTCCGCCTCCAGTACTCGATATGATAGGATTTAATGGATCTGTATTATCAATTGTTACGTTAGTACCAGCCACAACTGATTCCAATTTAATTCCGTATAACTCGGTAAAGTTTGCATTTGCTTTTTGTTGCGATGCTCTTAAAGTATCGCCTGTTCCATCATTTGCCGCTGCTCCTACGTTAACTATTTGTTGTGCCATTTTTCTTTAAATATATTTGCAGTTTTTCAATTGTTTTTTTAGCTTCTCGCTCTTTTTTACCAGTATCCGAAGTCGGTTTCGTTGTCATTGTCGCTCTTGTTTCTTTTGTTTGTATAGTCCATTCCATCAAAATACCAATTTCCAATACTTGATTTCCTTGCAGGTGTTACAGTTCCCGATACATAAGAATAATATTCTGGTATTGTATTAACTGCTAGCCATTTTTCCATTCTTTGTAAATACATTTCTGCCTTAGTCCTTTGGTTTTCAACTAAAAAATCGACCTCGTTTTTATCAATTGCCGTTCCGTTGCTTGGTGTATGTTTATATATTCCACCGTTACTAACGTGATACGCTCCTATTTTAAGGTATTCAAGTGCGCTTTGATGGATTAAAAAAGGTTTAATATACTTTGTGTGTAAAGTCAAATAATTGCCAGCTAAATCATCGTTTTCAAAGTCTGTTTTAATCTTCTCATAAAGCGTTTCGCCTAAACATTCTTCTAATTTAGATATTTGAGCGTCTATAATACAAAATTTATAGCGGTCTACATCAATATTCCCACCTAATAAAGTGCTTTCTGTTATCTCGTTATCGTTTAATAAAATTATTTCCATTACATATCGTGGGGCGCAATATACGCTTTAGGGTTAATAGTTGGTGCAATTTCTCCAGCTTTTCTAACATCCGCAGCTGTTGAGGGTTGTGCTGCTGTATTTTTACCTGAACCGATTTTTCTGTACATTTCACGCATCCAAAAATGGCGGCAAGTTCCTGATGGAAAAGCGTCAGAAAGTAAGCCACCGCCCTTCCAAAGTAAAATATCATAAGGTTGATTTGGATTAGGTCGCATACCAAAACCAGGATTAACATTTCTTTGACTCATAGCAGCAATATCTTCTTTTCTGTAAAGTTTTTTTGCTCTCATCATTGCCTTACAAAATGATCTTTCAGGATTTGGATTACCTCCGTATCTATACCGAGTAATATATAATTTTGTATCTAATTCAGAAACGCTTTTAGTTCTTGCCGTTCCTGTTGAAACTGCTAAAGCTACATTTGTTAAACCTAAAGTAACTTTATTTAAAGTTTCTAATTCTTTATCCAACTGTTCTTCTGTTTCAAAATTTACAGGATTTGAACTGACTAATTCCCATTCGTTTTCGTCTAAAGTTTCTCCGTAATTAGCTAAATCTAATTCAATATCCTCAAAACTTCTTTCTTGTACTTGCTTTGATAGTTGCGTTGGCTGTTCGCTTGTTGTTTTAGGTCTTAATGGTATAAAATCCAAATCAATATTAAAACCATTTTGATTTAAAACATACATTAAAGCATCTAAAATTACCTCTTGTTTTGGTTGTATAACGTTTAACATCAATTCGTCAAAAGCAACCTGCATTTCGTCGGCATTATTACCGAATCCTGTAGCATCTTTTATACCGAATAGAATTGGAGAAGTAACTCGGTGCGATAACATTATTTTTTGCATTGCATCTGCAGTTAAAAACTCGTATTGCTTATGTGCATCCGATACAGTTAACGCTTCAATAGTAACGCTATTTTCTTTGTTGTCATTATAAGCTAAAACGAATTTACCTGCGTTAGTGCTACCCGCTAAATTTTGTCTAAATGAATCGAAAATAGCTTTCTTTTGTTCTTCGGTTTTGTCTGCTCCATCGTTAAAATTAATAATATGACCAAACGATAAACCATTTTTAATGTGGTTAACTACGAAATTAGAGTATTCTTCTTCGAATACTGCGTATGGCATACCACTCAAGTAAGAAGGATCACTAAAATAAGTTTTTCCTACTTGGTAGTCTGAAATTATATAAATTGCTGAACCGTTTTTTATTGTGTCAAAACCAAATGCAGGAATTTGTATTGGCTCGTATTTTCTTGGCTGTGAAAAATCACGTGAATACCAGTAAGTTTTTATATCGCCATTCTCATCCATTTTATTAGGTACGATACAATTTTTAGGAGTATGCTTAATTTGCATAACATTACCACCCTTAAAAATTATTTCGATACTTGCCTCTCCAAAAAGCGAATAATCTTGGCAAACGTTCTTTAAATCCTTTTTAGATAGTATTCTTAAAATGTCCGCAAATTGTATGGCTTTTGTACTTTTTTGGTTTGAAGTTAAACCTTTGCCATAAATATACTGCGCATAAGCATCTATAATGGCTCTATTTGTTGCGCTACCGTTATACCTATCAATAATCTCTTGGTAAAAACTATTTTTGTCGCCATTTAAAACAAAGTCTTTCGAAGCAATTTCTTTTATTTCAGGTCGTGAATAGTTGCTTAATTGTAAAATTTCTAAACTCATATATTTGTAGTTGCGTATGCTTTACCACGATAAAGCAAATTATTAAAAGTATCGTACACTTCAATTTCAAAACTTTGCCCCTCTGTCATATTTTGAGTAAATTCAGCGGTTAAATATCCGTTTGTATTTGTGCAAGTAAGGCTGTGAGTAGTTTCGGTTTGTCTTAATTCATTTCGAAGTATCATAGTCGCACTACTCACGTAATTACGTGGAATAATTTGTAGCGTGTGCGTTGTATCTGTAGGGTCAAATAGCTTCATATTTATTAAACGTTTTTTTAGTGGTTTGGTATCAAATAAAAAAGCGTACCGATTAAGATACGCTTTAAAACAAAAACACTATGAAAAAAATATTATGCAGTAACTACTTGCGCTGAAACTAAAGCCAATAAAGCAGTTTTAGCTGAACTCGATAAGAATGGTGCAAAATTATTATCTCTTGCCTCTAAAGCTAAAGTATATCCACTCGCTTCTGTACTCATAACTCCTGTAGTAGCTTCTAATCCTGAATCAATACCTACAGCTTTTACATTTCCGTTATAATCGTGGATAAATGCAACTACTCTACCATAAAGTAAAGATTGTAATTCCACTTCAGTTTCTTTACCTAATTTAGCTAATGTTAAAGCCAAAGCCTGAACAATTTCGATTGTTCTATTATCATTATTTACAGTAGCAGTTTCGATTAATGAATTTCCTGCTCCTTTTACTTCATAACGAAAAACCTCAGTTAATCCAGCAGGCAAAGAGGCAATCTCTTGAGCCGATACGGTATAAACATCGCCATCATAAAGTCCAAAATCTACGTATCGAATCCCTGTACGAGAATCTTTACAAGGCAATGTACGCCCTTTTAATATATCACAAGCCATATTTATATATTTTATTAAAAACCGCCCAAATTAATGAGCGGCTTAAGTTATTGACTATCCTACGTAAAGAACGTTAAACTTTTGGTTAACAACGTGAGCAGCAAGTGTCATATTGTTTTTCAAGAACATATCTTCTCTATTAAGAGCGATCTTGTCAAGTTGCATAACGTTAACGTCAGAAGCTAAATCAGTAGCCCAAATCAAATGAGATTTCAAAGAAGCGATTAAAACGTTTTCAGGTAATGGAACGAATTCTACTTTCAAACCGTTAAAGTAAATGTTTTCGTAAGAAGCATCAGCATTAAACGGCTTAGTGTAGTCAGTTGTAACGTTGTTTGCTTGAGCAATCATTTGTTTAACTGATTTCGGAGCGTAAATAATTGGTTTTTCAGTACCGTTCAAAGCTACAGCAGGAATAGCAGCGTAAACTTTATCGAATTCAGCTTTTAAAACCGCAGCAGTTAAAGTAGTACCTGCAACTTTTACACGTGTTCCTACTCCTGCAGTTGCAGTAGCATTTGAATCATTGTAAATCAATTTAACCAAGATACCGTCAATTTGACTTGTAGCCAAAGCAGCAACTTTAGTTTTTTCTGCAGCACCTACTGAAGTGTTTCCTGTTCCAGCAGTTAAAGCAGCCACAGCCGTTTTAGTTCCTGAAGTTGCACCATTCCAAAACTCATTTTCAAAAGCGTTTGAAATTTGTTTAGCATATAAACCACCGATAACAAGTTGCTCGAATTCTGAACTCATAATTTCCCAAGCACCTGGCTTCATATCTCTTTTAAATCTTGAGAATCTCAAAGTGCTAGGATCAAACTCTTGGTAAAATTGAACTTTTGTAGGTGTAACCGCTACGTCAAAAGCAGTAAGTGAACCTGCTGAAGTTGGAACTCCTGAAGTGTAAGCTTGCAAAGTTGCAGTAGCAGTAGCTTCCGTAAAAATAGTTTCTGCCTTAACATCTTCTTCAAATGTTACTAATGCTTTTGCAATAGTTGCGTTTTCAAATAATAATTCTTCTACGATTGGCTCTGCTGCCTTTCCTCTGTAGTTAACTGAATTGTAAGTAATTGCCATAATTTTTATTTATTTTTTGTTAGTCTAAATTTTTCCAAAGCAGTCATTTCTTCAAATGATTTTTCTTTAGCTGGTTTGTTTTTTGTTAATGAAACGATTTCTTTTTGTTCTTCTAATTTTGCAGTAAAATCAGCTTTCAATTCAGCTTTCATAGCTTCTAATTGAGTACCGAATTCTTTTGCTAATTGGTAAAAAATCTCTTGCGTGTGTTTTTCTGATTTCACACCGCTTGGTTTAACTTCTTCCAATTCAGCAGGAGCTTCCATTTCTTCTTCGGCTTCTTCCGCTTTTGCCTCTGACAATTCAGAAACCAAACCTTGTGCAACGGTTAAAGTCATACCATTTTCAAGGATATACTCACCGTCAGGTAATGGCATAATATCTCCGTTCTCGTTTTGGATAGTTAGCGGCATCCCTACAGCTAAAGTGTCGCCCTCAAAGTCAATCGTCAAAGATTGGTCTTGAGTCATAACGCTACCAAGTACAATTTCTTCTTTCTTAATTAGAGAGGCGAAACCATCCTTTATAGCGGATAAAATTAAATCTACATTCATATTCTCGGTTTTTAAATTAATACGTTCTAAATCAAAGAATCCATCTATGCTAAATCCTTTTACTTTGCCTGTTTTAACAAAGTCATTCCAAATCTCATCGTTATTTACTTTCATAGAGGCGAACCAAGTTCCTACTGGCTCATTCATTCCGTACATAACTGACTTATCATTTACCTCATCTTCTTTGATCCAACTTTCAACAAAAGTTACATCCTTAAGTTTTTGCTCGTTATCGTGTTCTAAAGTCGATGCGTTTTGGTAACCCTGTTCAAAAAAGTTTTCCATTGACAAACGAATAGTTTCAGCAGGAAAAACGATGTTAAACTCTTTGCCGTTTTGGTTACGGTAAATAGGTTTATTTGGAATTAATACCGCACCTAAAAGAATCCTTTTTTCATTGTCGATAGCTTTTAATTGAATCTCTTTTTGTTCGCTTAAAGCTATAAAATTAGATTCCATTGCAGGACTTTCTACAAGTGAAATACCGAATACTCCTTCGGTTTCTTCTTTCTTAAAAATAACTGTGTATGTTTCCATAATCATTTAACGTTTTATTTATTTATTGGTATCATTAACCCCCGAAAGTCGCTGTTTTTACTCTATTTCTGTCAAGTGCTTGGCTTGTTGAAACAGCTGAACTCACTACAAACGCTTCTATTGGTCTGTTTTGTTGTCCTGCGATTGTTTGCGCTAATTGATTAGTACCGCTTTGTCCTACTATGTTAAATTGTGGCGGTGTTGACATTGAACCTCCGCTCGGCATAGATCCTCCACCAGTAGAACCTCCACCACCTAAAGCAGCTAATCCTTTTGCAGTTGCAGCGATTGAAGAAGCTATTCCTATACCTGCTCCTATTGAGTTCGCTGCGACAAAAGGCATACCGCCTGTAAGAGGAGAAGCGGCAACCGCCTTAGCATTTCCTGCCATTGTATTAATAATGATTTTTGCTATACCTGCTGCATTTTCTGCAATTAATAAACCCTTTTGAATTGCTTTATTTTTAATACCTAAATCCTTTAATAGATTTATTCCTGCTGATACGTTATCCAATTGAGCATTTTGAATAGCTAATTTAGCATCGGCAACGGCTTGTTCTCTTGCAATATCTTCTTGTTTAATTTTTTCGTCTTGCTCTTTTTTTGTTGCTTGGTATGCTAATCTAACATCGTTAATCTCGTTCATTTGCTGAATTTCGATATCATTAATATCTTTACCTTGTTGAATTGCTAATTCTTTAAGTCTAAAATATTTATCGTTTATCGCTCTTTCTTCAGCATCTTGAGCGCTCATAAACATTTCGGCGTTTTTATCTTGAGCATCGCCAATGGCTTGGGTTATCTCATTCTCTAAAGCTTTTGTATTTTCTAATTGTTGCTTTTTTGCGTTGGCTAAATCTTCAGCATCTTTTTTAGCTTTTTCCTTTCTTATTTCTTCTTTTTTGTCTTTAGAAGCTTGTCTTTCATCATCTCTTTTAATCTGTTCGTCTAAAGCTGAATTAACATCTTTTACAACCTTTGCATTTTGGTTTATTTCGAACTCGGTTCTTTTTTCTACTGCTTGTTTTTTAAAATCATTATATTGATCTTCTAACTCTTTTTTACGTTCGTTAGTCAAATCACCTGCTTTTAATTCGGCTTTGTAAACCTCATCAATGGCATCCATTTTGCCTAAAATTAGATTTATTTCTCTATTTAAGTTTTGTTGTCTTGTTGCAAAAAGTTTTTCTTCGTTTGCTCCTTGCGCTTCTAATAACTTTAAACTTCTTTCATTTTGAGAAACCAATTCGTCATTTAAAGAAATTGTTTCTTTTAATTTTTTATTTAAAATTTCCGCATTACTTGCACCTCCAAAAATAATCGATTTTAATTTATCAAAGTTTTCAATCAATAAACCAATCCCAACAACTAAAGCACCAATACCAGTAGCTACTAAAGCACCTCTAAACGCTTTAGCCGCTAAAGTTGCGCCATTCATTACAAAAGTTTGAATTGCTGTTGCTGTTGCTAATGCTTTTTGGAATATTGCAGTATCTTTTATAGTTGCGCCTAATTGTTTAAAAGAGTCTATACTTTCTCCAACGGATTGAATCCCTTGCGAAATAGCCATTGCTGACTGAACTTTTAAAATAGCTTTTTCTACGTTTTGACTTTCTGAACCTAATAAACCTACAGCACCCTGAACGGCTGCAAATCCACCAGCTACTCCTCCAAGCGTTGAAGTAAGTGCTTTAAATTTTGCATCAGGATTAAACGCATCGGTTAACGCTTTAGCATCGCCAATAGCGTCTTTTAATTGAGCCGCTCTTTTTGCTGCTTCTACTGCTTGCTCGGAAGTTGCTCCAAACTTTGCACTTAATTCGTTAACCTCGTTTTGCGCTTGTCTTAATTGTGTTTTAAGGTTGGCTACATTTTTAGTCGTTGCCTCTACGTTGTCTACAACTTTTACATTAACTACCTTTTCGATTGCCATTCTCTTTTTATTTTTTTAGTTGCTTTTTTAAATGTTTTAGGTAGTTCATATTTACCTTTTGCAATATCTATATTTTCGCTACAATTTAACCAATCGTGCAATTGTAATAATTCTAAAACAGCTTTTATCATTGTGTTATTATTAAGTCAAAATTAACGCCTCCAATAATATAACGTAAAGTTCCTGTTCTGGATGCTCCTGTATTCGCATTTACATTAACTTTTGTATATTGAGTTCTATTTCCTGTGTATTTATTTGAATCAAACCAAGTAACCCCATCGCCTGTATCTATTTTTACAGCGGTCCAAGTAGTATTGGCTGTTACTTTTACTTCGAAATATTCTTTCGCTTGTGTGGCTGTATAAGTTGTTCGGCTTATTCCGTTTGTAATAAATGAATATAAAGGATCATAAGTACTAATTCTGTCAACTGTTAACGAATCAGTATCTACTGTTATGTCGGTTCGGTCAACTGTTAAAGGTATCTCATTGGCTATGGTATCGGAAGGAGTGGAATAGTCTGTAAATATTTCTAAATCCGCATCGCCATTTATAAGATTAATTTTTAAATTACTTATTTTGTATTTTCTTTTGTTAATTATCAATTTGTCATTTAACGATAATTTGTATAAAATAGAAATAGGTAATTTCGCCTTAATATTTAATACTCTTGTTTTAGGATTGTATAAGTCATCGATATAATTAAACCAAAAGTTATTGTATAAACTCGTTAATACTTCTTCATTGTGATACGTTGAATTTTCAGAACCGAAATTTAAACTGTTTGTGATTTGGTCGAAGTCGAAATTATCTTCGGTTGCTGTATGGAATAATTTATTAACAGCAGTTGCACCGATATAAATAGGATCTACTAAATCAATTGTACCGTTTTTGTAAAATATATAAGGCTTCCCTGCATAAGGCTCTAATTTAGTATCAATTGATAAACCTGTTTGTATATTTGTAAATTCTTTCGGGTCGGTTGTATCATTGCTTAATCTTTCAAACATTAAATTTTCAAATTTAACGTCTACGTTTAAATCGCTTCCCGCTGTTAATTCGTCAAACTTTGCTTTTAAATCGCCATAACCTAAGCCAAAAGAATCTAAAAAACCTTTGCCTATTATTGCACCAGCTTCTTCATATTTAAAGTTTATTAGCTTTTTAATATCAGGTCTTTTAATGTTTATTTCGTCAATATTAACGTATTTAGTTATGTCGAATGTATCGCCTTTATCGTACCAAGTATTTAAAGTATCTACATAAAAACTATTTGAACTTGTCGGAACTATTATAAGATTAAATTGATTTATTAAACTACTAAAAAAGTCTTTCAATTTAATTACAGGCATATTATTAGAAATAGATATATTTCCTACTACTGTCTGCGTATTAAATGTAGCTGTTAGTATTTGCAATGACGATGTAAAGTAAGCAACATCCAAAACAGTTGTAAATTCGAACTCTTGAGTGGTGTTTATAAAAAAACTATGCTCGTTTGAATCGTTTAGCGTTTTAAATTCTAATCTTTTAGTACCTTTTAAATTATCAATTGTATTTCTAATTGTGCCATTTACCAAACGCTCTATTTTATAAGGTACTGTTTCGTAACCAGTACCAGGAACTATTTTAAGTCTTAAATATGAATAGTAAGAATCATTGCAAATAATAAAGTTGTCAGTTAAATCTACAGTAACGCCAGGCAATGTTTCTAAATTACCTTTATCAGTAAAATCTATTTGTAAACGTTGCCCTGAATTATCTACGCCTTTTGTTTCTTTATGACACGCTAAAAAAAGATTATAAAAAACCGACCTATCAAAAAAATCACGTGAGAATTGAATATCAAATTCAGACTCAATCGCTTCTATAATTTTTATTAAACGTATTGCTGGTTTAAAGTCTGTAAACTCTATTGTATTACCTGAATCAATTAAATCAAAGTCGGAACTATCGCCATAATTCATATCCCTTTGATAATTAATTAAAGGGTAGTAAACATCGCCACTATGAATAGAATCACTATACATCGCATCTGTAACACTTGACTCACTATAACTATGATCCAATCCCGAAAGGTCTAAATCTTTCAATTCTAAATCTCCCATTAAGTCCGAAAGGTTAACTACTTTATTAAAGAATGTTAAACCATAACTTGAGACTTGCCCGCTTTTTAATTTGCACGTGTCTAATTGAATCGAGCCATATTTAAAAGGCAAACTATTTATTTCGATATAAGCGTTTATTCTTTTATTTGCATTGAATAATCCGCTGTCTACATCCGCATCGAACCAATAAGTAAATATTTTATTATTGTTTGGACTTGCAGGAACGGTAAACCCTTGAGTAAATTCCGCAAAGATTTTAGAAATGTCGGATATATTTTTTGACGTTAAATTTATCTCTATATTCTCATCCTTAAATAAATCTACTCTTTGAAAGTTTGTGTCTGTTACGTCTGCAATGTATAAAGCTATATCCATTTTATTGAATGTTATTTAAAAGGTCGAAACTATATTCAAAATCCATAGAGTATTGGATTAACTTATTAATTAATTTTGTTTTCTTCTCGAATGAAGTCTTAACTATATTAACAGGTAATACTGTTCCGTTTTCTTCTAAATAAACAAATTCGCTTAACATTAACTCGGTAAATAGTGCGTTATAAGCTTCAGGAATAAAGTCTGTATTAACCGTTACTTTTTCTCTACCATTAATATTATACGTTTGTTTAACGTGGCTATTTAGGGCGTAATTGCCATAATTAGAAATTAAACCATTATAGCTTTCGTTAGTAAAGTCTTGAGTCTTTTTGCTTAATTTATTGAATGGTATTGTCTGCCAAAATCCGTATTTATTCTTAAAAATGCAATTGATTAAAGGGTATTTACACTCATCTTTTACCGTGAAATTATGCGTAAAAATATTATCTCCAAAAGTATAATCAAATACAGCAGTAAAAGAAGTTGAAGAATCTATGTACTCGGCTATATTTACATAAGCTACTTTTTGAGTTGAAATAGATTGATCGAAAGTGAAAGGTACATTTGTTCCGTTTACCGTTATAGAGGTCAAATCCTGCGTTAAAAAATACAATGGGTAGTTTGAGTTATTATAAATAATGTGATTTGTAATGTTACTTAAAATAGTTGCTAATTGAAATTGGCTATCTATCGCTGTATTCTCATAATCGGTATGATATAAGAAACCATCGACAGCTAGTAAGGTTTGATTGGCTTGGTATTGTTCTGCGCCTCCTAAGTTTATTTTCGCATCAATATAACACCATACAGTGTCTAAAGTTGAAGTGGTAAACGCTCCAACCGTATCGGCTACACCGTTATATTTATTCTTCACAAAATCATTAACCAATTTATGAATATCAAAATTAATAGTTGGTTGCCCTACTTGAACTACTGATTTGCTAACCTGATAAGTTGAAACCAAAGGTCTGTCATCTACTCTATGACCTCTATAAATAAAAATCTCGGCTGTAATTTCGTCAAATGTAATA
>Ga0209230_10000785_pt1 | contig 12432 bp, 2 predicted proteins | sample LakOntMetagenome_FD_187467 | JGI IMG/M metagenome (GOLD analysis project Ga0209230, IMG submission 187467) | Freshwater and sediment microbial communities from Lake Ontario - Sta 18 epilimnion Metagenome (SPAdes) (version 2) | ecosystem: Environmental > Aquatic > Freshwater > Lentic | place... | reverse complement strand
GTTCGGAGGCATATTGACGAAGTGGCTGCAGGAGGCAGGAGTTACCGTGGCCTCTGGTGAAGCCGCGGCCTCCGCGACGCACGTAATCCATTTACTGGGCAATAAGCGCAGCTCCAGCTACTACCGTGGGCACAAGGTGCCTTGGAGAGCCGCCTTCTCTAGTCGCGATTTTGGAGAGGGAGACTGGTGGTTGGCAGCGGGATATGGAGCAGTAGGGAAGGAGGACCTCGAGGAGCTCACTGTAGCGGTACAGCTGCTGAATGAACGCTGCCTCGTAGCCTTTGATCCCGGCCCTTGGTTTGTCGGCAGGTTTGCGCCTGTGGCTCTGTGCATGATTGCGTGCGTGGGTGTGGCGCCCTCTGGGTGGATGTCGCTGATTTTACCACCACACCCACTCCGCGGCGATTCCCTTCCTCTCGCTCCAAACCCCTCGCCTCTCGCAGGGTGGAGCGAGAGGCAATGCTTAAGCTCTTTTCGAGGCTCAACGTGTTGACCGCCACGCAAGAGGAGCTAAGGGCATGGGTGGGTGGGTCCAAGGCGAAGAAACTGGACGCAATCGAGAGAAAGATTTTCGACAAATCCAAAAGCTCCCCGCACAAGTCTAAACAGGAAGACGCCGACGGGGAAGACTTGGCGAAACAATGCCTAGCGCTCTGTCCGCGCGCGATGCTGGTGGTCGTGAAGAGGGGGGCCGCGGGTGCTTCATGGGCAGCACCTCTCCAAGGGAATGAGAGTGTAGAAAGCGGGTCCGTCAAGGCGCACGCATGTGAAACAGTCAACACGGTTGGCGCTGGCGACACCTTCAACGCGCAGCTCGTATATGGCCTGGCCTCGGGCCTTGCACCCGGTGCTGCTGTAAAGATGGCGGTGATGCGTGCCACGCGTGCCGTGCGCAGCGGGAAGGGGGCCATCGGTGCCTTCGAAGAGGGCGATGAAGAACACCAAGGCGCAGGAGGGACAGGAGGAGGCGAAGTGACAAACGATGATGAATCTGAGGGGAGTAGAGGAGGCAGTGCATCTAGTTCTTTTAGTTCAGAGCAGGACCCGGCGGAAACTTCGCTGTCTTGATTCTTGTTATTGATTTCCTCAAAGTGGGTATTGATGTTTGTGTGAGGTCGAAGGGTCCGGGTGAAGGAGCACAGAAATAGACAAGAGGAGACAGGAGGGAAACAAGCAGCAGTTATGAAGAATTTATTTACAGTACGCGTCCGGCAAATGCAATTCGATTCGGCAACTTCCAGCGCTAGTTTGGCCGATTGCTGCTTGGGAAACATCAATCATCACGATGATTTTCCCTATAGCATAGCCACCGGTTGACTACCCTCCACATCTCTTTGGTGTACTTTCTTGCAAGAATGTCCATAACTGGCTAGTATTAGCGTCCCGCTGGTTTCTCGGTTATTTTTTTAATTATAGCAACAGGTGCTAGCCGTTTCACATCAACTGCGCTGCCACAACACTGTACGCCAATTGCTCAGACAAGGTGGAACACGAAGAAACACCCGGGTTTCAGAATTTGTGCTGTGTTTTGCCCTCTTTGCGGTGTTCGTGGGACCCTGGTCTGCCGCACGCATAGTGAGGTCGGGCATTTTGTGGTGGCTCGCGGTACTGGGTGGGGATAATTGCCACAGCGGAGGTCCAGTGCAGCACCCGGGGTTTGTCGGCTCGGCGCCGGCGAAAACACAATCTGCTCTGCTTTACTACTTACCAGGCTAGGTCCCCGAAACGGTTGCTATTTGATGCGTACTACACGCACTACTACCTGGCAGTCCTCTGGACACCTTTTGGTCTGCCGTTTCAGACAAGGTTCTGACTGCGGTCCCTGATCACGCTAACGCTATTGACCTGCATGTACCGATGTTGGCAGTGGGCCACTGCACAGCGCTCCAAGAGCTGTCTGAGCGGCCACTCCTGTCGAAACACCAGCGTGCTGCATTTTGCACCTGGACACCCGAGATCTCGCGCTTGCCACCAGCAGAGCCGAAGGAGCCTCCAATGTAGAGGCAGCTATCAAGTCCTACGAGACTAAACACTGGCCCATCAACACCGCCTTGCAAACTTTGCCAGGATTCTTGGCGCCATTGCGCCAAATAAGAGTATGCCGAATCGCTTCCTCCCCCAAAGCTGCCACCTACGTACACGGTGTCCGCGAGAATGGCAATCGCATGCACGTCTCCGTCGAGCCCAGACATGGCAAACCATTCACGGCCATCCCATCGCGCGATTTTTGGCGAGGACACTCCGCCAGCCCGGGCAAAACTGCCTCCAACGTACAAATCTTCGCCGAGGGTAGCCATTGCAAAAACTTCACCGCCAGTCACTCCACAATTGTCGTCTCGGCCCTCGAGAAGCAACCCGCACACGGATAACCACGACGTTCCGTTGTACATCGCTAGGTTGTTCCTTATGCCTTCCTCATTGAATCGTCCACCGGCATACAGAAGTGAACCGTTTACGTGCAGCGATGCAACGACGCCCACGAACGGCTTAGATCCCAGCATACCCCAGCTGTTGCCATCCCATGTAGCCAAACCTCCAGTGCGCAAAACTCCAGTACTGAACCAGGCGAGTCTTTTAGAAGGCTGTTTGATCGCCTTTGTGAAGACACCTCCAACGACAAGCAGGCCGTTGAACGGAATCAGTGCATTTACGAGACCGTCGACACCAGCGCCCAGATCGAACAGAGCATTGCCATCGAAGGAAGCAATATGGTTAGATCGACCCTGCGTGAATCCCCCTGCGACGTACGTTCTGCTCTTGTACTCAGCCACTGCTCGCACGCCCTTTGCACTGAGTGGATGGAAATTCTCGAAGACGACCGACGAGGTTTGTTTCTTTCCATCTCCTCCTCCAAATGCGTAAGCAACAAAACCTCCAAATTCACTGCGACGAACATTGGGTTCCGTGGTAAGCCCTCCAAACAAAATGTCATGCTGAACAAAGGCGTCAGACTGTTCTCCACTCCTAACAAAAAAGGTCTCAACGGCTTGAAGAGCCAGGTCATGCCGACCTAAGCCGGAAGGTGTTCGACAAGTGATTTCTTCCTGCGACACCGTACCTTCTACCGGACAATCTTTACCACCAATTTGCACAAACACGCCAGAGCAACTACTCCCGGGAAGGCACGCCTCTGGAGCTAGGTATGCGCCTTTTACAGTTAGCAGAGTACCCCCTTTGGTGGATCCGAACGCAGGGCTGACAGCGATTATCCTTGGCCGAGGATAGATTCGAATCTTCAGAGTTTTGATAACCTGCAAACATGCAAAGTCAGGGCAAAATCACTTTGGCAAAGTCAGGGCATTAAAGTCACGTCACGGCTAGCTTGGTGGGAGAGAAAGATACACTCACCGACTGGTCACTACCACCATAATCTGCTCCACCGCTGTCGGTGAGCTGGACAGTGGCAATTGCCGAGCCATAAGCACCTGCCGCCGTGCGGAAAGTCAATGTTCCTTGCGCGTCGACAAAAGGCTCCATCTCGAAGAGATTCGAGGATACAGACGTCAACGTAATGTTGAAATAAAGCTCTTGGTCCGATTCATGCAAGGTCCCCCGACTAATGTTTTGCACAAAGTCTGGCTGGGTGTACAGACCGGCGTCTTCCACAGCCCGGACTATTTCAGATGGCAAGTCAAAAGATGGAGCCACATTCGTTTTCACGATTATCAAAGTCAGCTCCTCCATTTTTGACGTATTTTGTCCACCACGTTCAGCTCCACCGTCATCTCTGGCAAACACGCTAACATTCGACGTACCCTGAACTCCTGGAGCGACCACAAACCGGATCGAACCATCTGTCTCGAAGACGGGCGATTCCACAAAAAGTTGAGAATTTGTAAAATGTTTGATCTCAAAGGTGAGTGCTTGCAGTACATCTTCATCAGGTGCTCCCTTCGAAATGTTGGTCAGCACTGTCTTATGAAAATGCCTAGGTGACGAAAGAGAAGCAACTTGAATTACGTTTGAAAGCACGTCGAAGGACGGCGCATTGTTCACGGACTCTACGGTGAGGGTAGCGGACCTCGAGAACGTGTTAGTTTCGCCATCTCCCTGACCTCCACTGTCCATCAGGGTGAACGTGAACAGCACTGAACCGCTGACTCGAGGAGCGGGCTTACAGGTTAGCGTACCGTTCAAGTCCATCGACGGCAACTCTTCAAAGAAAAGCTCTGGCGCGAAAAGGGTGCCAGCGCTGACGACTGAAGTTAGAACGAAGGAGAGCGTTTGGTTGGCTTCATTCGGAGGGCCTGCGATGATCCCAGAAGAAAAGTTATCGAGCTTAAAAGAACCTGCATCAGCAGCCACCTGAATGCTCTCCAGCATGTGAAAATGCGGAGGATCGTTCTTTTGTGCAATTTCAATATTGAACACCTTCACGTCTGATTCGTCTCGCCCAATCGCTTTCGTAACAGGAACAAACCTGGCTGGAATTGTCCCCCCATCGTCTTTCAGCGCAACAGAGAGGGATACGATCCCCGCAGCATCCGGGGCGGGTTTGAAAATGATTTTGCCTGTTCCACCCTCGCCCCCGTGGACCTCCAAGCGCGGAAGCTCAGAAAACAGGCTTTCGTCACTGAGAGTGAACTTCCATCGCATGCCCTGTGTCATTTCCCTGTCTGGGCCTGCAGACAGGTCAAATGCAAACTCAAGCGCGTGCGACAGAGAATCTTCATCTACTGTCAGATTACGAAGTTTGAAAGTTGGTGCATGATTGATTTCCGACACTTGGATCGTAAAGTACCTTGGGGACGACTGCTTTGAGTCCGACACCAAACCATTCAAGTAGGCGCTGTAGACAGCAGTCCCGGACTTCAACGAATTCACCTCAAAAGTGAGCGTCCCTTCAGGTGAAATCTTGGGCAGGTCAACGAGGATTGACTGGTCTCCACCTTGAGGCTCCACCGTGAATTCGAGGCGTTGACATCCGGTGTAGTACATAGATTTTTGCCAACTGAAGGCATCGTCCACTATATCATGCGTTCCAGAATCTGTGTGATTTATGACCCGATCCTCTAGTGAGGGGTTTCCGCACAGACGCGCATGCTCCCGAAGCCTACGCAGCACAACGACGCGTCGATCCGATATTTCCATACCATATCCTCCATGCAGACCTTTTACTCCCTCTGTACCCTCTAACCAAGTGCGTAGCATGCTGAGCTTGGTCACTGATCTGCCGAGAGGATCGAAAACTGGTCTCCTGACAATTTGCACCAGAGCATGGCTTCCATCTGATACAGCGTACAGAGAACTTTGGTCTGCACTGACTCCAATAGCAGTCAAGCACTTCATATTCGATACTGTTTGAAAAGACCATCGAAAAGCAGGCACGCGCGAGCTAAGACTGAATGCAACCAAATGCCTAACAATCGACGTTGGTGTTGGAAGTTCGAGGAAAAGCCACTTGAAAGTTGCACCAACAGGAAATCTGAAAGCAAAGTCATGCACGTGCCGATGCATTCTTTGCACAGATGACGGAGCCTCAGACAAAAGGTGTCCAAATTTCAAACCATCCCACTGAAGAACAGCAGATTGAGTATGCACCCGCGTAGCATGGTCACAGCTTTCCTTGCTGAGCTCATGATTGCACGTCCCTTGGGCAACTGCTAAGAAATGCTCTCCATCGACTTCAAAGTGTGTGAACCCTGCAGCACCTCGCAGGTATAAGACTTGCTGCCAATTGCTTGCCTGCCGAAGAAAATGGAGATCGCTCTGCACATCCCTGCATCGATGGCCTGGACCGCATGACGGATCTTCTGCGCAAGACATCCCGCAGAGATCACATACCTCGTCCAGTGCACAAAATCCATGATTAAGTGCCCCAGTTCTATATGTTTCGCAAGGGCCGTAGTCAAACAATCGATATCCCAATTCGGAGTCGTCATTGCATTCACAATGTGCATCGGGATGTGTGCAATAATCTTCAGGCACAGATGCAAAACTTGTGCCCACCAATCTTTGAAATTCTACAAATACGTGAGCTTTACGGTTGTCGACTAACTCATAAATTATCGATTCCTGATCAAAAATGTCCTCATCGCCGTAAACGACAGGAGCCTGTGATTGTTTGTTCGCTACAACAACGAATCTTCGTGCCCCGATGGAAAATGTCTCAAGTCCATAAGCGCCCGTCGATGGCAAGGATTGTTTAGCTATGAATCTGCCTCTAGCTATGTCATATTCATACGCTGTCACGCTGGAATGTGCCATAGCTACGTCGTCCTTGAGATCTCGTGGTCGTCGTAATTCCCAAAAGTCGACATCTGCAGGGAATGTCAGCTTGACGCCAAAGCCTACAAAGGTACTTGAGTTTTCCTTTTCGAACAGACTTGCATCTGTTGATGGAGGATTGGATTCGCGCACACAGCCCTCGTTCCACCAACTTGAAATAGCAGGGCGCTCCCTCCTTTCAAGGAGATCTTTACGGACGCAATAGACCTCTTCCGTGCTCGGGGGTTGCTCTGCACTATCATGAGCAACGTCTCCGAGACAGATGAATCCTTTGGAGGCGACAGGTCTCCACAGCGAAAGTGTTTTCTGGCCCCCTTGGGATGAGGCAGCAAAATTGGGAAGAATGATGGCATAATACCTTGGGCGACGCAACCAGGACCCTAGCCTAATTTGGTATGCCTCAGTAGGCTGGCAGGAACCGTCTTCAGCGGCGCAACTGACCATTGTGTGACCCAAACGACCGTAACCTTCCAGCTCCTGCACTTTCCAAAGAAAGAACCTCTTAGTACATGCAGGCTGGTTGCCACCGAGAAAGTGAAAGTCACGACCCAAGTGGTACAGCCTGGACTCTAATTCAAAATGATTCGCAAACAGCAAATACGACTTACTCAGGTGGTTCAGTCCCTGGATAGCAATGGCTGCGCTTGTGGGAACTTGCTGGATAAGTGTGAATTGCAACTGGCTAAAATCCCATTGGTAAACAAGTGAATTAGTTTCATAAGATGTCGAATTTCTTGTGATGGCAACGGACAAAAACAATCCCACATCATGAATTTGCAGAAAAGAGGCCTTGCCAGCATATAACAAAGTGTCCTTATTCCCGTTCAAATGCTGGTGAAAGACCAATGTTCGCTGGCCATCCACCCATTTATAAACCGAGCATGGTGGAGTGGGCATCGATTCGTCCCCATAGTTTGTCACAACGACCAGGTGCGTGATGTTCACGCCATTTTCGAAACGGTGATACTGAACATCAAAGGCAGAAGTGTCACGCATCCAATCGTCCCAACCCAAAACGTGGCAGTCATGGAACCTTTCAGTCACGGTGTTCCAATTGCACAAATGCGCGCCATCCGCGCCTGCGGCAACTACAAGGTAATGAGCTCCATCAACCTCAAAATGTACCCCGCTGTAAGCAGATTGCAGTGCCTGTGACTCATCAATGAGCTGAATTGGCGTGAAATCAAATGCAGACAAAATTCTTTCCCCATCTCTGATTCTGTCCACATATTCAAGTTTTCCATCATCTTGTCGAGAGAATTCTGACACACCAGAATCGGAACAGGATGCAACGAATGCCATCGACCTGTCGGCGCTCAGTGTTAGTGCAGTTGCTCCTGAGATTGAGTCTATCATTTGAATAGACGTTGAGAGATCTTCTCGCACAGTTTGTACCAAGCTCAGTGCCCCACTGACGTGATCTCTCTGAAACACATGGATTGCGCCTGGAAATTCGGCAAGGGCATACAAGCAAGTTGTATTTTGAGCTGTATCTGCAGCAACGAGACTCCTCACTACTCCCATCGATATACGGAATTCCAGGCTGGAATCCGCGAGGTAAGTTAGCAGACCACTCTTGATGTCACGCTTGAAGGTGGCAATTGCTCTGGATTCTTCCGCTGCAACGTACACATGTAATCCATCAGACATCACGGCGACGCTCGTGGGGCCCCTCATTGCGTCATTGAGACGCTCAACTCTGGTAGAATACACGCTCAAGCTCAAATCTCGAAACCTCGTCCCATTTCGCTCTTCCTCGAAATTCGCAATGAAGAGAAGTTTCTCTCCTGTGGACCCAATACTGCTCGTTGCGACGTGCTGGGCTGTGTGAGTAGAGAATGCCTGACCTCCGGAAACTTGTGAAAAAGCTGTTGCTGCACTTGTAACCCCATTGAAATGTGTACCATTCCATCTAAACATAAAGGAGCATGATCCTTCTTGCCCACTTCTCAGGGTCAAACAGTCTTGTGATTCTGATATGAACAGGAATTTTCCGACGCTAGTTTCCATGAAGGTAGAGCTTGTGGCATACGCAGTATCGAACTGTTGGTAAGGCTTGAACCGACTATCAATCACATCAAACCGATACAGAGTGGAGACTGGCCCCATTTCTGACGCTAGGAATAGAAAAACTACTCCGTCTACTTCGAAGTGCTTCGCGTGCCTTCCACCTAGAGTTGGTAGTTTTTGGAAGGGGACAAAGCTGTTATTTTCCCATTTGAAGATCTGCGAATGCGCCGTGTGAGACAGAGACGAGATATTGAAGAATTGCGAGACCGCAAGGAAAGTTGTTCGCTGGGAATTGTATAGGACATCAAAGCATTCCACGGACGCCGCCCCTGGCGTTGACATGACCTGCACATCGTACAGCATTCTCTGCCGGTTGAACCTGAAAACTCTCGTGGACCCTGAAAAGCTTGCGAGCGCGAAAACACGGGAGTTGTTGCCTTCAATTGTGCACTGTGTCCACGCGGAAGCACTTTCAGTCAATAGCTCTTGCTTTAATGTCGCGCTTCCAGCAACAGGATCTAATTCGTACACTGCAGAGTTAACCTTCTTTGCACGGCCGTCCCAATAGTTGGCCAAAAGCAAGAAGTGATGACCATCCTCTTCAAAATGTAGAGAGTTTGCAGCGCCCAGCAAGCCGGGCATCGATTCAACCACATCAAGCCGTCGAGTCTGTTCATTCAGTCGATACAGGCCACTAGGCATCGCGAAGGTGAAAGGGACTAATGCGCCTCTTAATTCCCGCACACTCTCTTGCAAGAATGCAGGGGCAGGAGAAGGACGAAAAGCCGGCAGAACGTAACCGCAGGTCGCCCGCAGGCATGCTCGCTGCCATAAGGGTTTCCATGCACCAGATCTCATCTCCTGGATACCGAAATGCGTTCGCTTGAGACCAAACTGCCAAGTCGGAATAGTACACTGCAGCTTGTAGCACGTGGTGGGTGTAACACAATCTGATAATAAGGCAGTGTCTGACTCGGCACTCTCCTTGTCGTGCGAGAACTTGCATCGATACTCGACGCCCATATCTCTCTCGAATTTTCCCAGCACTTGAATATGTCTTTCCGAGGATCCTGGACGAGCCGAGTTCGAGCTTGGCGAAGAAGCCAAGCTTGACGCCCAGAAAGTACCTGTTTGTACGTGAGATGTAAAAAGCGAGTCGTAACGCTCAGACTTGGCTTGAATTGTCTCTGCGTCGAGTGCCACCGAATACATTCGGAGCATCTTGATTGAACCAACATGAGCCTGGATTTTGCCAGTGATGACATTGTTGTACGCACCGATGACCAGAGGCGTTGCCGTGCCCGGATACAAAACATTTCCACATGCTTCGGGCTCACATAACTGTGCATTCTCAACAGCGAGCCCATTATGCCAAATGCTCGCTGTCGCACCATCATAGGTTGCAACAAGATGTAACCACTTGCCTTGCTCACACAAGGGACGTCGGCATTCCCAGCGCACAGTGTTTCTCTGGTCTGCTTTCTCAACACTCAACGACCAGTAAAATACTGTCAACTCTCCTCCGTTGACTACAGAATACCCAAGGGTGAATCCTCGAAAGCCGGCTCTGGGGCCGCCTCCACTCTGTGCAGCACCCACGATGCCGCCGAAGGTAATGTCAGTGGTCTCGATCGTGATCCAAGTCTCTATTGATATCTCAATCCGAGGCATTTCCAAAGTTGCAATGTCATCACTTACGTGCAAACCGAAATTTACGATCTGATCGAATTGCATAGCTTCAATTTCACCGTCGCTAATAAGGAAATTTCGAATGTCAAACGCAACCCCACTCCTTGTGTCCCAGTCGCTTTGTGCCTTGCAGACAGGGCCCCGCAGCACAGCATCTCCAGAACGCCCGGATAGATCTTTGATTCTAGCAGGGGAGACCAACAATGACGAGTTCAGTTCGCGACAATAGGTCGAATCTACCTGAGAACGTGTATATTCGCCGCCAGCGTTCTTCAAAGTGAAGTCCCAAAAGCCAACAGTGTTGTTCCACAGTCTTCCAGGAACAGCGTCTCGCAAAGTCAAACATGCCTCAGTTGACGTCTGATCGTTGCAACTTTCATCGGCAAAGTCCTGCATTAGATTCTTGTCGAGGGGCAACACATCTGTGTCGTACCTGAGGAGGTTGCATCCACGAGAGATGAAGGCATATGCTGAGTCACCCATTTGAAAAAGCTCGGTATTACATGCAGAAAAAGGTACGTCATGATCATGAACGAACCGCAAACGAGTCTCTCCTTCGCGACGCCGATCTACAAAATGTAGCTCAGGATTTGCTTCTTGATCGGAAGCCATGATCAGAAGACTATCCGATGAAAACTCGGCTGCATAATAGTGCTTCGGCTCAGTCCCGTGCTGAACCTCTGGTGTGACAACAGAGACATATGGACCAGCCGAAAAAACTTTAGAGTCTTGATCAACAACAACGGATGCGAGGTTACGATCAACATCAAAACTGAACACTGTTTTTCCTCCAAATAAGTAGTCACTCGCAGGAGACATTGCGACCGCAAAATCTTCAACTACGTGTTTGCCAGAATCCCCCAAGACAGCCACCGATGCATGGAGCGGTCCCTGAACCGGATCTTCATCAATCAGACAGTCCAAGCTCCTCTCAGGGAATGCAAGAGACGAGCACTTGCATTCGTTTGCTCGAGACCCAAGACACCGTGCACTCCATGGCAACATGAAAGAAGGTTTCACGGTAGGCGCTGTTACCTTCAGTCTGAAGGACCTGGTTGCTGTTGCGTTAGCATCAGAATATGTGTACAGTCCAATGGTAATTATTGCTACTCCAGGGTGGTTTTCTGCTGTTCTGAAGGTCAGGGTACCCTCGGGAGTTATTTCTGGAAGACGGGAGAATATTGATGGATTCACTATATGCACTGCCCTGAAGGTCCACATTTGCGAATTGTATGATGTCAATTCTATCTCTGTACCTACCGTGACGTTGAAAGTGAACTCTGGAAACACGTGATCATTGACGGTGGATTCTACAGCAAGGTCTGTCCGCATGCTGAATTGAGACTGAACTCTGTTCGATGTAAAGGACCACGCTTGAAGTCCTTGCACATATGAATCTTCAAGCTGCAGATTTGCGACACCAGACATGTCCAAAATTGGCTCAAGCTCCAGCCTCTGCTGCAATGCAACGGCTTCTGCAATGGTCGGTGTCCTCACGACGATCACCACAGTCAAACTCAACATTCGTCGCATACCGCCCAGTGATCCTGCTGCCAACGAAACTTTCACCTGGGAGACATCGACACCGAGCTCTCTCGCAATTCTATCCTGGATTTCTCGATTGACTGAGCAGGTGGCTTCTGGTAAATCTGGCAGCGCTAAAGAAAATTGAACATACGCAGGCGCGATCACAATCGACAATGAAACTGGGTCCGAGCTGGAAACCAGTCCAGCATCATCAATATCTTGAAACTTTATAGCAAACACAGTCTGCCCGGATGCTTCTGGCGATACAGTAAAATGCAGCGTCCCTTCAGGTGTTACTCGGGGAGAATTGGTGAACATTGTTGAATCTCCAGATACCATTTCAAGCACAAATGACCGACTTTGATCTGATTCAAGACGATGGCCAGAACTAATATTGATTGCGAATGGAAGTTGATAATCTGAACCTCCTTTCAGCAACAGTACGGATTTGTTGTGAGTGTAGTCAGAATCCAAGCATGGAAAACTTTCAAAATCCTTCATATCCCGCAGCCTCGGGCCGTCGGAATCTACGATTTGCCATAAAGAGGTCGGTGCCGCAACAAGAAAAGATGGTGCATTGTTCACTGGCAAAATACTGATAACAGCTAATTGGGATTTGCCTTCGCAAGCTCTTGGGTGAAAAATCGCACTCTCATTCCAAGCACAAACACCACCCGAGCCAGAGAAGAAGAGGAGTCTTCGGGCTGCTGTGCGCAGATCAACCACAGGGTCGCCGCTTCCTAAACTGCTTCCAAAACCGCTTCCAGACATGCTCCCCACCCCCTCGCTCCCAGACCCACTTCCACTTTCGATGCCGCTGCCGGAAATGCTGCCCGAGCCCGAACCCGAGACTCTCCCACTACTGATGCCACTGCCCGACATGCGCCCCATTCCCTCGCTGGCAGACCCACTTCCACTGTAGATGCCGGAAAAGCTGCCCGAGCCCGAGCCCGAGACGCTCCCACTACTGATGCCACT
>Ga0209230_10000784_pt1 | contig 12437 bp, 8 predicted proteins | sample LakOntMetagenome_FD_187467 | JGI IMG/M metagenome (GOLD analysis project Ga0209230, IMG submission 187467) | Freshwater and sediment microbial communities from Lake Ontario - Sta 18 epilimnion Metagenome (SPAdes) (version 2) | ecosystem: Environmental > Aquatic > Freshwater > Lentic | place... | reverse complement strand
GCCTCAATGAAGACGGCCTAAAAACTTAGGACTCGATAGACGGCCTAAAAACTTAGGACTCGATAGACGGCCTAAAAACTTAGGACTCGATAGACGGCCTAAAAACTTAGGACTCGATAGACGGCCTAAAAACTTAGGAATCTACGCCGCATAGGTAATCACCGGATACATGCCTAAGAAAGGAATACGCACACCAAACCCATGAACCGTAAAGCTCTCTCCAGGCTTTAGTTTGGCCTGCACTTCTGCAGCTGTAAAATGCAGCATAAGTGGGACATTGGCAATTCTATAAATACGCCCTTCTTTATCCGACACTAGATTGCTCATACTATTCCCTTTTCCATAAGACGTATTTGTATCCACAGTAATCTTTCTTTCAAAACGAGTGAATGCAAGTAGGCATATATAAAATACAATATACACAACCAGCACTATGATTACGTATTGGAAAAATCCTAATTCGTTCCAGAGTGTCTTATAGTTACTAAGATTATAGGCGGGCATCTATAATTATAGGTCTGATTTTATTTTTTGCCACTGCGCTTCCGCCCACCACCATACACTGCCTGCTCTTTTCTTACCGGCATTACACCCATCCATGGCTCAGGCACTGCTGCACGCACAGGCGTTCTCACACTAAAATAGGCCACAAATTTCTCTTTCATATCCCCAGACATAGGCCTCATTGTATTTTTAAAATATTTTAGAACTGCTTCCATGGCTGGATCACCCATCCGCACCAACTCTTTTAATAATACCTCACGGTAACCAACTGAGACAGAGACTCGCTTCGCCGCTGCCGCCTTATGCAAATCTATTACTTTTTCAAGAGGTCTCGCATTAAAATACTCTACAGCATACTTACCATCCGCATCTTTCTCAAGTAAATGAGCGCCCTTGGTAATTAAGTATTGAACAATATGTTTGTTACCACCTCTCATGGCATAGAAGATCGCATTGCGATTCAGAAGGTCCTTTGCGTTTATGGAAACGCCCACCTCTTCTAGCAGCCATTTAACGATATCCGTGTGACCACGAGCACATGCGACCATCAATGGGGTAGAGTTTAGCAGCCAATGTTCGCTATACGCGCCTTTAGGCAATTTCTTTAGTGCAGCCATATCACCCTTTTGCACTGCAACCAACCATTGAGGTATAGAAATCGGATGCCGTTGATTTGTTCCACCCAGTAAGCGTGATCGTGATGCTCGTGGAACAATTTTCGTAAAAATAGCTTGTTCTGTATTATAAACCATATACTCATTACCCGTTTGCATGAAACGTCCGATTTTTAAATGTTTAAGCTCTGCATTCGATCGTTCATCTTTAAGAGCCACAACACTATCATAACCATTGCGTAAAAGAGTATGGTATAACATATCAACGGATAAAGATCCGTATGTATCATAAAATATATCTCTTTCTTCATGAGATGTTAAGTTTAAAGGGATGCCTAATAATACATCAGCTTCCAAGATAATACCATGTTCATGAGCTTTAGCTTCTGTTTCTTTAGGCGTTTTTGCGAAATAGATACCTGCGCCAAACATACCCGCCGTACCTGCTAAAAACCAGAATTCATTACTCGGTGTATTCCTAATAATCGTAGCGGTTTCTTGATTGGTCTGATGATATCCTTTAATCACGTTTGTTCTCCAACGCGCCTCAATATCTTTCTTTGTTTCAAAGAATTTACCAATATCGCCTTTTCCATATACTTTAATTAAATCTTCTATGGTAAAGCCATCTTTTAACACCGAGATGCTAACCGAATAATCAATACGTGCCTTACCAATCGTTGTTTTCTGTTTTAATAAAGAAGGGGTAGTGGTTGTAAAAAATTTAATGGCTTCTATATTTTGAAATAAAATAGCATAGGCCATCGGTGTTAAACCAAATTTATCCACGGAATTAACCATTTTAATGTAGTCATCCCTATGTAATTTCCATTCATCCGATATCTCTTTCATTGAACGTTTTATAATTGCCATACGATGGACAGGATAAGCTGCATCTAAAAACTTTGCAATATCCGCCCCAAATACGGTTTCTTTACCAATAATATCCAAGAAAGGATCGTCTTGTTTTTTTATAGCAATCGGTTTAAATTTATAATAGGTATCTAAAAATTGTTTAACCAATTGTGCATTACGCCATAAAGTTATTTGAAATAAATGTTTATTAACACTTTCATATTCTTTTACGTTGGATAGATCATTTATTATTTCAACAAATTTAGAGTCGTTCTTTAATGGAAGATGCTTTGCAATATATTTCAACAGTTTAACATTTTGTTGATCCATAAAGTATTTAATAAAATCTACAAGGGTTTCAATATAACTAATAAGGGGAACGTTCGTCTGTAAATAAGTAGTTAGATCATTGTCTGTAAAGTTAAGATCGGTTCTTACATTAAAAACGTTATCAAATTCCTTTTTATCCCAAGGTTCAATAATCGCATGCTTTGGTGATAAAACAATCACCGACATTAATTTTTCTAAAACTGCTTCTTGATATTCAGGTAGAACCTTTTTTACTAAACTTAAATAACTGAATACACCATCGTCTTTTATTTTACCATTTACACTATATTCTTTGATCCAACAATCAAGAATCTCCAAAAATGTAGAATAATCCGCAAATCGCGGAATTTCCCTTATAAATTCAGGATAGTGTATATAATGCATGGTTGTGCATATAAATGGTGTATAATCTTCCTTTTTTCTTTCCGGATGGTCCTTAATAGAATATATTGAAATATTAATAAATGTTTGAGCTTTCTGTTTATAGGGTGTATCTTTCTCATAATACTTATCTATTTGGTCTTCCGTAAAGCCTTCTAATGTTGGATTAAGACGTGCAATCGCTTCAATTGCTTCATGCGTTTTATAATTTTCCTTACTCAAAATGAGCGGTATATACACATTTGTGCATTTTTTTTCAATTAAATGAACGATTGTTTCATCCCTGGTCTTAGCGGCCGTCACCAATTTTCCATAGGTAGCTAGAAACGTTTCATATGCATTATCCGCCTCACATAACGTCTTAATATCGTCTTGAAACTCACTCATTAACGTCTTCTTTTTAGGTGCGCCGCCCCGTCTATTGAATACCATATCTTCTATAACCTTGGTATATTTAAAAAATTAAAATACTTACTTTTTTCCGCTGCGCTTCCGGCCACCACCATACGCTGCCTGTTCTTTTCTGAGTGGCGGCATTACACCCATCCATGGCTCAGGCATCGCTGGGCGCGTAGGCACTCTCACATGCGCTCTCACACTAAAATAGGCTACGAATTTATCTTTTATGTCATCCGTCATAGGACGCATCGTGTTTCTATAAAAGCGCAATACTGCTTCCATGGCTGGATCACCCATCCGCACCAACTCTTTTAATAATACCTCTCGGTAACCAACTGGGACAGAGACTCGCTTTGCCACATGCAAATCTATTGCTTTCTCCAGAGGTCGCACATTAAAGTATTCCACCGCATACTTACCATTCGTATCTTTCTCCAGTAAATGCGCGCCCTTGGTAATTAAATAGTGCACAATTTCTTTTTTACCACCTCTCATAGCGTAAAAGATCGCATTGCGATTTACAAGGTCCTTTGCGTTTATGGCCGCACCCGCTCCCGCCTCTTCCAGCAGCCATTTAACGATATCCATGTGACCCCGAGCACAAGCGACCATCAATGGGGTAGAGTTTAGCAACCAATGCGCGTGATAAGCTGTCTTTGGCAATTTCTTTAGTGCGCCCAGGTCACCCTTTTGCACTGGAACCAACCAAGGAGGTAGAGAAACGGCACCACTATGTTTTGTTCCACCCATTTGCGCACTTCTAGGCGGGCGTGGGACAACTCTCGTAAAAAGTGCTTGCTCTGTATTATAGACCATATACTCATTACCCGTTTGCATGAAACGTCCAATACGTGCCTCTCTTAGTTCATTGCTGAGGCGAGTATCTCTAATTGCCACAACACTGTCATAACCATTTATTTGCAGGGCATGGTATAACATATCCACATCTAAATGAGGATACTTGGTTACAAATGCATCTCTTTCGGAATGTGAGGTAATATTTAATGGGTTGCCTAATAATAAATCCGCTTCTAAAATAACACCATGCTGGTGAGCTTTGCGCTGAGTTTCATGAGGTGTTCTCGCAAAATAAATACCGGGACCAAACATACCCGTCGAACCAGCTAAAAACCAAAATTCATTACTGGGTGTATGTTCAATAACCTCAGCGACTTCTGGATTTGTTTGATGGTATCCTTTAATAATATTCGTTTTCCAACGCGCCTGAATATCTTTCTTCGTTTCAAAGAATTTACCAATGTCATCGTTCGCATATACTTTAATTAAATCTTCAATGGTAAAACCATCTTTTAATACAGAGATGCTAATGGAATAATCAATCTTCTTTTTACCGACTTTTTGTAATTTTTGAAATGAGGGTGATGTACTCGTAAAGAATTTAATGGCTTCTATATTTTGAAACAATATAGCATAAGCAATAGGTGTTAAACCGAAATGATCCAATGTATTAATCATTTTTCCATACGCTTCTCTATTTGATTCCCACTCATCCTGTAAAGTTTTTCTTGAACGGTTAATAATTGCCATACGATGAAGAGGAAACAATTTATCTACGAAATTTTTAGCATCTTCACCAATCGCCGTCTCTTTGCTCATAATATCTAAAAAAGCATCATTCTTTTTTCGAATGGGTGTTAATTTATAATAGGTGTTTATAAATTGTTTAACCAATCTTGCATCGTTCCATAACTTCTTTGTAAATAAATCAATATAAAAAGCTTGAAATACTTCTAAACGAGAAACATCATTTACTATTTCAACGAATCTAGAATCACTTTTTAATGGAAAATGTTTTGCAAGATGTTGCAGCATTTTAACGTTTTGTTGATCCATTAAATACCGAATGAGATGCGCTATGCTTTCAATATAACTAATAATTTCTCCTTGATCCGATAAATATTCACTATCCGATTGATATTCTCCTTGTGGTTCTATATTAAAAATATTATTGTGTTCTTTCTCGCCCCAAGGTTCTAAAAGCTCATACTTTGGCGTTAAGATAATCATAGAGAGCAAACTTTCTAGAACGTGTTCTTGATATTTGGGTAGCACATCTGGCACAATGCTCAAATAACTTTTCGTAGAATTATCCAAAATCTTACCATTTGAACTATATTCCTTGATCCAACAATTAAAAATATCTAAGAATGTGGTAAAATCTGCGAATTGATAAATGGATTCCTCTACTGCTTTACTATAATGCATTGCGGTGCATATAAATTCTGTATAATCTTCTTTCTTTCTTTCCGGGTAATCCTTGACAGAGTTTATCGCTATACTTATATAATAGCGCGCTCTATCGTGCTTAGGTGCAAAGAATGACTTTTTTTGGTCTTCTATAAAACCATCTAACCGTTGATTCAGACGTGCAATCGCTTCAACTACGGGAGGTTTTAGATAAATCTCCTTGTTCAATAATAGCGGCACATACACTTTGGTGCATTTATGTTCAATTAAATGAAGAATTGTTTCCTCCCGTGTTTTTGCAGAGGAAATCAATTTTCCATAGGAATTTAAAAAGCTTTCGTATGCATTTGCGGATTCACAGATTGCTTTCATTTTAACATCGTTTTCAAGCTTGCTATTTCCACTAGGTGTAGCCGTGGCAGAGGCTGATGCGGTAGCTACTCTAGCAGATGACCGAGTTACTCTAGTTGTCATTTTAAACTATAATATTAATAGATTTTAAAAAATAACTTATTGCTTCTTTTTGCTGCCACTACCACCATAGGCTGCCTGTTCTTTTCTTTGCGGCATTGCACCCATCCATGGCTCAGACACGGTCGGTGCCGCTGCACGCACAGGCACCTGCGTTGCCATTTTATGACTAAAATAGGTGACAAATTTCTCTTTCATATCCACAGACATAGGACGCATCGTATTTTTATAAAAGCGTAATACTGCTTCCATCGCTGGATCACCCATACGAATCAGCTCTTTTAATAATACCTCACGGTAACCGACCGAGACAGAGACTCTCTTTGTTGCTGCTAAATCTATTTCTCTCTCCAAACCATATGTATTAAAATACTCTATAGCATACTTACCATTCGCATCTTTCTCAAGTAAATGGGCTCCCTTAGTAATTAAATATTGAACGATATGTTTGTTACCACCTCTCATAGCGTAAAAGATCGCATTGCGATTCATACTATCTTTGGCATTTATGGCCACACCCACCTCCTCCAGCAACCATTTAACGATATCCATATGACCCCGAGCACATGCTACCATCAATGGGGTAGAATTTAGCAACCAATGTGCGTGATAAGCTGTCGTAGGTAGTTTCTTTAGTGCAGCCATATCACCCTTTTGCACTGGAACCAACCAAGGAGGTAGAGAAACGACACCGCTATGTTTTGTTCCCCCCATCCGCGCGCCGCCGACTGGGCGCGGCACCACTCTCGTAAAAAGCGCCTGTTCTGTATTATAAACCATATACTCATTTCCAGATTGCATAAAACGTCCTGCGCGCGCTCTACGTAGTTCCGCATTAGAACGTTCATCTTTAATGGCGACCACACTATCGTATCCATTGCTTAGAAGAGCATGATATAACAGATCAACTGGTAATCTGCCATATTTGTCCGCAAATACACCACGTTCTGAATGGCTTCTTATATTTAACGGGTTACCTAACAATACATCTGCTTCTAAAATAATCCCATGTTGATGGGCTTTAAAATCAGTTTCTTCAGGGGTTCTTGCAAAATAAATACCCGCCCCATACATTCCATCTGAACCAGCTAAAAACCAAAATTCGTTACTGGGTGTATGTTCAATAATAGAAGCAATGGTTTGACTTGTTTGATGATACCCTTTAATTACATTCGTCTTCCAACGCGCCTCAACTTCTTTCTTCGTTTCAAAATATCTACCAATTTCGTGTTGTCCATATACTTTAATTAAATCTTCAATGGTAAAACCATCTTTTAATACAGAGATGCTAACAGAATAATCTATGCGTGTTTTACCAATACTCTGAGCCTGTTTTGCGAAAGAAGGAGTTGTGGATGTAAAAAATTTAATGGCTTCTATATTTTGAAACAAAATCGCGTAGGCAAGGGGTGTTAAACCAAATTTATCCACTGAATTAATCTGTGTAATATACGCATCTCTGTATAATAGCCACTCTCTTTTTATTTCTGCCATTGAACGTTTTACAATTGCCATACGATGGAGTGGATACGCTTCATCTAAAAACGGTCTAACGTCCGCACCAAAGGCTTTTTCTTTATTCGCCATAGTTATAAAAGGGTCTTGTTCTACTATACGACGTCTATCTTCAAAAATATAATAGGTATCTAAAAATTGCTTTACAGATTTAGCATCCTCCCACATCTGTCGTGTAAATAAATCTTTATTAAAGCCGCTATAATACTGAACACTTGATATGTCTCTAATTATTTCAACGAATCTTGAATTTCCCTTTAATGGAAAATGTTTCGCAATATACCTTAACATCTTCACGTTATTTTTTACAACAAAACGACATATTAGAGTCATAATGCTGTCTATATAACTAATCATCTCCCCATTACGATATAAATATGTTTGCATATCCGTATATGGTATATATGGAACGACATTAAATGTATTATCAAAACTTTTTACGCCCCAAGGTTTATCAATGGCATGTTTTGGTGATAAAACAACCACATCCATTAATTTTTCTAAAGCCGCTTCTTGATATTCAGGTAAAACATCTTTCACTAAACTCAAATAACTTTTATAACTATAATCCTCTATTTTTCCATTTACACTATATTCTTTAATCCAACAGTTAAGAATTTCTAAAAATGTTGTAAAACGCGCAAATCTATATATATCATTTTTAATATATGGATTATAATGCATTGTGGTGCATATAAACTCCGTATAATCTTCTTTTTTTCTCTCCGGATGATTCTTGATAGAAGCGAGAGGAATATCAATAAACCCAAGGGTCGTATGTTGTCGGTTGTGCATTGTGTTTTCAAAATATTCATTTTTTTTTCTTTCATCAAAGCCATCTAATTTTGGATTGAGACGTGCGATGGCTTCAATCACTGCATTTGTTTTATATTTTGGCTTACTCAAAATTAAAGGTATATATATCTTCATGCATCGGTTTTCTATTAAATTAACAATCGTTTCATCCCTTGTTTTGGTAGCATCCACTAATTTTCCATACGTAGCAAGAAAACTTTCATACGCATTATCCGCTTCACATAATGTGATAACATCCTCTTGAAATTTACTTTTTAAACTAACTCTTGGTGCACCACCAACTACCATTTATTCTATATTGGTATTATAAAAAACAATTTAAGACTCATTAATGTATAAATTATATAAATGACAGATGATATTACCAGACAATTCAAGATATTGATTCAAGATATTGATTTAACAGAAAGTGAATTAAGCGAAGCACATAAAGAGTGTATGTTTAATATAAAGCAACCTTTTCATAATTTTCCAATGAAACATCTTGGTTCAATCAATGAGAAAGAACAGGAATTAATTATACGGGTAATAAGGTCAATTAAGATACATTTACCCAAAATGACTTATATGGAATGGATTAAAGAGAGTTGTATATTATTGGATACATTTAGAAAACAATGTGATGGTGATTTAGATAATATTGAAATAGCGTAAAAATTGATTTATTATTAATAAAATACATTAAATAAAAATGATGCGTGTTAAACTTGAGAGACTGAGTGGTAATAAAATGAGCCGCAATGTACAAATGAGAGGTTATAATAAACAAATATTTCAAATGAATGACAAGAGTCCATTTATTTCAATAGAAGAGGCACGTTCTGCATTTGAAATTTGCCATTATATAAAATCATATCAACAACAAGCAGAGGGTTATGTTATATTTAATATGGATGGAGATATGGTAGAAGAATATTTGCTTGTTATAGAGAATCTTGAAAAATGTTATAAGAAATCATCTGTAGTAGAGAGTTGGTTGCAAAAAATATTTCATAACAATATATTAGAATGATTGAAGTATATAACTTTTCAATTCAAACTTTATACTATTGGTTAGTTGCATTTAGTTTATGGGAGGCTGTTTTTGTAGTAATATTCCCAAAGATAAATAAAGGAAAATCCATATTTGAATATTATCGCAAGTTACCAAGTTGGATACCAATTTCAGGTGATTTCTTATATTCTACACTTATTTTCATAGCAGCTCAAGGCATATTTGGATATATAAATCCTATTAATTATAAATTGCCTATTTTTGCATTTATATTTGTAGCATTACAATGGATATTTGATTTAACTTATTCAAGTATTATATTACGTTTACCATCAACCACATCACAATATATTAACTTCTTCCAACGTTATATCAAAGAGGTAGGTTTTGGAGCAGCAATTGGTGATAGTATTTATTTATTAATATGGTTATTCGTAACATGGTTATTATTGAAATATGTACCAATTAACATAGCAACATTTATATTAATATTTATGTTATTTATTTGGTTAGTCATTGGATATTAATTATTTTTAATAATATAATTTTAATATAGATTAGAGTATGCCTCCGATTAGAGCAAATGATATTACAGACGAAGATTGTGCTGAATGGAAAGTGAGACCTACATTAAATCCACGAACCAATCGTACTATTTCACAAACAGCAAGTACATATACGATGTTTCGTAATAGATGTGGCGAACCATTAATTTCACCAGATGAAGTATTAACACCATTAGAAATATTTACGCGAATGGCAACTTTGAGTGTATCTGCTGGATTATTAGATGCTACTTTATTACAATTTGTAATCCGTAGTTCAGTTGATGGATTTGAACATACGGAACGTCCGAGATTAACTGTAATTTTTGCGGATAGAATGAATTATGCACGTTTAATCCAAGAATCATTGGCAAATAATATACTTGACCCTGTATTGAGAGCTGATTATACGAATATGCATAATTTTATCAGTCATCTTCAATTTATTCCAGAAGATATTAGAAATAGATTAAGGTCATTGCCACGTAGAAGAACGTCGCCAAATCAAGGTCAACCAGAACCCGATGTGCCCCAACCTCAACAAGAAGTACCCATTGTACCCCAGCCACAAGAACCAAATACATTTGCCGGATTATCTGTAAATCAAATACAAAATGAACTTAATAGATTACAACGTCTAAGAACAACTGATATTAGAAATCATGTATCACGAGATACTCCTCAATTTATTGAAAGAGAAGCACAAATAAATGAACTTTCACTTAGGTCTCAAGAATTAATGAGACAAATGATGGATAGAATGACTGGAATAGATAGATTTGCAGAACTTATAGCACCACAAGAACCTCGTCAACCACAAGAACCTCATCAACCACATATACCTCAACAATATGTACCCCCACCACCACCCCCACCCATTCCTTCACTTTCAAGTAAATCAAAGAAATCTCTTTCTTCTAATTCTCCACAAGGCGATATTGAACCTGGATGTGTTCTTTCATTATCTGGTATTAATCCATTATATAGAAGTATTGCAAACAAACTAAAAAAACAATGTCATTCACTAACTAAAAGATGTACTCCAACCATTGCAATAATTCAACAAATTAATCTTAGAACAAGACACTATAGCGTTAATAATAAATTTAGAAGTGTAATCCCAGAATATTGTATTGCAACTTTCTTTAAAAAATGGCAACCTCTTTCATCAGCAGAACAAAAGAACCTATTGATTATGGATAAAGATATGCTTGATATAAAATACAAAGGACAAAGAGGTGTTGGTCAAGGAGTTATAAGAAGTTTTATTCAAAGAATAATGGATGAATTAACACTATACAAAGTATTTATTCCGTCCGAAGGTGAAGCATTGAATCGTTATTTCATTAATCCCAAATTTACACCAGATGCTAATTTTAAACGCATTTCTGGAAATAAATTTAAGACAGCAATTGATTATGTAAATTTCTATAAATTTATTGGAAGTCTATTAGTATTTATTACAGTCAATTTTGAGATTGGTCTTGATTTCCATTTATCCAATGGAATATTGTCTCATATGATATACAAAGAAAGTAACTTAACTAATGACGATTACATAGCTTATGGAATGTTAGATTTCCCTAATGAATTCACAGGTATGATTAATTTAATGCGTAATCCAAATTATATTGAAGCCGCTTATTTAAGTTTCAATGATGAGTATCCATTAAAGAGTCAGGATATACCTGTAACCAAAGAAAACTTCCAAGAATACTTAGCTGCACGTTACAAATACCGTTTATTGCATAAGATATTCCCATCATCTGTTGCAACAGATGATACGTATGATAGATTTAAAGGATTAGTTGAAGGATTCTCTATATTCCGTAAAGAATTCAATGCATTAGATGTTACCATACCAATGATAGATAGAATGTTGAGTTTTGGTGAAATTAAACAGGAAGATATTGTTAAATTAATAGAAAAATTCAGAGCAGGTATGACCAGAATACAAGGTGAAACAACAACTGCAGTAAATACTCTTGTCTCAATTTTGGAAGATAATGGAGCTACATTTCCATTTGAGGCAGTTGGTATGGCAAGACCTTCTTCTGAAGCAAAGGTAAAGAAAGTATTTTTAGAATTCGTTGGAAAGTTATTGATGTTTTGGTCTTCTTATAAACATTATGTACCTACATTAAATTATACTATTATTATTATATACAACCCAGAACGTACTTATCCAGTATCACATACATGTTATACACAAATAGAGATGCCATACATACTTCATAATAATAGAGCATTAATGTACGAGAGACTCGTAACTGCTTCTTATAGTGGCGAAGTTGGAATTGGAAACTACGGAGGTGGTCGTAAAAAATAGTAAGCTTATAGTATAAGATGTCAGGTGAAGAATTAGACCCATTCTCAGGTTTACCCCAACATCTCTTTGAAAAAATATTATTAAATGTATCAATAAAATCACGTGCAAGTACGAGTGCAGTTTCAAAGAGATTTAGTAATGCAAATAAAACAAATATAATTATACAACATTTGCATTGGATGAATAGGTTAAGTAATCTTACACCAACCACATTAAAACAAGGTAAAATAGAAATATTAATAACAAATGGAACACGTAAGTTATGGATAACCATAATGCAACCTACAACTCAAACATTCAATATTCGTATTTCTGAAAAAGATAGAGTAGATATAAGTATTAATATTGATAATACGACTAAAAAATATAGTGATAGTCTTTCATTGGAGGACTTGAATGTATATCAAAAGATGGTTGTAATATTAATAGCTATTTTAGTAACCATTAAAAATCATTTCATCAAAGAAACCATTACA
>Ga0209230_10000783_pt1 | contig 12443 bp, 13 predicted proteins | sample LakOntMetagenome_FD_187467 | JGI IMG/M metagenome (GOLD analysis project Ga0209230, IMG submission 187467) | Freshwater and sediment microbial communities from Lake Ontario - Sta 18 epilimnion Metagenome (SPAdes) (version 2) | ecosystem: Environmental > Aquatic > Freshwater > Lentic | place... | reverse complement strand
CGATGTATTTTCAAATACTAGCTTGCCGTGATTTTCATCTTGCGGAAGTTCTATTATGTATGCACAAGAAAATGCTCTATTTGGAAATGCATGGTCGTGTATTTCTTGGTAGCCGCCTTCTTCGTAGACATTTAACCACACTTCATTACTGCCAATCTTGTACGGAGACGATGGGTGCAGTGATTCTAAGTACTCTTCTATGTTTGGCTTAATAGCATTGTAAAAGATTTCCCACGGTAAGTTGTTATTACCCGGATGCTGGCACGTAGATTTACACTTGGAATAAATCCAAGGTTGTATAAAATTAGAATCGTCTTCTATAATTGGTAGAAACGTGTTAAGTATTTTATCTTGATCCTTAACTTGCCCAACGTAGAAGTGTGTTGCCCAGTGACTTTGTTTGCTCATCTTTTATATATCACTTAAAAAACGAACCCAAAAAAAAATCGCCCCGAAGAGCGATTTAGAATAAACGAAATTAATCGTTCATGTAATTTTCATCATAATCTGGATAGTTCAGATCCAGTGTAGGACTCCAAGGCACTTCGACTACTTCAGCTCCGCCGCCCCAATTGACAGCTGCCTTGTCGGCAATTTCACGTGTCTTGTACTTGATGATTTCTGTATATCCGTCACCATCTGGATCGTGGCTTTTCCACTCTTTAACTTTAGGGTGTAGTGCAGACGGTCTTTTTAATGCAAATGGCATGTTTATCTCCTAATTACTCTTATTCTAAATTGGCCGCAAAATCGGCTAGCGAATCAAAGATATACGTTTTTTCTTTAATATCCTTGTAAGCATACTTATTTAGTTCTTTTTCTGTGTCAGTACCGCGCCCTGTGCGTACTAGCACTGGTCTAGCACCTATTTTAAGTGCCGCTTTTAAGTCTGCTATAGTATGCCCGACATAAAACCCCTGATTAAACTTGATAGCTTTGTTATATTCTTCTGCCCTCTTGAACATTCCTACGTTTGGTTTAACAAACGGGTCTTGTTTAGTAGTTCCGCTGGAATAATAAATCCCGTCAATACTTGGACATCCTGCTTTACCCAGTAAATCCAGCATGTACGTATGTATGTTTTCAACATCTTGCACTGTCATATGTCCTCGACCTATGCCAGGCTGTGCTGTTATGATAACAATTTGATAACCCTTGTTACGTAAATCCGCAACTGCTTCAATGCTTCCTGGAATAGGATTAAAATTCTCAGGGCGTGTCACACACGGACTAGCTTCATAGTTTATTACACCGTCGCGGGCTAGCCCAACAATGCATTTTGTAGCAATTACTGGATTAGTAGGAATTCTAAATTTATCTAAATTAGTAGTCAAGGGCTTAAATTCCTTAGATACGGAATGTAATGCTCCGATATCAAACTATGTACATATTTGTTATAGTGTTCAGAATCTACTTTTTCTTTTTCTAAATCTTTATCGCTAAAATTCTTAAGATACGAGATAGCATCTATATCTGTTACCGTTGTCGACTGTAGTTGAGCGTAAAAAGAAGTAACTTCTTTAGGGATAAAACATCTATCATTAATGTTCCAAAGATACATTTTTGCGTTGTTGCGTGTACACAGTGTATCTAACATGAAGACGTCTTTAAGATAATCTTGTTGCTCTAACGGTGTCTGACAATAATGCCACATCTGTATGTACATATATGATGACTGATTTAGGCTTGGCTGATTATTTGGGTTTGTTGTTGGTATATACTGATTACGAGTAAAATCTTCGTACTTGGCTTTTGCGTAAGCCATTAAGTATTTGTTTTGTTGAACCATACCAATACTATATCGTTCGATTAATTCGTCATATCTGTCTTTAGAATAGAAAAAGTCTAAAGGAAATATTTTTGTTTCGTCTAAATCTGGATTGATTACTAGTGGAAATCTTCCCCAGTATGTAGACTGTACAAAAACTTCGTCGATGTCATCATACTTATGGAACGCATCGGCAACAAAGTTTACATATTCTCTATTACCACAACCACTACTTGCGTAGATTACGACTTTTTGATTATTCTGCTTTGCGTATTCTTCCGCATAATTGTTGTCTTGCCATGTATGGAATGGGCCTCGGTCCCAATGTTCTTCTGGGTCTATATAACCCATCGTATGACTACAACCTACAAATAACTTTCTTCCCATATTAATCTTCCGTATTAAAAAAGAATACCTGCGTTAATCTGCCTGTTTCTTTACTATTGCCAAATCCCGGCAAAATGCTTTTATGCAATAAAGTACCTTTGTATATAACTAGTCTATTATACACGTTACCAATGCCTGTTACAAGCTCGTACGAATGACCAGTATCTGCGTATATACCAGTGCCCGCTTCGTATGGAGCATCGGGTGTTAGATACAATACTGCGGCCCATGCGGTTTCATCCATGTGAACCCATGTCTCAACATTTTCTATACAAACTTGAAACCTAAAACTATCCTGTTTGAATTCTTTAATTTTACAATTTAGAATTTTTTCAATCTTTTCTTGTACATACGCCTCGTAATCACGCTCTGCCCTGTCGCTTCTAAAGCCTGGATAAGGACCAGTTGCTTCAAAGGGTAACTCAAGTGCAGACTTGCGTACTAGATCAGGCTTGTCTAGAAAGTTGTCTACGATTATTGTAGTGATTTCCATTATAAAAAAAACATTTGAATAAGTCTGGGTGTTTCATTTGTAAAGCTGTTAGCAGGAATGTACGGACTATGCAATATATTTTGTTTATACATTACTAGTCTATTAAATTTCATCTCTGCTAGATATACCTTTTCCCAATGTTCGTCCGTTTCCTGTACATAAAAATCATATGCTAGTAGATCAGGATCAACGCTGTTTAATAAATCTACAGTTTGTTTGCCTTTGAATCTATAAAAAGCAGTACCGCCTGCACAGTCCTCAGGAGAATTCAAATATATCCCAATAGCATAACGTCCGTCTGACATGTTATCAAGGTGTGGTACTCGCGGAGTACTTCGTGCTTCTTCGCTTTCCTGAACATTGACTAAAAATGTAGCATGATTCAAACAATTTTGTATTAAGTCAAGATCCATTATGTGTGCATCTTCATCAAATACCTTCTCTATAATTTGCGGAATGATGTCTCCAAAATGGCCAAAGTAGTATGTTGCTTCTACACGAGATCCTGGCAAGGCATGCATTAGTGTTGGCGACCTAGTACTAGGAATAGACATAGCAAGCTCCTGTATTTTTTCCGGATGCTTGTAAAAATTGTCAATTATAACAACTTTTTCGTTGCCGACTTTTTCTACCTTAACTCTTAACTCTTCGTTAAAACTAAAAAAGTCTATTTCGTCTTGTAATTTATTAAACTTGGTCATTTCTATGTGCATTAGCTCGAGTAATATAATCTTGATGCGGGATAGCCCGTGTGTGGCGTGTTTCTTCAAACCCTCGCCATTTAAGCATTGTGTCTAGTGCTTGTGTCTTTGTTAATCCGTCGTTTGCTATACCCATTGGTTTACCTAATTGGGCAAGCCAGCACACCCAGTTGCTGGCGCAGAACATGTAGCCGAATCCAGAAATAGGTTGTATTGTGTCAGAACGTGCCATTTGCTCTTCAAGGTGTGCTTGTCTATCAGACTTAATCCATGTTTCTTTGACCCACTTCCAAAACGGTTCATCCCGTTCGACATTTTCATAATGCATACTTACGAAATCAATTGCATCTTCAAAGTAACCTTTCATGATTAAGTTGTATGCTTGTCTATGTGTTTCAGTATATCCTCTAGGTTCGATTGCAAATGCCAACTGTTCGATACCTGCGATAATTAATGCAATGCCTGTACTCTCTAAAGGCTCAATGAAACCTGCACTTAGGCCAATAGAACAAACGTTTTCATGCCATATATTTTCATTGTAGAATGGAGTCCAGTCGATAACTTTAAGATTTTCTTTCTTAACTCTGCCATTCCAATAGTTAACAAAGAAGTCTTTGGCATCTTCAGGGTCTAACATTTTGCGACTAAAGACAAGTCCTGAACCAATGCGTGATTGCACAGGGATATTCCATACCCACCCATGCTCGACTTGTTCGCTAATAACATATGGGTGCAATTCCTTATCAATATCCTCATAAGGTACATGTCCTGCAATAGCAGTATCGCAGAAAAGTCTACCTTCAAGGTCAACACGTTGCGGTTTATGTTGTAGGATTGCCTTAAATCCAGTACAGTCTATATATAAATCTGCTGAGATTTCATCACCGTTTTTAAGTATTAGTTTAGTAATGTTATGTGTATCAGAGTCTTTAATAACGTCAACTACATCTGATTTAATACTGAATACTTGCATTCGATGTTCCAACTTTTTCTGGATAAACTTTACTAATTTGCCAGCGTCAATATGAAAAGCATATCCATCTAATGCAGTAGTGTCAACTTTATCGTGATCCAATGAAACATCATAGTAAGATGTCGCATACTTTCTAAAATCATATTCTTGATTCTTTGACCAAATATTATGAAGTGTAGTGCGTTGTTCTGGAAATTCAGCAAACATAAATGGATGCCAAACTGATTCTTTATTTTTACCCCAGCCTGGGAATAAGATACCTGATTTAGCAGTAGCATCAATTTCTGAAAACCATTCGTAAAAATCAAATCCTGCATTACCCATAACTTTGTCGAAACTTAAAAGAGTTCCTTCGCCAACTCCAACAGGAGTGCCAACTTCTTTGTCGATAATAGTAATTTTTAAGTGAGGAATCTTATGTGACAAATAAGCTGCCGCAAGCCATGCACTTGTTCCGCCGCCAACGATAGCAACGTGATCTATTCTATTAATTTTTTCCATATTATTCTCTTATTCTAAAAAATGTTTTTCAAAGTCAGTTGTTAAATCAATGAATTTGCCTAAAGTAAAAAAGTCAATAATTTTTTCTGTCAACATATTATGATTGTTGTTTGATAAATGATTATGCCTAGGATCCTTGCCATCGTTAGCTTCATAGAAAGATGGAATAGTATCAATACTTACGAATTCTTCGTCGCATATTTGTATTAGAGTACCAGTAATGCCAGATGTATTATGAAAGCCTGGTAATATCAACACCTTAGCATGTGATACCATTTGACTTATACGTTCTAGTGCTAGACTAAACTGTACATATCTTAGTTCATCGATAGTATCATGTTGTAAATGTGTTACATATTCTTGTAGAGCACGGTGTTGCTCTTTAGTTATGTAGGTATGCATGTCTCTAATAGAGTAATTACTTAATACAGGATCGTCAAAGAACCATTGGCGACTCTTGTTAGTAGTTTGTATAACAATATAGTCGCCTTCTTCAGTCTGATTCAAGTGTTCAGACAACCGATGAAAAATATAATCGTTGCCAACTCCAGGCATTGCAAAATTCATACTGGATTCTACACCTAATCGTCTTGCTAGTTGTAACGGCCATGAATCAAACTTTGAATCAATCGGAAGCGGCATCGAAAAGCTATCACCAAAAATCCAAAGTTTTGCCATTAGTTTGCAACCTTGATTAGTTTGTCGTATTCAGGCAAATACAAATATTCAATTTCGCTATTAGCCAGTGTGCGTAGTGCGTCGTCTAATGTTTCAACTAGCGGTTCTCCGCCAAGGTTAAAACTGGTGTTAAACAAAATAGGCATACCAGACTCTTTATAAAATTCATTAATCAAGTCATAGTAATGTTCGTTCTGTTCACGCTTAACAGTTTGTATACGACAAGTGCCATCCACGTGGATAACACTAGGGATCTTTTCAGCAACACCTGGTTGGCAGTTCATAGCATACATCATGTGTGGGCTTTCTTCCAGGCCGCGCATATCAAACCAATCATGTGCATGTTCATGTAGAATACTACCAGCAAATGGACGGAAGTATTCACGGCGTTTTACACGATTGACATAATCTTTACCATCGAGATTAGTTGGATCAAATAGCAAACTACGATTACCTAATGCACGTGGGCCAGCTTCTGCGCCACCTTGGAACATAGCTACTATATTTTTCTTGCGTAGTAATGCTACGATGTCTTGCTTTGTAACTTCTTCAACACTATCAGCGCCATACTTGTCAGCAGTAGCTTGAATATAGTCGTTGCTATAACAGTACTTAGGACCTAAATATAGACTTTCTGCGTATGTACGTACTCGCTTATCTTTAGTAATTTGATAATGTAGTGCTAATGCGGCTCCGATACAAGTGCCAGCATCGCTACTAATAGGTTCAACATAAATGTTAATACCTTCATCTTTTAATGCATCAAGATAATGATAGTTAGCAACACAGTTTAATCCATAACCGCCACAAATAACAACATTAGTCTGTCCAGACATTGCAACTGCCTTACGAATTAAGTCAACAACCATATCCTGACTTTGTGTTTGTACTGCATAAGCCATATCTCTACGATTTTGAAGTAGTGTTACATCTTTATTATAACCTTCTGGCGTACCTAATTCTGCATACCTGCCTTCGTTAATTACTGCACCGTTGGGATATGTTGGAACAACAATATTTCTATCAGTTGTTTTCCATTTAGCTTTGCCGTCGATGTCTGAATATAACTTAGGAATATTGTCGTTAGGCTTGCCGTAAGGAAACAAGCCCATAGTCTTACCAGCTTCGATTGGTTGCCAACCGCAATAGCGTGTGACAGCCTCGTATGCTTTAACAATACCAGCAGTATCATCGATGATACATTCGTGTGTACCGTATTCTCCGTTGATGGCTTTTGAATCCATTTCTGGAATGTGTGCTTGTATCCAAGGACCATTACCGCCAATGTGACGGTAAAGTGTTTTGAATTCTGCTGGGTAGCGGCATTCAAAAATGCTTTCTAGTTCCCATGCTGTTTGCGAACGATTGTCAATATTCAGTTGCAAAAATGTTCCAGCACCGTCCACAATAACTGCCACTGCTTCTTTGAAGCCAGAACGATAAAATGCTAACGATGCATGTAGTTTATGATGTTGCTGGCTGTAGTCAATAACTTGCGGATGATTATAAATGTCAATGCCCGGGCTTTGATCAATCAATCCTAACTTACGTGCAAGTCCAGTATAAACATCATCGCCGGTAAAATCTACTCTTGCCGCAGTTTCTTGTAAATCTTGGGTGTGTGCAATTACAAGATAATCAATCTTATCTGTATATTCTTTAATCTTGACCATAGCCGCAAATGGGCCGCCGTCATATTTGTGTCTACTAAAGCGTTCTTCTTCACTGGAAAATACAATCTCTCCATCCTTTAATAAGCAGACACCCGAATTGTGTCCCCGTGTAATACCTGCGATCCAAAGACTCATATTATTTTCCTGTATTGTATGTAGGTAGTGTGCTAGTACCTGGTATTAAACTAGGTTTACCTTGTACTACTTTGCCCTGTGCTGGCATTTGTTGTACTTGTGCATTTGCTCTAGTAGATTTGCCAATACGTTTACGTACTGATTCTAAAACTTCATTAAGCTGTTTAGCAGACATTTCCATAGTTTCATCATTTAGGCGATCACGTTCTTCATCCATAGCCAATCTGATTGGACTATACACACGCTTGCCTTCGCCTATGTCAATTATATCAAAGTCTGGATCATTTGGATATGAGATGTTAACTGGGTAGGTACTGCCTGTAACGACTGTTGCTGTCTTTCCTAAACCTTTAACAATATGTTGTCCCACACTGTCGCAACCGATGAAATGATCTGCTACTTGAATTACTCCGGCCCATACACGTAGATTAGGAATCTGCGGTTGGCCAACAGGATATTTGCCAGCATCACTATCCATTAGTTTTAATGGCACTTCACTCATGATGATTACAGCATATTCTTTTTTAAGCGCATCGATGATATCAATTACATTATTCAATTGGAAACTGCGAGAAGTTTTATCAATAATAAATTCGCCTACGGTTTCTACACTACGTCCAAATGGTTGAATTACAACTGCTTTATCAAAGCCTGTTACTTTTTTAATTTCTTCTACTACGTTTGCACCCTGTACCATTTCTAATTTATCAATATAAATTTTAGGACTCGATAGGTCTCTCACACCTTTATTATTAATCTCAATATCAAACGCTTGGATTAAGCTACACTTTTGATTATAATATTCCCAAGTTCTATAAGGCTCGGGTGTAATACAGTTTCTATCTTTTAAGAAATGTTCAAACAGTCCTTTGTGATTTACTTCATACGCTCTGTTATGTAGTGTTGGATGACCTTTATAGAAGTCCATTCCGCCTTCGCAAACAATAATAAAGTCATCGTTTGGATTTTCTTTTTCATACATTTCAAATGCTGGGAGAGAACAAATTACTCGTCCTGCGCCGCCGTTGATGAAAAATGCTGTAGATCTGGTCATGTGCTTGCCCTATATAGTGTGAGATATTTATAGCTAGTATAGCACAGTCAAAAAAAAAGCACAACCGAAATTGTGCTTTTTTTGTCAACTCTTATATTAAAGGAGTTTTGGTAATGACCCTAATGGAGGTTTGACGTCATCTGGGCTGAACGGGAACATCTTAAGTGCAATCCAAGGCGGATTGGCCGCTAATGCAGTTGGCAAGTCGCGAAGTAGTTGGCGGTATGCTAACCATTCCTCTTGCATTGCTTGTGGCATATCAGCACTGATTCTGCCGTCGGTTTTTGCTAATTCTGCGTCACGTTTTCTACGAACATAACTCCAATCAGGCATCTCTGTCAGTGAACCGCCAAACAAACTATCAACTACAGTAAAAACTGGAATGACTAATTCTCCAGTTTCCATATTTTTGTATGTACCCATCTTATTATAGATGTTACGTGGAAGAATTGGTGTTTGAACTGTTGGGCTCGGGTATCCATCGACTGGAATACAGTCAGGGTGTATGTCGTCATCTGTATGATCTTCTTCGGCTTCATCTATAATAGGAGCACGTAGTTGACAGAAAAGTGGATTTTCAATACAGTCCACTTCGTGATAATGACAGCCTAAAGGTAATGGGCGGCCATCAGCTTTTTCTTCGGCAGTAATCGGACCCATGTGCTCGATACCTGTAGCATCTTCAATGATAAGATAAATCTTATCCGGGCCGTCATATGTTGTTGTTCGTGTCTTACCTTCAGAAAAACTGTGGTCTGACTGGAAACTATTTGGTAGAGCATAATCGTATTCTACTGAAATCATTGGCATTGTATTTCTCCTAATCCTGATAATTTATTTTAATAATATGTGATCTTAACCACACCAGATCCGCCTGTGCCACCTTGGCCGCAACAGCTTGATCCACAATAAGTTGTTTTTGCACCCATGCCCCCTGCTCCGTAAGGAACAGTCCAGCAACCGCAACGCATCCAGCATTCAGCAAGATTCTGGTCTGCTCGGCCAGTATTTAAGCCAATGGCGCTATTTGAGTTGCCAATACGTTTCCAGCAGTGACAAGCATCGCCTGGATATGTATATGGACCACCGGCAATCCATGCTGGCATGTGGTTAAAGTTAGCAAAGTGTCCGCCGTTTTGACCAGCTACATAACATGCATCCATGTATGAGAAGCAAGAATCTGTCCAAGAACCGTTTGATTGTCCGAAACCGCCTCCACAAGCGCAGAAATTACTTATGTTATATCCATTGACATAACTTGTACATCCGTTACATGCGGTACATTCAATTGATAAACAACGATAAACACCGCCGGCACATGCAGTATAAACACATCCTGGTTCTGAGCAGATTGTTACCGTATTCATTGTTCCGCCGCCTGCGCCCATGTAATGTTGACATCTGTCACATGAGCAAGCTCCGTGCCCGTTGCCTCCAGCACCCCATATTTCAAATTTTACAATTTTAGTATTTGCTGGTACAGTCCAAGCACAGCAACATCCAGCCGTACATTGTCCTGGGTCTCCGTAAACCCACTGAGTAGCATAAGTACATCTTACGCCCGATGCTAGCTGATCATTACATATAGCATTAGTATCAATGTTAACTGATGTAATTCTGCCTGCTCGATAACTTGTATAGCTTGCCATTCTTTATCCTATTTTTAGAAATATGTTATTCTAACTAAACCAGATCCGCCAGTTGCGCCCTGTCCACAACAGTTCGATCCACAATAAGTTGTCATAGCACCTTGGCCACCGTGTCCGTACGGGCTTGTCCAACAACCGCAACGCATCCAACATTCACGTAATTGTTGATTACTAGTAGTGCCAATAATTGGAGCTGTTCCTGGGAACGATTCTTGATTATGACAGTGACAGAATACGTTTGCTCCAGTAAATGCTGGACGCATTGGAACTAAATTAAAGTCAGATCCGTTGTCAGTTGGTGCGCGGCAATATGCGTTTTCTGAATTACAATATGTATTCCAGTCAGCGTTGGCGCATCCTGATTGACCGCCACACGCACAGAAATTACTTAAATTGCATCCGTTAACATAACTTGTACATCCGTTACATGCTACACATTCAATGTGATTGCATCGATAAACTCCGGCAGCACAAGCTGAATATGTCCATCCTTGACAAACTGGCACAGTTTTGATTGCATATCCGCCGCCTTGAGCACCTTGATAATGCTGACATCTGTTGTTAACACATGATCCATGGCCGTTGCCACCAGCACCCCATATTTCAAAAGTTGCCTTTTGTACATAGTTAGGTACTGTCCATGCACAACAACATCCTGGGGTACAATTGCCAGGGTCACCATAAACCCACAACACACCAAAATTCTTTGCAGTATCGGGATGGAAATTTGTATCCGTTAACGATCCGTCTGCGATTTCTTCAGTTGTAAGTGCTCTATAACTTGAATACGTTGCCATTCTTTATCCTAATTTACATGTATGTAATTTTAACTATGCCACTGCCGCCTGTACCGCCTTGGCCGCAACATCCTGATCCGCAATATGCAGACATACCACCTTGAGCACCATGGCCGTAAGGTACTGTCCAACAGGCGCAACGTGACCAGCAAACTTGCATGTGTTGTTCAACTTGTCCACCTAAGAACGGAGCCGCAGTAGGTTGTGTAAATTGACACTGACAGTGACAGTTAAACGGGCCTGACCAAGCACCAATGTGATTACCCATTCCAAAGTCGCCACCGTTTGATACCGGGCCAAGACAACAAGACCATTCACTAAAACATGGGTTAGCCCAGTCAGTATTAGCAATACCTGTTCTTCCGCCAATTGCACAGAAGTTACTTAAATTATATCCATTGACATAACTTGTACATCCGTTACATCCAGTACATTCATTTGATAAACAACGAAAAGTTCCGCCAGCACACACTGTATATTGGCAACCTTCCGTTGTTGAAATCATTTTAGTATTATAATATCCGCCGCCAGCGCCTACATAGTGATGACATCTGTCGCATGAACAAAATCCATGGCCATTGCCGCCAGCACCCCATGCTTCCCAGAATACTCTGCGCACTCCAGTTGGAGCTGTCCATAGACAACAGCAACCAGGTGTACACTGACCAGGATCACCGTAAATCCACTTAGTGCAAAAGCAATGACGTGCATCATTACTTAATTTTGCATTCGTGACGGTACCTGTTGGAATCTGGTCTCTAGGTACTTGTCTGTAACTTGAATAATTTGCCATAGTATTCCAATAAATCTCTTAGATAGAGAAGATTCTCCAACCGTATGTGTTGTCATAGAACACTAATTCAAAGGCCGCGCCGTTTGTATTAACTGTTAAGTCAGCGGCATCGCCTTGAATTGGTTTGCCGTTACGTGATACTGTTAAGTTACGTGCTGAGAATGTTCTCGCCAAGTCAAAGAAACGAACAGCATCGCCTTTAACTGGGCTACCCGGTAATGTAATTGTTACTGCTGATGAACTTGTACTTACCCAACATTGGTCAAATGCGGCTGCAGAATAGCTGGTGTTGATAACATCAACTTGTTTATACAAGCCTGGTGATTGCCAAGCAGAACCAGTATATACTTCAACAATGTTTCTGTCAGTGTTATAACGCATCATACCTGTTGCGCCGCTTGGACGTTGTGCGTCCGTACCTTTTGGTAACACCAAATGGCTAGTTGAACTAAACGTTGCTATGCCTGTTACACCCAATGTACCAGCTACTGATGTATCACCAGTAGTAGCAGTTACACTAAACTTATTTGTATTAACAGTAAAGTCACCTGTTACACCAAGTGTACTAGAAAACGTACCAGTTGTTGCTGTAAATGCTGAACCATCATCTTGTACTGTTAAGTAATTTGCACCAGTTGAAATAACCTGAAGCACAGTATTTGGTTTCAAAACAATCGTTGCTGATCCGCTTGAACCAGGGCCAACAAACGCACCAACCGGAGTACTTAATGTAATATCCGCTGAGTTGTTATTGAAAAAAGTTTGTGTTGCACCTGTGTACAATACAGGACTAGCAATCGTTACGGTGTAAGATGTCGAGCCTGTAAAGGTTGTAAGTAAT
>Ga0209230_10000780_pt1 | contig 12455 bp, 9 predicted proteins | sample LakOntMetagenome_FD_187467 | JGI IMG/M metagenome (GOLD analysis project Ga0209230, IMG submission 187467) | Freshwater and sediment microbial communities from Lake Ontario - Sta 18 epilimnion Metagenome (SPAdes) (version 2) | ecosystem: Environmental > Aquatic > Freshwater > Lentic | place... | reverse complement strand
TATCTGATTCCTGGAGCAATCGATGATCAAGTACATTTTAGAGAACCTGGATTAACACACAAAGGCGATATCGCTTCTGAATCAAGGGCAGCAGTTGCAGGTGGAATCACTTCTTTTATAGAACAGCCCAACACAATGCCTAACGCAGTTACCCAAGAAATTCTTGAAGAAAAATACCAAATAGCGGCCCAATCCTCGTATGCTAATTATTCTTTTATGATGGGTGCTACAAATGATAATTTGGAAGAGGTATTGAAAACCAATCCTAAAAATGTAGCAGGAATAAAAATTTTCTTAGGTTCTTCTACTGGAAATATGCTTGTGGATAATGAAGCAACCTTGGAAAAGATATTCTCAAGTACCGGCATGTTAATTGCGGTTCATTGTGAAGACGAACAAACGATTAAGAACAATCTTGAAATCTTTAAAGAGCAATACGGAGCCGACATTCCGGTTCAGGCTCATCATTTGATTCGTAGTGCTGAGGCGTGTTACCTTTCTTCTTCCAAAGCAATTGCTTTAGCTAAAAAAACGGGCGCAAGACTACATGTTTTTCACCTCTCGACCGCAAAAGAGATGGATTTGTTTACCAATAAAATCCCATTGGAAGAAAAGAAAATAACAGCGGAAGTCTGTGTACATCATTTGTGGTTTACCAATGAAGATTATGACACTAAAGGCAATTTGATTAAATGGAATCCAGCGGTAAAAACCGCCAATGACAGAAAAGCCTTGTGGGAAGCGTTGCTTGATGACCGAATTGATGTGATTGCTACCGATCATGCGCCACATACTTTGGAAGAAAAACAACAATCATATCTGAAAGCCCCTTCAGGAGGACCTTTAGTTCAGCATGCTTTGGTAGCGCTCTTTGAAGCCCATCTCCAAGGAAAGATTTCGGTCGAAAAAATTGTCGAAAAAATGGCACATAATCCAGCTAAGATTTTTAAAATCGAAAAAAGAGGATTTGTGAAAGAGGGTTTTTATGCTGATTTGGTCATTGTGAATCCAGGATTGCCTTGGAGCGTCAATAAGGGTAATATTCTTTATAAATGCGGTTGGTCTCCCTTTGAAGACTTTACGTTTAAATCCAGAATCACGCATACTTTTGTGAATGGTCAATTGGTATATCACAATTTTAAGGTAAAGGAGATCCGTTGTGGTAAAAGATTGTTATTTAATCGCTAATGCGTTATAAAAACCTTGAAATTATACATGAAAAAAATTCTCTTTCTATTATTGGTTAGTGTCGCTTTTGCAAGTTGTAAAAAAAACACCGTAGCAAAGCCAGCAAAACTTATCGAACAAGGCGATATGGTGGAAATTATTTATGATTTAACCATTTTGGAAGCAGTAAAATATGAAAATGCAGCTTCTTTAGAGGCTAATAATATTATTCCAAAAGAATATATTTATAAAAAATACAGCATTGACAGCCTTCAGTTTGCTCAAAACAACCAGTATTACGCCTCTGACATTGAGAACTATAAAAAAATATACGATCAGGTGAAGCAGAAAATGGAGAAAAAGAAAGCCAGTCTTGAGCCAATACGAAAAACGCGATTATCATTAGATAAAAAACATTGAAGTAGATTTACTTTGACATCGCAGCCTGTATCTTAATCATTTCAGCAATGTATTCTTTGATGTCTCTGAAATTATACTGCAAAGTTCCTTTTACTTTTTCATTCGAATAGGGATGCTTTACATGGGCCGCCCTTGCTGTTTCTTTTGAAAATTCTCTCTTTCGTTTTAACAGATGCGTTAGAATCCAATCGATTCTCCAGGCGATTTCAGTAATCAAAAAGGAGGCGTGGTATTTCGGTTTCTCTACTTTTAGATGGACGGCAATAGTATTTAAAATTTCGGAAAAGCTATTGTTTTCAGCAATAGCGATAAACCGTTCTCCATTGATTTTGCTATTCATGAGTAGCGCTAATAATTGAACCACATCGGTAACAGCGACAAATCCGGTAGTGCCTTTGGTGTAAAAAGCAAGTCCATTGGCTACACTAGAAAAAATAGCACCACTTCCTTGATTCCAAAATCCAGGACCCAAAATGACCCCAGGATTTAGAACGGCTACTTGCAACCCTTCTTGTTGGCCGCGCCAAATTTCCATCTCAGCACCATATTTTGAGATGGCATAATCACTATGGTATTTTTCTGGATTCCATTCGGTGTCCTCAGTAACCGTGTTTTCATATTCTTTTAAATCACCAAGTGCCGCAATAGAGCTTACATAGCATAATTTTTCGATTTGATAGGCAATAGAAAAGTTGACGATATTTGCGGTTCCTTCAATGTTAATTTTGCGAAGTTGGTTTTCCTCCGCTGGGTCAAAAGAAATCAAAGCGGCACAATGATATACTTGTCGGATGTTATTAAAAGCCAATTCTAACGCCGGAATGTCAGTAATATCAGCCTCAAACCATTCAATTTTATCGAAAAGGTTTCCTTTTTTATACCCGTCAAACAGCAATTTGGTTTTCTCTAAGGATTCTAGATTTCTGAAAATAGCACGGACTTGTGCGCCATTCTCAATCAAATGGAGTGCTAAATGAGATCCCAATAATCCGGAAGCGCCAGTGACTAATATCATATTGCGAAATTACGCATTATTTTTTTTGAATATCCGAATAAACAAATATCCGAATCCACAATAAATTTTATCTTTGTGGAAATTGATTAAAAGATGAAGAATTTTATTGAAGAAGTGACTTGGAGGGGAATGCTCCACGACGTGATGCCAGGCACAGAAGACCATTTGATGAAAGAAATGCGTGTGGCTTATGTGGGAATTGATCCAACAGCAGATTCATTGCATATAGGCCATTTAGTAGGAGTAATGTTACTGAAACACTTTCAATTATCAGGTCATAAACCCTTAGCATTGGTGGGTGGTGCCACAGGAATGATTGGTGATCCATCAGGCAAATCAAATGAAAGAAATTTATTAGACGAAACTACGCTGCGTCACAATCAAGAAGCTATCAAAGAACAACTGTCTCGTTTTTTAGATTTTACTTCTAATGCCCCTAATGCAGCAGAGTTGGTCAACAACTACGATTGGATGAAAGACTTCTCTTTTCTTGATTTCATTCGCGATATTGGAAAGCATATTACTGTGAATTATATGATGGCGAAAGATTCTGTAAAGAAACGATTGTCGTCTGAAGCCACCGAAGGAATGTCATTCACCGAGTTTACCTATCAACTAGTTCAGGGGTACGACTTCTTGCATTTATACAAGACTAAAAACTGCACCCTTCAAATGGGGGGGAGTGATCAGTGGGGAAACATTACCACTGGAACTGAATTAGTCCGCAGAATCGCAGGTGGGAAGGCGTTTGCTTTAACCTGTCCGTTGATTACCAAAGCCGATGGAACAAAATTCGGAAAATCAGAGGGCGGAAATATCTGGTTGGATTCGGCAAGAACGTCTCCTTATAAATTCTACCAATATTGGTTGAATACTTCTGATGTTGATGCTGAGAAATATATTAAGATTTTTACTTTTTTAACCAAGGAAGCAATTGATTTTTTAACAGCGAAACACCAAGAAGCGCCACATTTGCGTTTGTTACAAAAATGTTTGGCAGAGGAAACCACGACAATGGTTCATTCTGCAGCTGATTTAGAAAATGCTATTAAAGCTTCTGCTATTTTATTTGGAAACTCTACTTCAGGTGATCTAAAAGAGTTGGATGAAGCTACTTTCTTGGATGTTTTTGAGGGAGTACCACAAGCTATAATTTTAAGAAGCGAAATCGAGGCTGGATTGGATATTGTTTCCGTTTTGAATGAAAAAACAGGCTTTATGAAGTCCAATGGAGAAGCCAGAAGGGCTTTAAGCGCCAATTCAATATCGGTAAACAAAGAAAAAGTTGCCGAAGAATTCGTGCTTTCCGCTAAAGATTTAATCAACAATCAGTTTGTACTGTTACAAAGTGGTAAGAAGAATTATTTTGTAGTTCGGGTGCAATAAATTACAGCACCATCAGATTACAACCACGAATATCAGAATGGTCAAAACGTCCCAATACTTCGAAAGAGTTGTTGGGATTTTTTTTGCCTAAATCCTGCGTTGCAATAAAAGAGCAGGAATGGAGATTCGCCAAATCAATCACGTTGATTCCTCCTGTTTTGCCAGTGCCAATATAACTTAAGGCGTCTTCGGTATCGCGAACCAGAATTTGCATCCATGAAGGGCATTCAAAAACGCCGTTTCCTAAAGAGTAAGCTTGAGATAAGAGTTCGGTCATGCCATATTCAGAATGAATGGTAGAAACGCCAAAACCTTTACACAATTGATGGTGCAGTTCTTCTCGAATCATTTCTTTTCTTCGTCCTTTCATTCCGCCAGTTTCCATAATAATGGTATTTCGTAATTGAAAGTTGTTTTTTTCAATCAAGTCCAATAAAGCATAGGTGACACCAATTAGAATCACATTCTGCCCAGCCTGATCTAAAGTGACTGTTTTGTCGATGAGTTCGCTATGATTGTTAAGGTAGAAACCACTATCGGGGTTTTTGGACAATTGAATCAAATCCTCAACCATGTAGATTAACGATGAACCTTCTCGCTCCAAATAGGAGGGTAGCAAAGCTAAAATGGCATATTCCTCGATATTGCCGTAAAATTGAGAGAAACCATTTTGATAACTGGTTTCGTATAGTGAAACGTCAGTGACCAAATGTTTACTGGTGCTGTTTCCCATAGTACCACTGCTACTAAAGGTTGCTTGTATGGGGTTTTTATTGGAAACCACCGCATGACTTTTAAAAAACTGGATGGGTAAAAAAGGAATTTGCGATAGTGATTTAACAGCAGCAACATTGGTGTTAAGATGGTTGCAAAATTGATGGTACACTTCGTTATGCTCATATTGAAAACGAAACACTTTGAGTGCTATTTTTTCAAATTGCTTTTGGTTTGAAATGCTGAATATATCGGAAGCGGAAATCAATGATTGTTTTTTACAAAAGTAATTAAATTAAAAAACTTCCTACTTTGGAATAGTAGTTTTATGATAACGGTTGCTTTCTTTTTGAGAATTTTAAATTATGAAAGCAATAAATTTTTTTAAAAATCTGAAGACATCCTATGTAGAAAGAGAATCAGAATTACTCCTTGATGATTAGTTTTCTGGTAGCGGTAGCGTCTCCTTCGGTTATTTTGATGATGTAAACACCTGGGGAAAGGGAAGCGACATTTAATTCTTTTGAGTTCAAAATGGTTTGCATTACTTTTTTACCTAAGACATCAAAAATCTTAATTTCTTTGTCTAACGACAGCTTTGAAGTAATATAAACCTTACCATTACTCACAGGGTTGGGGTAAAAACTCAATCCCTCGATAGTAGGGTCTTGATTTTTAGATTGCATTTTGTTGTCCTGAGCAGTAGTGCTCAAAGACAGCAGACAAAAGAATACAATTGCAATATAAAAATAGTTTTTTATCATTGTGGTAATAAATCTAACGTAAAGATACAAAGAATTATCCAAATAGTATACCAAAAAAAAACATCCCGAACAAGTCGGGATGTTTTGGTATTGATATGAAATGTTTTCTATAAATCAGTCAACAGATTTACACCATCAACAGTAGCCCAAGCACCAGCTGTTAAGCTAGCACCAGTTGCTGTGCTTGGTGATGGATTAACAAAATTAGAAGATGGGAAAGTAACAGTTAAAGTATTGTCTTTGTAGCTATATGGAGTTGTTCCGTCTGAAATTTTAATATTTAAAATTTTTATTTTTTCACCATTAACTTGATTGGTGTTAGTTCCTGCATCTTGGATTCTAACAGCAGTTGCTCCCAATGTAGTATATCCTGAAACTACAATATTGCTATATTCTCCATTTCCTTCTTTTTTGAATTGAATAGCATCGTATTCAGCAGCTGCACTACCACCTTCTGTTGCAGTCCCTGCAGCTCTTCTTAAAGTGATGTTAGAAATTTTCGGCCAGAAGTTGTTGTTTACAGATTTGGCTTCAATTTCCATACCATAGTTTCCAGTTCCCGTTTGGTAAGCATACCAATTCGTGTTTAAATCACCTCTCCATCCGTCTTGCCAGTCGAATGAATCATCATAGTTACCATAAGAGATTAAATTTTTAGCATTTACGGTCCCACCATAAAATTCAAATCCATCATCAGCTCCTTTATAAGCAACAAGATTCTCTAAAGTTGTTCCAGAACCAACAGAATAGAATGAGAAACCATTCATTTCGCTTGTATTGTCAGTTAATTTTTTCCCAGCATACTCTACTCTAACGTATTTCAAAACCCCTCCGTTGTGAGCTGCATTAGTCCCTCCGTAAGGTAAGTTATTTCCGTCTTCAGATGTAGCACTTGTATTGCTATTTGCGCCTACTATTGGAGCATCGCCAAACATAATAATCCCACCCCAAGAACCTGGTGTTTTTGAAGTTTCTGTAAAAACAATAGGCAAGCCTGCTTGGCCTTCTAAAAATAGTTTTCCGCCATTTTCAACTAAAAGAGCATCAGCCGTTCCGTCACTCACATTTGCAGTTATTGTAGATCCAGCTGCAATAGTTAAAGATCCACCATTTTTAATCTTAACAGTTCCTTGTATGGTGTAATTTCCTAAAGGGTATGTTTTAGCGGTTATTATATCTCCAGAAATTTCTCCAGTAGCAATTGGAGTAACTGTACCTTCGTCATCAGAGGAACAACTTGTAAGTAACATTGCTAAAGCCGTTAAACTTAATGCTAATTTTTTCATTTTCTTTTTGTTTTTATGTTAATGTTATTGTGGCAAATGTATTGTCGAAGTTTCTCAATAGCGTTAATTTAAAGTTATTGAAACATTACTATTAGTTAATGTAGACGTAAATTTTATGTTAATAATTTAGAAATCACTTTTTTTAAAATAAAATAGGCTGTTTCACAATTTCCGGAAACAGCCTATTTTTATAATTTTTTTCAGAGGGTAATCTCAAACAATTAATAGAGGATTGCTTGGTTTATTTTTGGACTAAAAGGTATAAGATACGTTTAGTGAAAATCCTCTCCCTCTTTTGTAGCTTTCTAGTAAAAGCGAGCTTTCATTTATTGCAATTTTGTTGTCTTGGCCTAATTCTTTTTTATAGGTTGGATTTAATAAGTTATCTACGGCCAATTTTACATCAAAATTTTCGGATAATTTACTAGCCCAAATAAAATCTAATTTTTGAAAGGGTTTCTCTATAATATGATCTGTTCCTGCAGTACCAACGGCATAAATCCGGTCTCCATAGACACTATAAACTAAAGAAATAGTATTTTTCATATCTTTAGCAAACTCAAAGTCGTATTTCAAATCAGAATTGACAACCCATTCCGAAGCACCTTGAAGTCTTCTGCTAGGATTGTTTTCTAAAGAACTCGATCCGTATTCCACATTCACATTTGTTTTCATTAGGGAAGTATTTAGTCCAAATGAAAAGTCTGATAGGGATTTAGAGATTCTTTTAAGTTGGAGTAGAAACTCAATTTCTGCGCCAAATAATGTAGCTTCTTTAGAGTTTACGTAAGTTATTAATTGGCCACTTCCTCCAGCTCCTCCTTTGAATACAGTTTCTATTGGGTTCTGAATTTGTTTTCCAAAAACTCCCACCGCCAATAATTCACTATTGCTAGGGAATAATTCATATTTAAAATCAAGATTGTAGTTCTCGCTATTCTTTAAATTTGGATTCCCTAATTTCGAGGTTCCGTCAGGACTGATGTATTGAATAGGCAATAATTCCATTGTAATAGGTCTGGTATTTGTTACCGATCCACTAAAACGGATATTACTTTTATCAGTTAGTTCATATTTTGCATTCACTGATGGTAAAACCACTAATTTGTCCTCGTTAATTTCTTTATACACCCCATTGATAATAGAGCCAATAGGACGGTATTTAATAACCCGATTCGAGCTTTCTGCTCTAAGTCCACCATTTAATTCTACTTTGGTTCCAATATTAAAAAACACATTCGCATATCCAGCATTTACAATTTGATTAAAATTAACTCTATAATCAGAATTCGATTCTTCTTTTACAAAAACAATCCCATTGTTAACATCGTCAACAATATTCTGATTGATATTGTTGAGAGAGGTGGTGTAGTTTTTGTTTATAGATCTTTGTCCAGAAAAAATTCTATAAATTGAGCTCAAATTGTTGTTAAATACATTATATCCAATTGCAAATTTGTCCGATTTGCCATTTGAATGTTCTTTAAATTTTAAATTATATTCTAACAGACCAGATACATAGTAGTTTCCTTTTATGTCTAAATATTGTCTATTTAAATTGTTTCCTCCATAAGATAGGTTAATATCAGTGTCGCTTACTTTTTCCCCGATTATAAATTTTCTATCAGGTTGTTGGTATCCTGTTTTTACGAAAGAACCACCCGTCTTTAGAGTATGTTTTTCATCAGAAGTAATTTTAAAATTCCCTAAAAGTTGTGAATTTAGATAATCCGTTTGGTCGAACTGATTGGTTCTAATGAGAATGTTCGGATTGCTAGACTGATTTGCGGTATATCCAAGCTGATCTTGTATTTTGGTATCTGTCGATTTAAGGTAAAAAGTATTTGATGCAATATCGAACCTATTATTGATGTATTTCAGACCAATTAATGCGGATGTTGATGTTTGATAGTTATAAGTTTCTTGTTTGAAATTATTATCATAATCGCCACCGCCTAAAATGAAGGTTCTGTTTACTCCTTTTCTAATGATGTATTTGTTTTCTGAATTTAACGATAATATATAATTGATATTGTCGTTATTCTTTAAGCTTATTTTTTCGGCATGAGTAAAACCAACACTTGAATTTATAGGACTCGATATTTCATCCACATTCCAAGTATTGTTTTTGTAGATGTCATTGTATTGTTGTGGTGTCAATTTCTTTCCTGATGGAACATTTCCAAAAGCAGGGCTTAATTTTCTGTCATTGCCATTAAAACCTAATAATCCTTGGGTATTATTAGCATCGCTATGAATTAAAAAGTCTTCTCCATTATTGGCGGTTGTGTATCCAAAGCCAACATTTAATTTAGTGATACTCTTTGCTTGACTGGTTTCAATGTTTACTGTGGCACCTGCAAAATCTCCAGGAATATTTGGGTTGAATGTTTTGTATACGTTTAATACGCCTACAATATCTGTTGGAAATAAATCTAAAGGAATAATCTTAGTGAACGGACTATTAGAAGGTGCTTGTAAATCATTAATCAATAAATTATTATAACGATCTTCCAAACCTCTGACAAAAAGCCCTCTGCCATCTACTTTGGATATTCCAGTAATTTTTGTCAACCCTTCCTCTACATCACTTACCCCTTTTCGAGCCATCTCCTGCGCACCAATACTTTGCTTGATTTCCACCGCATTCTTCTGGTCTAATAGCAAAGCGCTTTCTTTTTCACGACTTCCACTTTTTGATGTAACCACTACATCAGTCAACTGATAACTACCAGAGCCCATCGCTTTATTTACCGTAGTGGTTTCGCCAGCTACAATAGTAAAAGGAACTTCTATGTTTTCATAACCCAAAAAACTAAATTGTACTACATAGTCCCCAGGTTCTAAATTGATGCTGTATTTTCCATCTGCATCTGAAGAGGTGCTCATCCCTTTTCCTTTAATGATGATATTGGCAAAAGGTAAAGTCGCATTATTGGATTCTTTGTCTGTTAATACCCCTGATAAGGTACCTTTATTTTGTGCAAATGCAATTGAACCAATAAATAGCACAATAAATAGTAATCTAAATTTCATCTTAAAATGGTTTTATTCCGTGCAAAAATAACACCTGCATTGTAAAGTTTGGATTATTTACCCGTTATGATATAGTTTTGTAAACATTACTAAAATGTTAACAAATTAAATTACCGTTAACTACCTTTGCAAAGTTTTCATCCTATAGTTTTATCTTTACATTTACAGCATATTTGGTAATAATCAAATCCCCAAAACCAACAAAAATTAACGAGACAAATACAATCATGCTCATTATGAAAAAGAAAGACATAAAAATCTTATTAGTGGATGATGAACCAGATATTCTGGAAATCGTGGGTTATAACCTATTACAGGAAGGATACCAGATTGTTACTGCCGCCAATGGAAAAGAAGCTGTGGCCAAAGCGAAAAGCGAATTGCCGCAACTTATCATCATGGATGTAATGATGCCAGAAATGGATGGAATGGAAGCTTGTGAAAGCATTAGAAAAATACCAGAATTAAGCAACGTGATTATCGCTTTTCTTACCGCTAGAAATGAAGATTATTCTCAAGTTGCAGGTTTTGATGCTGGTGCAGATGACTACATCAATAAGCCCATCAAGCCGAAATTGCTGGTCAGTAAAGTTAAAGCCTTGTTGCGCCGATTGAAAAGTGAAGAGAAACAAAACTCGGAAACTTTAAATGTGGGTGGGATAGAAATTAATCGCGAGGAATACAAAATTATCAAAGACGATATCGAAATTGTTTTGCCAAGAAAAGAATTTGAATTGTTTTACCTATTGGCCTCAAAGCCTGGCAAAGTATTCAAAAGAGAAGAGATCTTAGATAAAGTTTGGGGGAATGACGTTATTGTGGGTGGTAGAACGATTGATGTTCACATCAGAAAGTTGCGTGAAAAAATAGGAGATGATTTTTTTAAAACCATTAAAGGAGTTGGATATAAGTTTGAAGTGTAAATGACAATAAATTTCAGAAGAACCTATCGTTTTGCTATAAAATCGACGCTTTATATTACACTGTTTTCTTCCGTGTTATTAGGGGTTCTGACTCATTTGTTTTTTACATTTTCTATTCCATTTTCTCTTACTGCTGCCTTTTCCATTGCTTTTTTTTCATTTTTTGTGATTCAATATCGCGTGGAACGGTTTATCTATAAAAAGGTGAAAAAGATATACGATGATGTTTCTCTGTTGGAATCTTCTACTTTTAGAAACCAACCAATAACGACTGATATGGCGACACTAACCCGTCAAGTAAAGAAATTTGCTAAGGATAAAAAACTAGAAATTGAAACATTAAAAGTGAGAGAGGAGTACCGCAGGGAGTTTCTTGGAAATGTTTCTCACGAGCTAAAAACCCCATTGTTTACGGTGCAAGGTTATATTTCAACCCTTTTAGATGGCGCTATGAGCGATAGAAATTTGCGAAAGAAATATTTAGAACGCGCTGAGAAAGGAGTGGAACGGCTAATCTATATTGTACAGGATTTGGATATGATCTCTAAACTCGAGATAGGTCAATTACACCTTCAAACCACCTCATTCGATATTGTTAAACTCATTCAAAATGTCTTTGATTTGCTTGAAATGGAAGCCTCCAAAAAAGATATTTTATTGTTATTTGGCATGAAATACAACAAGCCCGTGATGGTGCTTGGCGATCAAGAAAAAATCCAACAAGTTGTGGTAAATCTTATTGTAAACTCTATTAAATATGGTAAGGTTGGCGGCTCTACAGAAGTAGTTATTGAGGACTTAACCGAGGAGAAAAGGATTGTCCGGATAACCGATAATGGAGAGGGAATCGAGCAGCAAAATATTCCTCGACTTTTTGAACGTTTTTATAGGGTAGATAAAAGTGGTGCGCGCGCTGAGGGCGGTTCTGGTCTAGGTCTATCTATTGTGAAACACATTATTGAAGCCCACGAGGATAAAATTTATGTGGAGAGTCGTTTTGGTATTGGGTCCGAATTTTCTTTCACACTACAAAAAAGGTAAATTCTAGCGCTCATCGCTTTGCAATCAAAAACCATTTTTTTTTAGATTTTAAACAAATACCTAATTTTTGACGGAATCCTTTTATTAATTCCAATATAAATTTGTTGGTGTTTTTATTTTGACAATAATAGAAAAGAGCCTTACTTTTGGCCTTGAATGTATACAAGACAAATTAGAGATTTATTATCAACTAAAATTTCCAGTGGCTTTAGCAACGATAAGAACCTATGAAAGCTAAAATAATACAACTCCCTGTCATTTTTTTATGTCTCGTCCTTTTTATTGGATATTCATTTGTGCCTTTACATAAAATCACTATTAAGGGTTCTGATACGATGGTGCTTTTGTCAAAAGAATGGGCTGAGGTTTATATCCAAAAACACCCTGGGACTTCTATACAAGTATCTGGAGGTGGTTCTGGTTTTGGAATTTCAGAATTAATCAATGGTTCTGCCGAAATTGCTAATTCTAGTCGCCCAATAGACTTTTCTGAATTAGAAAAAATAAAAGAAAAATATAATAAAAAAGGAGTTGAAATTCCATGTGCCAAAGATGGTTTGTCGGTTTTTCTAAATAGAGGGAATGCTGTTTCAGAATTGTCGATTCAACAATTGTCAGATATTTTCTCTGGAAAGACAACCAATTGGAAACAAGTTGGCGGCGAGGATGCTAAAATTAAATTATACGGAAGGGAATCTAACTC
>Ga0209230_10000779_pt1 | contig 12459 bp, 15 predicted proteins | sample LakOntMetagenome_FD_187467 | JGI IMG/M metagenome (GOLD analysis project Ga0209230, IMG submission 187467) | Freshwater and sediment microbial communities from Lake Ontario - Sta 18 epilimnion Metagenome (SPAdes) (version 2) | ecosystem: Environmental > Aquatic > Freshwater > Lentic | place... | reverse complement strand
AGCGGTCGCTGGGGGTTCTTCAACAGTCGCTGGTGGCGCTTTAACCGTCGCTTGAGCTCCTCCTGCTGCAACAGGCGCTTTAACCGTCGCTTGAGCTCCTCCTGCTGCAACAGGCGCTTTAACCGTCGCTTGAGCTCCTCCGGCTGCAACAGGCGCTTTAACAGTCGCTTGAGCTCCTCCGGCTGCAACAGGCGCGTTAACAATCGCGGCGACCGGTTCTTTTACAGACAATTTTGTTATTATCGGGTCAACGTTTTTCCTGATTAACGCGATCATTTTTTTAAATACGGGGCATTCCTCGTACATCTTTACCTTTGTAGTACACGGCGTGGGCAATTCTTCACCAGTAAACCGAATGAACCCAATTTTCCCATTAAGGCTATTATGCTCCTCTCTCCCCAGAAACTTCGCAATTGGCATTGCCTCTATATATCTCCCGTGTCGGGCAATGTGCACACGAGATGCCTTCATGTTTTTTCTACCGAATGTTGGCAACCCGGGTATGCTATAACCGCGCCCGTCCGTTATTATTTCATAGAAGCTAACATGCGCGGTAGTTTTATCCAGTACGAGTTCGCGCTCATATATTTTTTTGACGTTTGTGGGTATTTCGGCTTCTAAACACTCACGGAGGGATTTCATTTCTGTTGATTTGTAGTCTAATACAGCCGTTCCATTAATCACCTTGACATTGATTACATATGGTTGGTATTGCGATGGTTCGTATCTAACACGAATCAGTTCTTGCACTGCGACCATTAACCTATCTGGAGAATTAGATTTACCCAATACCGTAATGTCAAACTTTATCGTCAATCTGGTGCCATGCTCCGGGCAAATATCGTCATTTTTGTCATCTTCATGGTGGACAGTATCAGGTCCCTCATATGGGCTGGATAAGACATGCAACGCGCCTACAAGGCCTTTTATATCTTGTTTTCGCCAATACATTTTCCAAGTTGCCGTACTGTATTCTGGTGCAAATTTAGTCAGCGCCTTTTTTGCGCCGTGACCATAAATATTCTCGGTACTATTGCTTCCAACATCTTTTGAAGACCACGTTAACATTCTTGTTTCTTTAACTAATCCTTTCCCATTATCTGTAATGCTAAATTCACATTCTCTTGGATTTGTAATGTTAAATTTAACGTCTATGACAGTGGCCCCGCCAGCACCCAATGCATTGTCAGTAAATTCGGGCAATGTTAACAACGCTTCCGGAAAATCCTCCGAATACGGGACTCCTTCATTCGCCGATGCCCGCCAAAGACCGTGGAAATCGTTTCGTGATATACTCATTATGCTTTGCTGTTCTATTCTGTATGCGATTCGTCTATTTGCAAATTGGCATTTCAATTTTTTTATAATCAAAAAAAATAAATTACACTTGCGTTATAATAAGTAACAACTAAAATAATCATACCCATAACAATTATTTTAGTTCAGTTTAGTTTCGTTTATAAAATATAATCTCAGTACTCAGGGGTGTGCTTCTTGAATATGCACCCTTGAGCGGCCAGACCCTTAACGTCACTTGTAACGATTGCCGGGTTCTGATTGTTACAGTCAGCCATCCAAATTTTAATAATACAGAAATTTTTCTTAGGAGAAATTGTTATCCCAGTCACACAATTGACAAAACCCATATTCTTACTTATGGTACTCCCAGCAACAACATAGGTCAGATCCTTCCAAACTTTGTAAACATTTTTATTGGAAATCTTATACGAGAAACACCCACCATTCCGGTTTTTGGGGTCCTCCCATGTCGGCCTAATACCTTCTTTCATAACAAATAACATGCAATTTTCTACTAATACGGCAGGCAGGGTTTCGGTAACCGCAAGCGTGTCCTCAACCGTCGTAAAAGTTGCAATTGGAATGTAACTTGTAATACTCCAGTCGGTATTGTGGGGCAAATGGGCCCATAGAGTCCATCTATCGGCCAATTTGTGAAATGTTTCCATACTGGAAGTTGCTGTTTCCATTGTCGTATGCTGGGATAACATTCTTATTATATTAATTCATTTTTTTTTTAAACCCTTTCACAAATATAATATTTTTATATTGATATTTTTGTTGCATTTGGCATAATTTGGTGTAATTTCCGTCATTACGAGTAAATATAGTCCGTTTTTTGAATAGTAATAAAGTGTTCATCGGTTATTTCCATGTTGTTCACATTTACGTTCTGGTCAATGGTCTTAACCTCAAACGATTTGACATTGCAGTCCGTTAACTCGCACACTTCGTACTGCTTCAGGAAATATATGAAGAAATTTCTGTCCAGTCTGTTGTTGACTACATAATAATTATAAGTTGGCCCCCGAAGGTTTATCTTGTGGAACTTGTCGCCCACCTTAATTTCAAACAAAATAAACTTCACTTCGGATAGTTCGTATTTACTTGAAAATGGGGGTCCGCTAAAAACCACCCGGTTCACACATCCGCCATTCTCGGTAGCAGTCACGTTATCCACGAACAAGTAAAATGACGCATCAATAGCAACCGCCTCAAAATAATTTGCACTATCCGCCGTATAATTCTTCGCGTAAACCTCTCCGTCTTGAACTTTGCAAATTTGATTCCGAAGTGCGGGCTTTTTATAAATATTGTCTATGAATGCCTTTAGTTGCGGGGTTGAGTTGATAAATTCCATGACGCGCACGGACAACTTGCCAAATAGAATCTGACATTTGCTAAATAAATAGATCGCTTTATATGACACGCTCACAAGGACGTTTTCATATTCTTCGGGGTATGTTCTTTTAAAATAGTCGCTTGCAAGAACGATGAGCGTGCTCGTCTTTATAAACGTAAATAGGGCTGACAGCATAAATAATATAATTCTGATATCTTTATATTATTTAATAATTAACTAACGAACTAACTTTGGTATGACTAACTTTGGTACGCCGGGCTGCTTGTTCCATTTGGGATGGGCGGCGAGCCGGGTTTTACAGGTTCCGCATCCACGGGTTTCATCGGGTCGTTACTGTGCGGATTGGGAACAATAATATTTGGCGACTGATAATAGACTGGATTAGTGGCCGGGTTGTATTCGGGGTCGTAAATTATAATGTTGCCAGAGCGGTCAATTGATATACCATCGCCGCATTTATTTTGCGTTCCGCCGCATTTATAGTTCAAACTTCCGGTTGCCGCATCCAGTCCAAAAATGTACAGCAACATGCTGACAATAACGGTCATCAATATAAACGGAATAAACACGATTATCCATGATACCACATTCAGTCCGCTTTCGCATAATATATTTAACAGTATTGTTATCATAACAGTTACAATTGCCTTCATAAAGGCGGTGTTGTAGAGTCCCTTAAGTGTGTCTATAAGTATTTGAGTTATTGAGAATATTAAATAAATCAGTGCTGGCGCGCATAGATTAAACATTGGTTATATTTTATATTCATATTTTATTTTTCATCGGCGTAAAAGAATGGCTCGCCCTCCTTTAAATATCCTACCTTGTCGCCGACTTCGCCGTCATTTAGTTGGTAGATAAAGCCGTTTTCGTCGTCATTTGTGCAATACGCAACATCGTCAATTTCAATTTCAAATAGCTCTTCCTCTTCTTCCTCTTCTTCCTCCTCTTCCTCAGATTCCTCTTCCTCAGATTCCTCTGCTTCAGTTTCAACTTCATCCTCCTCTTCGGATTCAGCATTTACTGTATCTGGTCCCATCTTAACAACTTTTACCTGAGGTGCCAAATCCTCTTCCTCTTCCTCTTCCTCTTCATCTTCCTCCTCTTCTTCCTCTTCCTCTTCTTCCTCTTCCTCCTCTTCCTCCTCTTCCTCTTCCTCATCGCACGCGTTTACACAGACACATTGTCCAGTTCCCTTCATAATGCAGACGTTTTGGGTTTTCTTACATAAATTACAACTTCCAGCGCCGCCGTTTTCATTTAAGAAATAAACATCGTTTAGCCCATCGTCGGCAAAATATCCGCTGCAAATTGAACACTTTTCGGTAAACTTTGCGTCTTTAACCGGGGAACAATCTTGGTTTTTACACAAAGATTTAACCTCTTCCTCAACCAACTTTACATTTTTTTTCATATCATTATTTAAGCATTTTTTATTAAACATCACATCATCTATTTTATTATATGCGATTTCTTCTTCAGTATATTCTTCCTCCTCTTCTTCCTCTTCCTCCTCTTCCTCCTCTTCCTCCTCTTCCTCCTCTTCCTCTTCCTCTTCTTCGGATTCCTCCTCTTCTTCTTTACTAGAGCAGGGCTCTTCAACTATTTCCAGTTTAATATTCTCGGTTTGACAAGGCGCCGCATGCTTTAGTCCTCTTGCGCCGTCATTTAACGCATCCACCTTGGCAATAATTTTCTCTAATCCTTGCATGATCGCATCATTTCTCATCTCTATGTGAGTCAGTCTTTTCTCAACTGTTTCCATTTCTATTTTGTGATGAATCAAATTATTACTAATGACAGTGGGTGCAACACTGCGATTTAGTTCATTCATTACAGACGGCAACCGCATAATCTGCGAGTGGGTCTCCTCTAACATATTAAATCTGTCCATATGATTCTTTAAGACTGAGTTGATATTATTTTTAATAATGGATTCAATGTCCTTTACCATTTGTTGAATATCGCATTTATTATGAGTGTGGTTGTGGTCTTCCATTCCTTGATGAATTATATATAACTATTCGTTTAATATGATTTAAAAAATAATTTATCTAATTCATATATGACAGAAAAACTTTCGTTAGTTGAAACTGACCTGATTGAAGATAGGGTGCAGCGCATTATGAGACAAACCGATTATTCGGCTGAGGTGGCAAGAGAGAAACTGAGAGAACACAATTTTAACGAGATTGCCACCATTAAATCGTATTTAGGTATAACCGACAAGAAAACCACGCACATAAAGTCGGTAAACCAGGAGATTTACAAGCAGCTGCGTGCCAAACTGGACTCAAGTATGAGCGACTATCAACGACGCGTAGAGAATGGCGAGGTTAAAAAGGTGGTATAAGAGAGAACAGACGATTTATATCTTGATTTGGAATATTATAATATATTGTGTTGTATTATAATATGGCGTACGATCCGACCAAAGACCCTTATTTATTTTATACTTACGAGACATATCCATGGAACACAGTGCCAATACCGGCTGGATGGGAGGCAGTGCGTAAGAAGAGCGACCCAAGTGGCCGGATTTATTATCGTACCAAGGGCATTCCTGGGATAAAACTGGAGGGTCCGGAACAACTTAGGCACCCGAGCATATATACAACCGGAGAAGAACTCGCGCGCCTTTCGCCAGACCAGTTGCTGCTTGTGCCGCCATGGCAGATAAAGTGGGATACTATAACTCCGCCTATTCCTGATTCTAAGGATAGCCGGATGTCAACTGGTTTTAAATATCAAATGATAAATAGATTAATTCGGTTCTCCAAGTCATGTGGGGAGACAATCAATGATAGAAGAACATCTCCTGAGGAAAAAAGGCAGAACCTTAATATCATGGGAACAGAATATTACCGCGAAATCACGAGATTGCGCAACATGTTGAACGACTCTCGTGCATTAGAAGTACTAAATCTTCCAACTTACAAACCAAAGGGAGGCCAAAGAAAAACTGGCAAAAGGAGGAAGACAAGGAGAAACCGTAAAACTCGTAGAAGGAATTAATTTTTATATTTATTTCTTGGACTTTTTTCGTGAGGGCTTTTGTTGCAAAATAGTATTTGACGCCGGGGCTGCATATAAAATCGCGTTGATATTTGAAATATGATCCACAACATATATTATAACAAATACCAGAAGCAGCAAGAACAATTGTATCATGTTTTCTTTTACAAACTGAAATACCATTTCAGGGGTCCAATTTGAAACCTCGTCGGAGTTTGTATAGTCCATAATATAATATATTATAACGCGACAAAAATAATATTCCTGGCAAAAATAATATGCTAAAATCGGTAGTATATTATTTCAGTTATATATTGTTCTATTATTCAATTGATCTATTGTGACTGCTGCTGCGACAATCCAAAACGCTCGCTTAAAATATTCGTCTTGGTTTGCTTCTTCTGTAGTTTCTTCTTTATTTGATACGCATTTGACGGTATTATCTTATTGTTAATAATGAAATCATCATTGTCTTCGTGCAGTTCCGGCAGAATTCGCGTAAGTGGTTTATCCACAATCAAAAACAGGCGCTCATTTCGCAACAAAGACCGATATTCTTGAATGGTCAGGTTACCATAATACTTGTCCAGCATATAATACGGGTTAGGGGCCGGCTTAATATTCTTATCGTAGTTGTATATCTTTGAATATACGTGGTTGATTAGGTGATACCTCTCAAACTTTGACGAACTGTCAATATTCTCCTCCATCAAGTAGGCCGTCGCACACTCGGGACTGCAAAAACAGCCGTATACTTGGTACGAATCCTTGATAAAATATTTGGGAATATACACGGGCGGGTTGTCAAACTCATATGTGCACCAAAAGCACGCTGATTTCTTATCACAAATATTATTCATGTGCAAGCTATGCTCCAGAACCTTTAGCTTCTTCCAGACGTCTTTCGTGTCCGCGTCCTTGGTATTTTTACTATCCTCGTATTCCAACTCGTCCTCTACGATTTTGTGGTGTATAGTCGTAATCTCGTTGTTCGCCAACACGTGTTGGTCAAAATTGCCTGCATCCGGGTCAATAACGTCAAACGCCAAATGCGGTGTGTTTTGAAGGTCAAAGCTTTGGATATCCGCACCGTTTCCGACAGAGGTGGAATGTAAATCCTTGATTGAGCATTTTAGATGCAGAATAACGTTGGGCTTAGACTCAACTGCATTTGCCAGAGGGGTTGCCTGCTGAATAATCTTGCCACCCTTGGGCTTTCTGCCGCGCTTTTTGGCGACGGGTTTTGCATCCTCGTCTGGCGCATCGTCATCATTCGTGGCATCAATTATATTATTCGTGGCATCATTTGTGGCATCAGTTATATTATTCATTGTAGTATTCATGGTAGTGCTCGCGGAAAAAATAGGTTCATTTTCCAGAACGACCGGGTTCACATCTTCAATCACAACATTAATGTTGTCAGCATTTTGCAATTGCAGTGCACTCTCAATGTCCTTCTTAGACTTTCTTCCTCTCTTTTTCAAAACAACATTTACTTCAGCATTCACTGCAACCGCCTCGTTTTTCTTTACCATTTAACTATAATGTAATATAGGGATTTGATTTAAATTGTTTTTTAATATATTTAAGGCAATCAATATGTTAGTCTCTCTTCGTCTTGGTTGTATAACAGTTTCTACACACAGGGATATAGTTGTCCGACCCAACAACGGTTTGCGCAGTTTCACTTGACAGTCTCATTGAGAATATTGCACGCGTTCCATCCTTGCATAGAGAACAAAGCGACGTCAGTTTGCGGACATTGTCGCAGATAGGGATTAAATCAATCATTTGTCCAAATTTTTTTCTCTCAAAGTCGCCGTCCAGGCCGCAAACATACACTCGCTTTTTATTGTTTAACATGTCTACCACTGCGTCATATAAATCAGGAAAGAACTGTCCCTCGTTAATCAAAATAACCGCAGATCCCCTAAGTAGGCCGTGGGCCTCCCCACCCGACCCATTTAAACCCCAAATGTCGTTCAATTTGGTTGCCTGTAGACAAGGGGCTGTAAGCTTGTCATGGGTTGACACCATAGTATCATGATAACGCTTATCTGCAATGTGATTTATAATAGAGACGGGTATATTACAAAACACGCACTGCTTATAAATTTCTAAAAGCGTTGTGGTCTTGGAGCTAAACATCGGCCCGAGAATAAGCTCCAAATATGCGGCAGAATTAGATTGCGACATGGTCATTTATATTTGTATATTTATTATCCTGGATTTTTAAATTCAATTATTTTATTTACTCGAATAAAATACATTGCAGGGCGCGGCCGGCTATATTTGTATTCTGCAATCGAGTAATAGAGAGAATATCTGAACAACGGATAAATATCCTAACATTAGACAAATATATGTTAAATAAACAATAAACTATAAAAACAATAATAAATACTAATTGATAATATTAGTTAACAATGACAAGTAGCGGTGTACCCTATGTAGAATTATACCGGCCAAAAACATTTGAAGACATTGTCTTGGATCCGCTAAACAAAAAAATCCTAACAAATATAATAGAAACGTCTTATTTCCCCAACCTTCTCTTTTACGGGCCGCCCGGAACTGGTAAGACAACTACTATCATCAACTTGATTAATGCATATCAAACAAAACTAAATAACAAAAACAAGGACAGAATTATCCATCTCAATGCATCAGACGAACGCGGCGTTGATATTATACGCAACCAAATCAACTTTTTCGTCAACTCCAAGCCGCTCTTCAATACCGGTATGAAATTCGTCATATTAGACGAGGTTGACTATATGACCAAGAATGCTCAGCAGGCGCTCCGATATTTATTGCAGAACTACACGAACAATGTGCGGTTTTGCCTGATTTGCAACTATATTAGCAAAATAGACGAGGGATTGCAAAACGAGTTCATCCGCTTACGATTTAACCAGCTACCGAAACCCGACATTATAAAATTTCTGACAAAAATATCAGTGGCCGAAAAACTGAACATCTCGCAAAAATCGCTTTCCTGCGTACAAAAGTTATATAAGTCGGACATTAGAAGCATGGTTAATTTTATGCAGTCAAACCAAGATATTGTGAAAATGCAAACAGATGATGAGCGCGCAAACTTTGATATTATAGACGACGACGTTTGGGACAGCCTAATCGCCAAAATACAGGCCGGAGAGAGTATCCGCGAACTGACGATGTTTATGCACACGCTCAGTAGCAAATACAACATTGACAAAAAAAATATAATCAAGGATTTTTTCAATTATATTATTCGGAGTCATCCTAAATATATATGCAAGGAATTTATGGGGTTTATTGAAAATTTAATGCACTCGGAAATTCAGGACAACAATGTTCATTTACATTATTCGCTATCCCGGCTTCCGTCCTTTATATCTACACCGTAACCCATGTTATATATACTCATTCTCATACGCAACTTATTCATGAACTCGTTTGGTGGCGAACTCTTTGAAGGGTCAAAAATATTTTGCTTAAGGCTATACTCGCCCTTGGGACTTGTATCCTTCATGGATGTAGAGAGAGTTTGTTTGATGGGAATAGAAATAGTTCTATCGTGCAAAATACGTGGGGCGGATAGCATTCTTTATATAGTATAATAAAGAAAATAATTGAGTTAGAATTAATATAAAGAATATAAAGACAATACAGAGATTTATACATGTCAGCGAACATGGATATTGATGAGGAATGGGAGCACTTTATCTCGCATGATCACGAAGACATATCCTCAGATGACGATGATACAACACAAATAGTGAAACAGACGGCGGAGGAATTTATTTCGGCGAACTTGTCTGCTGACCTTACATCAGAAGCGCCTAAAGCAACAAATATATATATTTCAACCAAAACAAAAATTGCTTATTTGAATAGACAAATAGATTTGAAGCATGTGTTTTGGCAGGTGCCAGTCATTCCGTATGCAACGCCCGCAAACGGTGTGATAAAAAAGCAAATGAAGTTCAATTCAACTGCCTGCGAAGAATTGGCGTACATTGAAACCAAGCTCAAGGATGAGAAATATTTTGAAGAATATATTATTACCCACATTGACAACCCAGCGGGCCGCATTAAATTTAAGGATATTCGTAAGGTCAGTATTGGGGTTTCCAAGAAGGACCTCCTGAGTTACCGGTGCAAAAAGAAGAGCGCGTTTTACAATTGTTTCGTGCTAATCCTTCGCACAAAGGTGCTTGATGCGTATAAGGAATTCCATATCAAGGTGTTTAATACCGGCAAATTAGAAATCCCGGGGGTCCAGAGTGAGCCGCTATTTGAACAGATTCTCACGCAGGTGTTGGAAACATTGCAGCCGTATGTTCCGGAGCCGCTCGACTATAAACCCAACAGCACAGAGACAGTCCTGATCAATTCAAACTTTAACTGTGGGTTCTTCATTAACAGAGAAACGCTCTACGAGATACTAAAATTCAAGTACAATATACAATCTATTTACGACCCATGCTCTTATCCGGGAATCCAATGCAAGTTTTACTACAATCCGGATGTTGGCATTCAAAATGGCTCTCAAATCTCAGAGGAAAACAAGCACCTATATGCTAATGTCATGGAAGTATCCTTTATGATATTTAGAACAGGCAGCGTTTTAATAGTTGGCCGGTGCGACGAAAACGTTTTGTTAGTTATCTACGAGTTTCTTAAAATCATATTGAATAATGAGTTTAAGAATATTTGTCAGAAAAATATTAAGGCTGACGAGGCGGTCAAGGACAAAAAGAAGAAGGTCCGTAGAAAGAATATAACAATTGAGGTTACCATCCCCTAATATAAATGCTAACTTGATAAAAACCATGCGACAAATTTATCCGGGCTCTCGGTTATTTTTTCATCAAACACGTCGGCCTTTATATTTTTTTCCGCATTGCACAACAGGGAGGGCGTTTTTACCACCTTCTTTAATAATAATGTGTTTACCTCAAAGAAGGCGTCTATATCTGCGATTTTATGATATAGTCGCTCTACAATACCTTCAAGCGTTGTTATTTTTTGAATGTGGTTCAATTTTTCGGGCAGTTTCGTCAAATGCTCCAGGTTTGATAGCTCCATCTTCTTCGCATGGATAACCTTCAATAAATACGTTTGGTACAAGTTAACGTAGGCACTGATTGTTTCCAATTTGCCTCTGAAGTCGGCCTCATTCGTGGGTGGTTTTTTGAACTCCATATTCAGGTCAAAAATTGTCTTCTTGTAAACATACGTCGTCGCGTCCCTGGAAGTCAACTGTAAAAAGACCTTGTCGTCCTCGGATATTTGCCCGACAAATTCAACGTAGAAATAAAACGATTTTTGGCAATGAAAGTAGGTCAGACTTATGTTTTTTGTGGTGGACAGAATATGTACAAAAACGTGGGTTATCGTATCCAGTCCGCGGATTATAATAAACTTGGCCAGTCCAGTATTTCTTATTTTTATATTGTCTGTAATAAATTTGAAATAGTCTACAATTAATAACGAGTACATCTTTACGACCTCACTAACATCGCAATCTAATGCCGATTTATAATTTTCGCTATTATGCAATGAATAATTATTTTCCTTATTCGTTGCTATACTTTTCATTATACATCTATTAATATTTAAATATTTACGTTTTTGTAAAGTTAAATACTATTATACTATAAGTATTTAAAGAATATTTTAAACTTATATAAAATGTCCGAAACTACTCCTGTACAAAAGACTGAGCCCAGTTTTAACTATCGGCTTCCGTCTGATATCACTATGAAACACGCTGCAAAACTTAGCATCGTGGATGATAAGCCCATCATGATGGATTACTGGACTGTGTCCCTTGATAAGAAGGCCTTGATTGGCGCCAAGGAGAACGGCGAAAAGTTGTTGGTGAAGAGCGAGGATGAATATACCAGCTCCATTGCGAAGTTCTACAAGTCGGGAACTGAATACATTGTCATCACTGAGAACTCCATCTACATTGTCTCCAATGAGATTCCTACCAGGAAGATTTCTTAAATTTAAAATTTATTTAATTATATAAAATAACTTAAAGACATGGTTATATAATTAAGTAAAGATGGAGGACGAATATACCACTGTAAACGCCGAAGATGAATACACCTTGACCGATTATATTATGTATAAAATTTGTCCTAAAAATACAGATTTGAAATACTGTTATATAGGACAAACTACTAATTTTGGAAATAGACAAAGACAACACCTTAAAAATACGGTGACTAAAAGTGACAAAAAACATTATCACCTAAAACATTATGTAGCTATTAGAGAAAATGGAGGCTGGGATGAATGGGAAATGATTGAAATTGAACAATTTAATGGTAAAACTAAATTGGAAGCAAGAATGAGAGAACAAGAGTTAATTAAACAACATAACGCTAATTTAAATTCAGTAAGCGCATTCGTAACAGAAGAACAACGGGCATCAACAAAAAAGGCAATTACCGAAAAGTATCGAGAAGAAAATAAAGAACTACTTAAAGAACAAACAAAACAATATAAGGAAGACCATAAGGATGTAATTGCTGAACAAATGAAAAAATACAGAGAAGAAAACAAGGAAAAAATCAGGGCAAAAACAAAGGAATATATAGAGAATAATAAAGAAAAACATGATCAAACACAAAAGGATTGGAGGGAAAAAAATAAAGAAATTTTGAAGGAAAAAAGAAAACTTAAAACAGCCGAATTAAAAGCAGAAAAGTTAGAACAACAATCATTATTAGAACAAACGCCAGAATGGCAAGAAAAACAAAAACAAATTGCTGAAGAAAAAG
>Ga0209230_10000778_pt1 | contig 12465 bp, 7 predicted proteins | sample LakOntMetagenome_FD_187467 | JGI IMG/M metagenome (GOLD analysis project Ga0209230, IMG submission 187467) | Freshwater and sediment microbial communities from Lake Ontario - Sta 18 epilimnion Metagenome (SPAdes) (version 2) | ecosystem: Environmental > Aquatic > Freshwater > Lentic | place... | reverse complement strand
TAGATCCCGCGAATCGTTTGGTGTCGGAGTTTTGATATTCAGCTCCAGCCATAAAGCTGAAATTGTGAATGTCATTGATTGATTTCAAATAAGTAACAACAGCGTTCAAATTGTAGTTTGCAACATCAAAACTACTTCTGTAAGCCTTTCCCAATAATGGGTTGTTGGAATCGTATCCTGGTTTTTGAAATTGGTTTTCTTCCCAATGCATGTAGTCGATAGAGCCCGTTCCATTAAAATACAAATCTTTAATTGGATTCAATTCTAGGGAAAGGCTGTTTATAGAACGATTCTCTGTTGTTTGCCAATCGCGAAGTTCTCTATTTGCAACAGGATTACGACTAATATCATTGCTTGGTAAAAAGAAGTCGCCGGCCTTGTGAATTACCTTACCGTCATCGTTTAAAACATCATTTTCATAATAAATAGGATAGATTGGAAGCGCAGTTGACATTGCAGCCCCGAGACCACCGCTCCAAGCCATTCCTTGTCTAAAGTTAACCCCTTCGGAAATAGAGCTTGATAAAGAAACCTTTCCCCACTTAGCAAATTTATAATCGCCGTTTAAGCGACCTGCTGTTCGCTGGTAGGCGTTTCCTTTCATGTATGACTGATCGTTTTGTCTTGATAAACCGCCATATACATTGTATTTCTCCGATCCATTAGAAATCCCCAAATCGTAATTTTGCTGATACCCTGTTCCAATAACTTCTTTTACCCAGTCGGTATTAGTATTCCGTGCATCTTCCATAGAGATGTTGCCGGGCAATGAGGGGGTTCCTGTTTTGCCATCATTTACCCAAGCTTCTTCGTACATCTGAAGAAACTCTGTGTTATTCATCATATTGGGCAATACTGTTGGTCGACTAACGCCTTGACGGGTCGAGAAATCCACGTGGACTCCTTTACGTTTTCCGCGTTTAGTGGTAATTAAAATAACACCGTTCGATCCACGCGAACCATAAATTCCAGTTGCGGCAGCATCTTTTAATATTTCTACAGATTCGATATCGTTCGGGTTAATGGTTGCCAATGGGTTGTTGTTTGATGCTCCATTGTTCCCATTTAAAAAATAGTCTTGCGTGATCGGAATTCCATCAACGACATAAAGCGGATCGCCACCAGCAGACACAGAAGCAACACCACGAATTCGAACGGATGAGGCGCTACCTGCTGCACCAGATCCCGTAATTACCTGAAGTCCTGAAACCTTTCCTTGTAATCCATTTTCAAAACTTGGGGTTGGAACTTCTGTTAATTCTTTCCCATCTAGTTTAACAATCGAGCTAATTACATCTCGCTTTCGCTGAACACCGTATCCCACAACAACCATTTCGTTAAGACTGTTTGCGTTGGGTGTCATTCTAATTTTTATATCAATATTTTTGTCTTTAACAACGTCAATTGTTTTAACCACTTTCGAATAGCCAACGAAAGAAAATTCTAATACAGCTTTTCCAACAGGAACATTATTTAATTGGAATTTTCCATTGATATCCGAAACCGTTCCTATGGTTGTTCCTGAAATTCGAACAGCCGCACCAATCATTGATTGATTTGTTTCGTCTAAAATAGAACCTGAAATGGTTTGAGCAAACGAAGGAATTTGAAACAAACAAAGGAAGAAGATACAGAGGCGTAAAGGTTTATTCATATTGAAACGAGTTGCAATTAGTTTTTAATAAGTTTTCCGCTGTGTGTTTTATTATCAATGTTCAGGGAGTAAAAATATACTCCCGCATTTAATCGAGCAGTACTAAATTGAAATTCTTTAGAATCGTCTAGAATAATAGATGTTGATTGTAAAGCAATTCTACCCGTAATATCGCGTAAAGTAAATGTCGCTTTTTCTTTAGGTTTTTCGTTAATCCGAATCGTAATGGATTCATTAAATGGATTTGGAAAAACAGTAACGAACGATTGATCAACGATTGTGTTAACGGCATTGGGTTCCAATGGAAAAATGTTTGCAGGGGGAACGATGCGGCGATCTAAATAAACGTGGAACTCTCCTGGCGCATATGAAAATGCGTTTCCGGGGTTATTTAAATCAAGACTGTCGTCGTTAAGGTAGTCGTACCATACTCCTCCAAAAGGGAAGTTCGGGTTCATCTCTTGTCCCACAACATCAAAATTTCCGGCAACTACGCAATTGAAATCATTCCCCGTAAAGCGAATAACTTTTTCATACTGACCAAGATCCATGAATAATCCCAAATCACGCATTTGCGGCTGAGTTTTTTTCAAATAGATGAGTTTGCGATATACATCAAACAGTTCTCTTCGGCTGCTGTCTTGGAAATACTCCCAACGAAGTGGCTTGCTAGACGTTCTACAATCAGTGCTGAATGTTCCATCGCCGCAATCGGTTATTGAAACATCATAACCAAGTTCGCCAAATTGCCACAACATTTTAGGGCCAGGAAGTGGAATGAAAAAAGCAGTAGCAGCGGCCATTCTCTTTAAAGCAGTATTTATTTCTCGGGTATTGTATGAGCTTGTGGAGTTTCCAAAAGCGATATTCTTATACATAAGTCGCTCTTCGTCATGGCTTTCCATGTATGATAGCAATCCATAATTTCCCCAACCTCTGTATTGTGGAGTAGTGTTGTATAGGTTTTGGTTTTGTCCGTTTAAATAACCCATTGTTGCCTCATTGTAATAATCTGTCCCTTTTCCCCAAAGCATCAAACCATTATCAGCATAAACGGTTTCTTCATACACATCACCAAGGTGCTCCAAAATAATATATGCGTTAGCGTCTGTTTGGCGAATAGTCGAAGCATAGTCAAGAATAATATTAATTCTACTTTGATCGAAACTGCTCCACGCGCTAATATTACTTCCTGAATTTGTTTGCGTAAGTCCTTTACTTAAGTCGAATCGAAAACCATCAAGTTTATATTCTTGAAGCCAATGTTTAAGTGTTTTTTTAACAAAGTACTTTGTCGCTTGACTTTCATGATTAAAATCGAATCCAACAGAAAAGGGGTGAGTCGCAACTTGATTAAACCATGGGCTTTGAGCTGTTGGTTGCCCAAATTCGCCAGCTAAAGGATTGTAATACATTTTCAACATTGGGTTTTGCCCAAAAGCATGGTTGAATACAACATCCGAAATGACGGCAATTCCTCTGCTGTGACAGGAGTCTATAAGTCGCTTAAACTCGTTTTTTGTCCCATAATATTTATCAAGCGCCAAGAAAAAATTGGGAGAATACCCCCAACTTTCATTTCCATCAAATTCCATTACAGGCATTAATTCAATGGCATTAACACCCAAGCAGCCTAAGTAAGGAAGGCGGTCGATAATTTCTGTGAATGATTTGGTTTCAGTAAAATCTCGAACCAACAACTCATAAACAACAAGGTCTTCTTTGGGCGGTTTGCTATAGGAATATGAAGCATCCCAAGTATAGGCAGGAGGGTTAATTTGAAGAATCCCAACAACACCTTCAGCTATTCCAGTTGGGTACGGGGTCGGGTTGGGGTAGGTTTCGGCAGAAATCCATTGGTCGTTCCATGGATCAACTACTTTTTCACAATAAGGGTCTGTAACACGAATTCCTTCCCAGTCAATAAAATATTGGAAACGGTATTCTCTATTGGGGTCTAAATTGTCTATTTCGATCCAGAAAAACTGCCCGTCTGGGGTTTTGTTCATTTTGTATTCAGGCAGAAAGGCCCAATCGTTAAAATCGCCCAATACATAAATAAAATCTTTGTAGGGTGCGCGAAGTTGAAGATACACGGAAGACTGACTCGTGTAGGTTATTCCTTCTTCAGCGCCGCTTGGTATTGCAACGATGTTGGGAGAGCTGTGCGCAGTTATGAGAATGGTGTCGTTAATGCTAATTAATCCATTGTTTGCAGTAAAAACCAAGGTGTGAAGCCCAGGACTAATTGTGCTTGAGTTTAACGAATAATCTAATGATGTTGCCGCCGCCGCGGTTGTTTCAACAAGACCGTCTAAGCGAAATTCAAGTGAGGATGCAGCAGAAGCTTGTCCTGTAAAACTGATTGTTTGTGATGAATTAACAAGTAAACTATTTTGAGGGTGCGATGTGATAGATGCAGAGAAAGAAGCTGTAGCTAAATCCACAAAAATGTCGGAGTTTGAAGATGTTTTTCCTTCAAGGGACCCATCGGCATTTCTAAAAACAAGGCATAATTGAGAAATAATGTCCCCTGCGCCAACTTGCATCGCTCCATTGTTGTTTGTCGAATACCAAGAACGAATGGATGGCCCCATTGTTAGGGTGTATTGATTGGTATTTCCAATACGTGTCATTGCAACGCGATTATCGACAGTTCCCCAATTACCAACAACATATTGCCAAGGAGCGTTATTTACGTTTATTCCAGTATGAGCATACACTACTGTGCCCATGGGAAGGTTTGCCAATCCTGCATTTCCTTGGTCGGCATTGAATGTTAATGTTACCGCATCATCACCGTTTGGAAAAGCGGGATTCAGAGAAACAATTGCTTGAGCATTGGAATTATTTATTTGTAAAAAAATAAAAACTACCAAAAGAAGCGCTTTGGAAAACGGACGATTAAAAATCATTGTGTTAAACATATTTTTCGAAAGGTAAAAAGTTAAGTGTGTAATAAACACTAACCCAAAGCAAAAAAACGCACCTGTTATTTACAACTGACAGACATTCAGGGCAATAAAAACTTAGTCGATTCAATTTATTAAATAAAATTATCATAGATTTAGGAGAGTTAAAGTAAAACCCTTTGATAACTAAATTGTTGAAAACCCTGTGCGTATGTATGACACATTAATTGAAGAAGTATTGATATCTTTAGATAAATTCGTTTACTGAAACTAAAAACACACTATGAAAAAACTATTACTTACTTCCATGTTTGTTGCTGCCGGCATGTTCGGTTTAAAGGCGCAATACAATGTTACTATTTACACCAATTTGTCGAACGAAACGGTTAGTCCGAATGGTGTTCACGTTGCGGGTAGTTTTCAATCTGAATTAGGTGGTACCGATTGGACACCAGGGGCAAACATGATGAATGATGAGGGAAGTGGAATTTATTCTTTTGTTGCAAATCTTCCTAATGGCGTTTATGAATACAAAATTGTAAATGGTGATGCTTGGGGTTCTGATGAGACAACAATTCCTTCAATTTGCCAGGTTGGTGGTGGAAACACCAATCGTTTTTTTGTTGTTGATGCCGCTGATATTATTCTTCCTCCGGTATACTTTAATGGTTCAAGCGCATCTGACAACGGTGTTGATTTTTACACACCAGTTCGTTTCTCAACCGATATGGGAACTGCTGTAATTGATCCTACAGGTGTTTCTGCTAGAGGAGACTGGCAAGAAGCAGCTAATGCAGGTTTAAATTGGCAGCCAGGTGGGAATAAATTATTCGATGTAATTGCAAATGACGGATTGAATATTTACACCGGCCTATTTTATGTTCCTTCTACACCTACTAATTTTAATTACAAATTTTTAAATGGGTCTAATTTTGAAAGTGTACCAACGGAATGTGCTAATGCAAACGGAAATCGCGATTTAATAATTGATGCAACAGCAGGCAACTCATTTTTGTATTGCTATGGATCATGTAATAGTGTCTGTGTTGCCGTTCCAACGTATACATTAACACTGAATGTAGACATGAATTACAGCTGTAGTTTTGATGTAAACTCGAACGATTCAGTTGATATCGCAGGTACATTTAATTCGTTTCAAGGTGGACCAGCATACTTAATGTCTGATTTGGATAACGACGGAATTTATTCCATTACATTAAACAACATCCCAGCAGGAGAAGTAAAATATAAAGCGCGTATTATTCGTAATGCGAACTTTGGTTCAGGATGGGAAGGCGGAGGAGATAAGGTTATCCAATTAGGTAGCGATTCTACAATGGCTCCTCGTTGCTTTAGCTTCGATGTTGCTGGACTTTGTGCTCCAATTCCAGCTCCTTCAGATGTGACTTTTCGTGTTGATATGACAAACGAAACACCGGCTTCCAGCATTTATCTAATTGGTGATTTTACAACACCTCCTTATCAAGGTGGAGCAATTTTGCTAACTCAAGTTTCAAATGGTATTTTTGAAACAACGGTGAATGATATTTGCCCAGGAAAAATCAATTTCAAATTCGTAAACGGACCAGTTTCTTCAAGCGCTAACGAAGAATCTTTCCCTAACGATCAGGATAGAGATTGTGTTGAATCTAATGGAATTGGTGGTTTTAATAGAGTGCTTGTTCGTCAAGACGCGAATCCAGTAACACTTTTTTACAAATTTAATTCATGTCAAGAAATATTGGGTATTTCTGAATTAGCTTCTGAAAAGACAATTATTTATCCAAATCCAGCAGATAATTCAACGACAATCCAATTCAGCAACAGCAGCGTTAGCCATACACTTACGTTAAGTAACATGTTAGGAAAACAAATACTTAAAGCATCAAATGTTCGTGGTTCATATGTTATTGAAAGAGGAAATCTTGCCTCAGGTGTTTACTTTGTTCAAATCACCGATTCAAAAGGACAAACACGTACACAAAAACTTACTTTCCGTTAATTAGAAACGAAGTAAAAACGAAAATCCCGTCTGCCTAGCAGGCGGGATTTTTTATTTTTACCCAAGAATGAAAACTCAGGACTTAGGTATAAAACAATTGGAACTGAATGAGATAAATAATTGCACCTGCGATATATCCAAGAAATGCAATGAATCCGAATTTCTTTAAATACCAGATAAAATCAATCTTTTCCATGCCCATTGCGGCAACCCCTGCGGCAGAGCCAATAATTAAAATACTTCCTCCTGTACCTGCGCAGTAAGCAATAAATTCCCAAATTTTATGATTAATCGGAAAGCTTGTTAAATCGTACATTCCGATACTTGCGGCAACCAAAGGAACATTATCAACTATTGCCGACAATAATCCGATTCCGATTACAATTACGTCTTTGTTACCAATGGTTTGATCCATCCATTGCGCTAAAGAGGATAAGATATGTAATGATTCTAGTCCGCTAACAGCAAGTAAAATTCCTAGGAAAAAGAGCAAGCTTGGCATATCGATACGCATAAGTGCATTGGATGCAGAATAGTGCTTTTGCTCCTCATTGCCTTTTTTACGATGTATAACATCCGCAATCACCCAAACCACACCAAGAGCCAACATCATTCCGATATACGGAGGAAGGTGTGTTATTTGTTTAAAAAGGGGTACGAAAACCAATCCACCAATACCGGTAAAGAACACAACCTTATTTTCGGGAGAGGGTTTCTTCTTATCGAGCTTATCGAGTTTGCCGGATAGAGCGCTTTTATTGAATAACGTAACGTAAATGAGCGGAACAAGCGCGCATATTAAACTCGGGATGAAAAGCGATTTGATAATATTTTCGGCACTTATTTGTCCTCCAATCCACAACATGGTTGTTGTTACATCACCAATTGGCGACCAAGCACCGCCGGCATTTGCTGCTATTACCGTCATTCCCGCGAAAAACAAACGCTGCTCTGGATTTTTAACAAGTTTTCGTGCAAGCGATATCATCACAATGGTAGCTGTTAGATTATCTAAAATAGCCGAAAGAAAGAAAGTGATAATGGCCATAATCCACAAAAGCCGAATCGGACTTTGGGTATTTATTCGATTGGTAATGAGATTAAAACCATCGTGCGCATCAATTACTTCAACGATCGTCATTGCGCCCATCAGAAAAAAGAGGATTTCGGAAATGGCAGATAGATGATGCGCTAATTCTGCTTCAACATTATTGTTGTTAGAAAACATCTGGTAAATAGTCCAGATGAGAACCCCCATTATAATTGCGGTTCCCGATTTGTTGATTTTAAGTGGATGTTCAAAAGCGATTGCTAAGTATCCAAGAACGAAAATGGCAATAATAACTCCAATCATATATAAGGAATTTCGGTTTTTAATTCAATAACAATTAAATATCTAATTTTCGAATTTAGCAGAAATTGTGAATGACGATTCATTCCCCCCAAAAATCGTTTGCCTTCCAATCACAGCATAGCCGCTATCAGGAACATAACGCCAGACCATTTCCGTATTGATAAGTTCTGAATTCTCTTCGCTCTTGGATTCAATCCAGACAATTTTACCCAACGAATCGCCGAATGCTAAATACTTAATAGGAAGTTTTTTATCGAGACTAGAGTAATGTGTTGTTTTTAAAGCTCCTGCGACATCGGTATCAATTAAATACTTCCCTGAAAAGGATGATTTATTGAGCGTTATTTGCTTAAAAACAGCGAGTTCTTTCTCCCAATCAACATTAGAAATTCGAATTGTTTCTGACTTTTCCTTGGATTGTACTGTTTTAAGAACCTGAGTTTTCAAACCGCGCAGAAGCAGAGATTCTTGTTCGAAAAACCCCGCATTGTCGAAATATTCAACCGTTTTATTTTTCGGAGTTTTCGAGCTATTACACGACCAAGAAGAGAGTAAAACGAGCAACAATACGCAAAGGCGCATGAACATTAAAAATTAAATTCAATGCCTTGTGCCAATGGAAGGTCCGTTCCGTAATTGATGGTGTTGGTTTGACGACGCATATACGCTTTCCAAGCATCAGAGCCCGATTCGCGACCACCGCCAGTTTCTTTTTCACCACCAAAAGCACCACCAATTTCAGCTCCCGAAGTTCCAATGTTTACGTTAGCTATTCCACAATCGGATCCTGAAGCAGCAAGAAAAGCTTCCATTTCACGCATGTTGTTGGTGAAGATCGAAGAGGATAATCCTTGTGGAACACCATTTTGAAGTTCAATTGCTTGTTCGATGGTTGAATATTTAATCAAATATAAAACAGGTGCAAATGTCTCTTCCTGAACAATATGATAATGGTTTTCTGCTTCAATAATGCAAGGCTTCACATAACATCCGCTTTCATATCCAGCACCTTCTAAAATTCCACCTTCAACGAGAATTTTTCCTCCCTCTGCCTTGGCTTTTACAATGGCATTGTTATAATCTTCAACGGCCTTCTTATCGATTAGTGGTCCAACATGATTGGCTTGATCGAGCGGATTACCGATTTTAATTTGAGAGTAAGCACCTTTAAGAACATCACACACTTTATCGTAAATGCTTTCGTGAATAATCAATCGGCGAGTTGAAGTACATCGTTGACCGGCAGTTCCTACAGCACCAAAAACAGAACCTACAAGGACCATTTTCAAATCAGCGTTTTCAGTTACAATGATGGCATTGTTTCCTCCAAGCTCCAAAATAGAACGACCAAAACGAGCCGCAACTGTCTGAGAAACGTGACGTCCAATGCGCGTTGATCCGGTAAAAGAAACGAGAGGAACGCGTTTGTCGTTGTTTAATAAATCGCCAGAAGCATTGCCAATTACAAGGTTTGAAACACCTTCTGGAACATTGTTTTTACGCAAAACATCGGTGATGATATTTTGGCAAGCAATAGCACAAAGAGGAACTTTAGACGAAGGTTTCCAGATACAAACATCGCCACATACCCAAGCCAACATGGAATTCCAAGACCATACTGCAACTGGGAAATTGAATGCAGAAATAATCCCTACAATGCCGATTGGATGCCATTGCTCATACATACGATGAGAAGGTCGCTCGCTGTGCATCGTTAAACCATATAATTGACGAGAAAGACCAACCGCAAAATCGCAGATGTCGATCATTTCTTGAACTTCTCCTAATCCTTCTTGAAGACTTTTTCCCATTTCATAAGAAACAAGTTGTCCGAGTGCATCTTTTTTCTCACGCAACGCATCTCCCATTTGACGAACAATTTCTCCACGCTTTGGAGCTGGCATATTGCGCCATACTTTGAATGCTTCCTGTGCTTTCTTGGCAACCATTTCGTAATCAAATTCGCCGGCGCACTTCACTTTTCCAATTAAAGATCCGTCTACGGGAGAATAAGATTCAATCCAAGCCCCAGACCCTTCATACCATTGAACACCTGTTGAAACACCTGTATTTTCGGGGTTAATACCTAACTGCTTTAAAACAGGAGAAATGTTAATGGAAGACAAAGTTGTGGTTGACATAAGGCTTGATTTTGAAGGCGCAAATTACGGAATAATATGCCGGAAATTTATAAACGGATTGAATTTAATAGCAAGAGAATAAAACAAAAAAGCCGCTATTTAAAGCGGCTTTTCGAACAGTAAAAAGTAAATTAATTAAGGAATGATTGTGGCGTCCGTAACCGACTCAATTGAACTTTGAATGGTTGTTGAAACATTAGAGAAAAAATCGAGTCCAGTAAATACTTCAATTTGATCGACAGAAGTGCGGTAGTTTTTCCAAGGTTGAGCACTTACTGTTTGGTTGTTTGGAACATCAATAGCAATTAAACGCGTTGATCCACTAACTCGTGTCGCATCATTTGATCCAATGGGAAGAACTAAAACCACTTTCCAGATATTAGACGGAACGTTAATTCTTCCACTAGAAAGCGAATACGTTATTCCACCGTTACTTCCTGTTCCTCCAGAGCCATATCCTCCAGAAAGAATATACAGCTCATTTCCCTGATTTAATAAATTGCGGCAATAACCCTCAAAGCTATTCCAGGTAATTTGGTTATTGTTGGGAGCTTGAGGAATCATATTCGACATTAAAAATGTAGCGGCATTATCGGTTGATGAACCATCGCGATCTTCGGATGGGCTCATGTGGCCGCGATCAAATCCGGAACCGCTAAAGCTAGTAGAACCTGCGCGGAAAAATGTAGATGGAATTTGTGTGTCGGAAGTAAAACAATCGCAACGCGCTGCAGCTCCTTTCCATGCATTGCTCATATGCCAACTAACCCAGTTTGCGCCTCCTTTTGAGTTGTTGTAACTCAGGGCATATTGAGTTTTAACCAATAAATAATTGTTTGGATTAGACAAACTCGTTGTTGCATTGCTCGGATTTCCTAAAGCCATATTATCATCGCGGCTTGGGTTTTCACCTGGTTCATCGATGATGAAGTTGTCGATATTTAGAATACCGGTTCCACTAAGCTTCACAATTCTAAATCGGGCAGGAACACTCAAATTTAACGTGAAGGAAGATGTACTTAATGTCGTTGTAGAGGTTGTTATTGTTGATCCTGACTGTGTCCAAGAAGTTCCATTGTTGGTTGAATACCAAAGCTGCCAACTTGAGTTGCCTGTTGTACCATATTTAGCATGCTGAACGGTAACAAAATTTACTGCGAAATAGGTATTGAAATTCATTTCAATACTGCCAGAACTTTGAATTCTTGCGCTCTTTGCTCCGGTTTTTCTGTCGGAAGAAGATGTTCCAATCATTGAGTTATTGAAAAACCAAGAACCGCTTCCAAGGCTCGCATTTCCGGAAGTATAACTTGTTTTTGTGCCGTTTTCAAATGTTTCTGGGAAGGTGGCAGCTGTTCTTAATGCATAGTTTTCTGTTGAAGCAACCGGATTAGAATCTCCGATAATCGCCTCTTTTTGACATGAGAACAAGGAAAATAATAAGAGCGCTGCAAAAATATTCAGTGTTTTTTTCATCGTTGAAATTTTCTGCAATTAAGAGTTTTCAACAATACAAAACAATAGTTTGAATTTTGCAACCGCTTGAATTTCAGCATGACAGGCCAAGACGACGGCAAAACAAATCTCCCAAAAGGACAATAAAAAACCCCTTTGAAGAATACTGGTCTCCAAAGGGGTTTTTTATAGTTATTATTATTTACGGATAGAAATATACAGATACTAAATTGACTCAAGGATGGAATTTTCATCAATTCCGAAAATTAGCATTTTTCCGGTATCAATAATTGGACGACGAATCATACTTGTGTTTTCTAGCATAAGCGAAACAGCAGAATCTTCGTCTTTCAAAGTGGCTTGCTTTTCAGGGTCCATTTTTTTCCAGGTTAAACCTTGCTTGTTTACAAATTTAATCCAGGGCTCTTTTTTAAACCATTCCCTTAAAATTTCTTCGGTAATCCCTTGTTTTTTATAATCATGAAAAGCATATTGCGCACCATTGTTATCAAGGATATCAAAAGCCTTTTGCATTGTGTTGCAGTTTTTTATTCCGTAAATGATCATAAGTTATTGGGTTTAACGAACAAAACGAAATTAGACTTATTTCATGGATATTAATGCATCAATTATTTGAACGCATTTAATCCAGTAATATCCATTCCAGTAATAAGTAAATGAATGTCATGTGTGCCTTCGTAAGTTACCACCGACTCAAGATTCATCATGTGTCGCATAATCGGATATTCGCCTGTTATGCCCATTCCTCCGTGCATTTGACGAGCTTCTCTTGCAACTTCTAATGCCATGTTCACATTATTTCGTTTCGCCATCGAAATTTGAGCTGCTGTTGCGCGGTCTTCATTACGAAGAACACCTAATCTCCAACATAATAATTGAGCTTTTGTAATCTCGGTAATCATTTCAGCCAATTTCTTTTGTTGAAG
>Ga0209230_10000774_pt1 | contig 12480 bp, 13 predicted proteins | sample LakOntMetagenome_FD_187467 | JGI IMG/M metagenome (GOLD analysis project Ga0209230, IMG submission 187467) | Freshwater and sediment microbial communities from Lake Ontario - Sta 18 epilimnion Metagenome (SPAdes) (version 2) | ecosystem: Environmental > Aquatic > Freshwater > Lentic | place... | reverse complement strand
TTAGATGTTGCTGTTGTTTATTCATGTGGGCCAATGGCGATGTTATCTGCGATAACAAAAATCACCGATTCACTCTCTGTTGTGCATCAATGCGCAGTGGAAGAGGCCATGGCCTGTGGTATCGGTGTATGCATGACATGTGTCCTACCTGTTGAAAATGAGCAAGGAACGGTCTCTATGCTGCGTTCTTGTATTGATGGTCCTGTGATGGATGGTTCTAAAGTTCAGTGGAACCTGGTCGGTAAGCAATTATGAGTACCTTGGATTTTTCTACGACAATCGGAAACACCTGGTTTCCGGCCCCAACTTTTACCGCAAGCGGGTGCGCGAGCTCGGGTCGAGAATTAGCGCAGTTTTTCCCATTGCGTGAAATGGGCGGAGTTGTCACCAAGTCTGTGATGTTGAAAGAGCGAACTGGTCGAGCAACACCACGCATGGCCGAAACCCCCAGTGGAATGCTCAATTCAATTGGTTTGCAGGGCCCTGGCATCGATGCCTTCATTGCGAAGGACATACCTTACTTAATCGAGCAGAAAGCACGGATTATTGTGTCAATCGCTGGTGAAACAATTGAGGAGTATTCAACTCTTGCCCGAAAGCTACGTTCTGTATCGGGTATTAGTGCTATTGAAGTAAATATTTCATGTCCTAATGTCGAAAACCGCGGTTTAGTTTTTGCCTGTGATCCCGAAGCTTCCCGTCGAGTCATCGATGGCGTTAGGAGAACCATCGGGGGAGAGCTACCAATAATTGCAAAGTTGTCCCCTGATGTCACAGATTTAGTATCGATTGCGCGCGGTGTTGTTGATGCAGGAGCTGATGGATTAGCACTGATTAATACCGTCCTTGGGATGGTTATTAATGTAGACACGATGCGTCCACATTTAGGTGGCAAGACTGGTGGATTATCGGGACCAGCAATTAGACCTATTGCCGTTCGCGCGGTTTATCAAGTACACGCAACTTTTCCGCAAGTTCCCATTTTAGGAATGGGCGGGGTTGCAACTGGCAAAGATGCTTTAGAGATGATCTTGGCAGGAGCAAGTGGTGTTTCGGTAGGTACCGCTAGCTTTGGTAATCCAACCGCCATCATGAAGATTCAAAATGAACTCAAACAATTGTTGTTAGACCGAGGATTCACCTCCCTTAAGCAAGCTATTGGATATGCACACAGAGCTGAGACGGAGCAAGCCGATGCCTAAAGCACCGATCATATTGGCCCTTGATACTCCAGATTTAACAACTGCCATTGAGTGGGTAGAGGCAACGCAAGATTACATTTCAGTGTTCAAACTTGGTTTGGAATTTTTCTTAACCTTTGGCAGCGATGGCGTTAAAGCGGTTCAAGGAGTTACCGATTCAGATATATTCCTCGACTTAAAACTCCATGACATCCCGCACACGGTAAGTGGCGCAGCTAAAGCGGTCTCGCATTTATCGCCGCGTTTTTTAACTGTGCATGCATCTGGAGGTGCTGCAATGATAAAGGCTGCAGTTGATTCATCTCCAAAAACACATGTAACAGGGGTTACGATCTTGACCTCTTTGTCTGAAGATGATGTCTCTGAAATTGGATTTAAGAACAAAGCTCTTGAATCAGCGGTTGGTTTGGCGCAAATAGCGGTGGGTGCCGGTGCTGGTGCGATTGTTTGCTCACCTTTGGAGATTGTGGCTATTCGTTCAGCAGTGGGTAGTGTTCCCATCATCATTACTCCAGGAGTTCGTCCGGCAGATTCTCTTGCCACTGATGATCAAGTTCGCACCATGACACCCAAAGCGGCTTTAGCCGCAGGAGCAAACTTGGTTGTAATTGGACGTCCTATTACCCAAAGCTGGAGCCTTGGCTCTGAGGCTATGCGCGATCGTGCCGCTCTAATTGCATCCGAACTTATCTAGATTAAAGGCTAGATTTGTCGCATGGGATTACCTCCGCAGTTAACACCCAAGCAACGTGAAGAAGCATTGCGCAAAGCTGCTTCTTCGAGAAAGCGACGAGCTGAGGTGAAGAACAAGATAAAAAATGGAGAGTTTTCGATCGATGTCATTCTAGAAATAGCCAAAACGGAAGAAGCCGTTGCAAAGATGAGAGTCAAAGAGTTGTTGGAGTCGATGTCTGGTGTCGGAAAAGTCCGAGCACTCTCCCTGATGGAGCGTTTGAATATCTCTCCAACCCGTAGAATTCAGGGGTTGGGACGACTTCAGATAATGCAGTTGCGCGAGGAGTTTATGAAATCACAGCATGCAATCAAGCCTGGCAAGCTACTTGTTCTTTCAGGCCCAGGTGGTGTTGGAAAAAGCACGGTTGCGCAAAAACTGCGTGAGGCTGGAGATTTCTGGGTAAGTGTTAGTGCAACCACCAGGAAACCACGAATGAACGAGGTAGATGGCAAGGATTACTTTTTTGTTAGTGATGATGAATTCACACGCATGATCAATGCAGATGAGTTCTTGGAATGGGCGGAGTTTGCTGGAAACCGATACGGCACTCCACAAGAAAAAGTCGAACAGGCGTTGCTATTGGGAAGAAATGTATTGCTTGAAATTGAAATTGCAGGGGCGAAACAAGTTAAATCTCATTTGCCTCAATCTGTACTTGTGTTTCTTGAGCCTCCAACGTGGGAGGAGTTAGTCGCTCGCCTTGAAGGTCGAGGTACTGATAGCCCTGAAAGAAGGGCTGAACGGCTGCAATTGGCCCAAGAAGAGCTTGCTGCAGCATCGTTTTTTGATGTTGTCCTCGTAAATGACCAGGTCGATAGCGTGGTCGGGAAACTGATAGAGTTAGCCAATAATTAATAGGTAGTTATAAATTCAGTATTGATCAATGAAGCGGGGTACACCATGGATGGAATCACTAATCCACCGATTGACGAACTTCTAGACAAGAGCGGTTCTAAGTACAGTCTAGTTTTGTATGCTGCAAAGCGCGCTCGTCAGATCAACGCGTACTACTCTCAACTAGGAGAGGGACTACTTGAATATGTAGGGCCTCTAGTTGAAACACATGTGCACGAGAAGCCTCTTTCAATCGCCCTTCGCGAAATTAATGAGGGTCTTCTTACAATCGAAAACCTCGAGCCAACAGCTTAAAACCTTCCACATGTCACTAGTCGGCCGTGAAGTTGTACTCGGCGTTGGTGGCGGAATCGCAGCTTATAAATCCTGTGAACTGTTACGCCGTCTTCAGGATCGTGGCTATTCGATAACCGTTGTTCCAACTCCTTCATCCCTTAACTTTGTCGGGAAAGCAACATGGGAAGCTTTATCTGGACGGCCCGTAAACACACAGGTTTGGGAGAACGTCCATACCGTTCCTCACATTGCTTTGGCTGAATCGACGAATTTCTTTTTGATTGCACCTGCTACAGCTGATCTCATTGCTCGTCTTGCGGCCGGTCGTGCTGATGATCTCTTAACCAATTTAGTATTGGCTTCAGATGCGCCAAAGATGTTGGTACCTGCGATGCATCCATCGATGTGGCTTGATCCGGCAACAGTGTCAAATGTTGCAACACTGCGTTCACGTGGATTCTCGATTATGGACCCTGATGTGGGACGCCTTACTGGAAAAGATATAGGCCCAGGTCGCTTTCCTGACGTTCCAGCGATCATCGAAAGATTTGATGCCGTAACGGGCAATGTTCAGGATCTAAAAGGCAAACGCGTATTGGTTACTGCAGGCGGAACACGCGAGGCGATTGATCCGGTTCGCTTCATTGGAAATAAGTCTTCTGGCAAGCAGGGGATAGCCATTGCACTAGCTGCGCGCAATCGAGGCGCACAGGTGCATTTGATCGCAGCTAATTTCGTCACCTCTGGCCTAGAAGGAATAGAAGTCTCGATAGTTGAAAGTGCTGCAGATATGCACAAGGTGTTGTTAGCGCAATTTTCCACCTGTGACATCTTGATTATGAGCGCAGCCGTTGCCGATGCCAAACCGAAAAATTTCTCACTTGAGAAAATCAAGAAGGCTCTCTTGGGGAGTATTGAGTTAGAAGAGAATCCAGATCTACTAGCATCTGTAGCATTGATGAAGAAAGATCAAATAGTTATTGGATTTGCCGCTGAGACTAAGGACCATCTACAAGAGGCTCGCAGAAAGCTTGAGGCAAAGGGATTGGACCTGATCTATGTAAATGATGTTACAGGCGGGGCGATATTTGGCCAGGACGAAACTATGGGTACTATTCTCCTACGCAATGATGCGGATATAGCGGTCAAGGAAGTCTCCAAAGACGCTCTCGGAAATTTACTTCTTGATCAAGCCATCCGGCAGTTAGGTTAAATATGTCAAAGCGCCTTTTCACCTCTGAATCAGTAACCGAAGGACATCCAGACAAGATTGCAGATGCAATTTCAGATGCCGTTTTAGATTCTCTTTTATCTCAAGATAAAAAGAGCCGTGTAGCTGTTGAAACTCTCATTACAACTGGTCAAGTCCATGTTGCCGGTGAAGTCACAACTGATGGATATGCCGATGTAATGGGAATAGTTCGCGACACAGTTTTAAATATTGGATATGACTCTTCCGATAAAGGTTTTGATGGCAATAGTTGTGGTGTTTCAATATCGATTGGTCAGCAATCGCAGGATATTGCTCAAGGTGTCGATGATGCATACGAACACCGCGTCACATCGGCTATTGATCCTTTAGATCTGCAGGGTGCTGGTGATCAGGGTTTGATGTTTGGATATGCATGTGATGACACTAAAGAGCTTATGCCTCTGCCAATTTGGTTGGCCCATGCGCTTGCGCAGGAGTTAACAAAGGTTCGCAAATCTGGTGCTCTGCCTTACCTTCGCCCAGATGGAAAGACGCAGGTAACAATTGAGTATGACGGTGATCGGGCCATTGCAGTTAACACTGTTGTTATATCCAGCCAGCATGCAGAGGAAGTAGATGTTGTAAAGAAGTTAACGCCAGAGGTTATTGAGTATGTAATCAATCCAATCTTGGCGACAATTGATCTTCCAAAGTCTGACCTCCGCACATTCATTAACCCAACAGGACGCTTCGTTATTGGTGGGCCTATGGGAGATGCTGGTCTTACAGGTCGCAAAATCATCGTTGATACCTATGGCGGCATGGCTCGACATGGAGGGGGAGCATTTAGCGGTAAGGATCCATCAAAGGTGGATCGATCAGCTGCCTATGCGATGCGTTGGGTGGCAAAGAACGTTGTTGCTGCCGGTCTTGCGCGTCGTTGCGAAGTGCAAGTTGCTTATGCAATTGGAAAAGCACAACCTGTTGGTGTTTTTGTTGAAACATTTGGAACTGAGACGGTTCCTGTTGTCAAGATTCAAGATGCGGTACTTTCAGTTTTTGATCTTCGCCCAGCGGCGATTATTCGCGATTTAGATTTACTTCGTCCAATCTATTCACTCACAAGCGCTTATGGCCACTTCGGTCGTGAACTTCCTGAATTTGCATGGGAACGAACCGATCGCGTGTCTGCGCTTCAAAACGCAATCAAGTAGTCGGTGGCAACGCCGAGGCTCTTTCGATTAAAGGCTGAAGTTGCACAAGCATCTTCTGGGCCTAGAGCTTCGGTTTTGCCATTTGCACGTGTCAGAGTTGATACAGGAGTATTTCATTTAGATCAGCTCTATGACTATCAGATTCCTGAAAAGTTAAGTGATTTGATTCAAGTAGGCGTTCGGGTTCAACTACCATTTGGTGGCAGGGAAACAGAAGGCATCGTTGTTGAACGCGTTGCTGCCCCAGATAGAGCTGGCGACCTTAAGAGTATTTCTAGGGTCTTATCCTCCGTCCCGGTAGCGACACATCGAAGCTTGTCTTTAATTGATTCTGTTTCTGCGCACTATGCCTGCAATCCTTGGGATGTAATCCGTTCTGCAATTCCTCCACGTATTGCTTCGGTCGATAAGAGTTTTGCGGCAAGTCCTCGGGTTCAATCAGGTAACTCTCAATGCATAGCAGAGTTCCGAACACTCGCTCCATATATCGAAGCACATGATCAAATTGTCTCACTCGTTCGAAGCAATCGCGGTGCAGGCTCAGTTCTGGTAATTGCTCCCGATGAGGGTGATGTAGATCGAATCATTCGAGCTTTAAGCAAGCAAGACATTGACTCTCTCAAATTGACTGCAGCTATGCCTCGAGAAGAAAGATATCGCAACTACCTCAATGCAATGCACGGTGAAAGCAGCGTCATAGTGGGAACACGTAGCGCGATCTTTGCTCCGGTAAATAACTTGACCACCGTGATTGTTCATAAGGAGTCATCCCATGACCATTACGAGATTCGATCCCCTGGTTGGAACACTCGATCCGTTGCGCTAATGCGATGCAAGCAAGAGTCCTTGAAGCTAGTACTAACTGGTTTTTGTCCATCGATTGAGGTCTCTGAGCTGATCGATATGCGTGAAGTGAAGTATCTAAACTCGAAAGAATCAGTCAAGGTAAGAGCATTTACACCAAATGAGGGTGCTTTGCTGCCGGGGCGAATATTTGCAGAGATCAAAAGTGCATTGAAGATTGGACCTGTTTTGTTTATCGCCCCACGCAAGGGGTATGGAAATGCACTGTTGTGCGCCCACTGTAGGAATATAGCTGCGTGTAAGTGCGGGGGACGACTATCGGTGTTGGCAAAAAATAGAGCACCATCATGTGTTCATTGCGGAAAAGTTTTTCAAGGGTGGAAGTGCTCATTCTGTAATCGTGATAAACAGTATCTAGCAGGTCGAGGAATCGAGCGCGCAGCAGAGGAAATTTCACGAGCTTTCCCGAAATTTCCTGTGATCGTATCTGCAGGTGATGTCATCAAAAATCGAATAGATCCGAAACCCTCATTGGTTCTTGCAACGCCTGGTGCGCAACCTCAAGTAGAAGGTGGCTACGCCGGTGTGGTCATCTTGGATGGTCTTCGATTCTTTGCGCACACCGATTTGCGCACACAAGAGCGGGCTCGTGAACTCTTTTTTGAGAGCTCATCACTTATTTCGCAAATTGGAGCTGTACTGCTTGTTATCGATGATTCTCACCCAATTGTTTCAGCCATTGCGAGGTGGAATGTGGCACCACTAATTAAACGAGAGTTAAGTGAACGGGCTGATCTGCACCTGCCACCCTCTGTATTTTCAGCGGTTTTGGTCATGGATCGATCCGTTGGTATGCAGATTGTTAATGGATTGAAGAAAGCTTTAACTGATGGACGCATACCCCAATCCGCGAGCATTTATGGACCCACCGAGATTTCTAAGGGCCAGGTAAAAATAGTCATACATGCAGACAAGAAGGATGCACAGGCTTTAATAGGTGTTCTTCATGAACTGCAACGGCGAAGAAGCATTGCAAAGAAGGAACTCTTCACGCTTAGGGTTGAACCATATTCGCTGTAATCAATTGATAGACTAACGCTATGTCAATTCAAGAAATACGATTCTTCGGGGATCCGGTGCTAACCACTCCGGCTTCCCTGGTTGTCGATTTCGACAAAGAGTTGCGTGTACTGGTTCAGGATTTAACCGACACAATGATTGATGCGCCTGGAGCGGGCCTAGCAGCTCCGCAGATAGGCGTTTCATTGCGAGTGTTTGTGTGGGATGTCGATGAGGAGCTTGGCCATTTAATCAATCCAGTTTTGACTCTCAGTGAAGAGTTACAAGATGGCGAAGAAGGTTGTCTTTCCTTCCCAGAAATTCGATATCAAACACCTCGCTCTATGCGTGCCGTTGCTAAGGGTTTCAATATGTATGGGGAGCCAATCACAGTTGAAGGTTCAGAGTTTCTGGCACGGGCATTGCAGCATGAAACTGACCATCTAGATGGAATTCTTTTCATCGACAAACTCTTACCTGAGGATCGTAAATTAGCCATGAAAGAGATACGCGAGTCAGAGTGGTTTAATCTTGCGGCCGATCAAGGTAGAGCTATTCAAGTTAAGGATTCACCGCATACGATCTTCGGACGGATTTCTTAGTGCGTATCGGAGTAGCTGCTACTCCGGATGTAGCAATACCAACCTTAAATTGGTTACTGCACTCTGGACATGAAGTTTCGGTAATCATCACTCAACCAGATCGGCCAGCAGGCCGTGGTCGATTACTTCAGCAATCCGTTGTCGCCGATTGGGCTCAAGATCATCAGATATCAGTTTTAAAGCCTGAGATTCCGCATGAACTGCTCGGAAAGATAGAGCACCTAGACCTAGTGCTAACAATTGGGTATGGAGTGTTGCTTCCTGAAAGTATTTTATCCCTTCCAAAAAACGGTTTTCTCAATCTACATTTTTCATTACTTCCTTCATACAGGGGTGCTGCACCTGCTCAAAGAGCGCTGCACAGTGGAGAGGAAGTCACTGGGGTTACTGTTTTTCAACTAGATAAGGGCATGGATACAGGACCGATATTTGCCCAAGAATCAATTGCGATTGATCCGTCCTGGAGAAGTTTTGAATTACTGGGACAGTTGGCCGCACTTGGTCCTGAAGTTGTTAAGCGCTCTCTTGAAATGATTGAAAACGGAGAAAATTCTCATGCACAAGAAGGCGTTTCATCAAGTGCTCCAAAGATCACAAAAGCTGAGGCAAAAATTGATTTTAAGCATCACTCCACGCAAATTTCCAATGCCATTCGGGCATTTACATATGAGCCGGGGGCATGGACATTGTTGAAAGGTGAACCTTTCAAGATTTGTTCTGTAAAAGCCTCCGATGCAGTGGTTGGTAGTCCCGGCGCACTTTTGGTTCTTGATAAGTCAGTTTTTGTCGGTACTGGTTCAGGCGCCCTAGAGCTTTTAAGAGTGATCCCATCTGGCAAGAAGGAGATGGATGCAATTGATTGGGCACGAGGAGCTCGTTTGACCGGTGGTGAAATTTTTGGTTGAAGCTCGACGCAATACATTCAAGTCGCCCAAACCAGATGCGGCTCGTCTATTAGCCTTTGATCTATTGACAGAGGTGAATCGTAATGAGGGTTATTCCAACTTACTTTTGCCTCAGGCTTTAAACACCAGTGCGTTAGAAGATCGTGATCGTTCTTTAGTGACAGAGCTTCTATACGGAACAATCCGAATGCAAGGCAAACATGACTGGGTTTTGTCTCAAATCAGCGATCGGCCTTGGTCTGAAGTTGACCCTGGCATAGTAGATATCTGTCGACTAGGAGTTCATCAAATTCATGAAATGCGAATTCCTGATCACGCTGCAGTCGCGGCAACGGTCGAGGTTGCCAGAAAGAGAATCGGTGAATCAAAAGCTAGTTTTGTAAATGCCCTTCTGCGCAGTGTTACTCGAAAAGACATTGAAGAGTGGTTTTTGCCATTGCAGGCAATGACCGATCCTGTAGAGCGATTGGCGATCAGATACTCTCACCCCGAATGGATTGTTTCTGCTTATTACGATCTCTTGAAAAGTTGGGAAGAGGTCGAGGCAGCACTAAGGATTAATAATGAGGCGGCTACGCCAACTCTGGTCTCTTGGCCAGGATTTTCTACTCAACAAGACTTGATTGATATTGGGGGAGAGCCAACCGAGTTTTCTCCGTATGGAGCTCATTGGAAAGGTAATCCTGGCGCACTTGATTTAATCAAAACACGAAAAATTGGTGTGCAAGATGAAGGTTCACAACTTGTAGCTGACGTTTTTGCGCGCGCAGCTAGTGGCACTAGTTGGTTGGATCTTTGTGCGGGACCTGGTGGTAAAGCTGCCCTGCTGTCGAGTATCGCTCGTGGTCGAAGTATTCGCTTCACTGCAAATGAAACTTCCGCCGCTCGCGCAGAGCTTGTTAGCCAGGTTGTACATGGTGATCGTGTGCTGGTATCAGATGGACGAATGATTGGTTCTTCTTCGGAGAAATTTGATGCGATCTTGATTGATGCTCCATGTACGGGATTAGGAGCGTTGCGAAGGCGTCCAGAGGTGCGTTGGCGAAGAACATTGCAAGACTTGCGTGCATTAACCCAGTTGCAACGCGAACTAGTTGACTCTGCTATTGAAGCGTTGAATCCAGGGGGAGTTCTTGGGTATGCAACCTGTTCGCCTCATTTAGCTGAAACGAGCATTCAGATAGCAGATATCGGGAAGAAGCACTCCGACTTACAGCAGATTGTTGTCGATGAATATTTACCCCCATCCCTTCTTGGTGCTACACGAGATGGCGCTATGTCCTTGTGGACTCACAAACACGGTACTGATGCGATGTACCTAGCGCTGTTTCGAAAAGAGATTGGTTAAGATTTGCATATGAGCCGTGAAATTCGAATTACTCCCAGCATCTTAAATGCTGATTTTTCACAGTTGGATCAAGAGATCAAGAAGATTGCAGAAGTTTCTGATCTTCTACATTTAGATGTTATGGACGATGTTTTTGTTCCCAATTTCACCTTTGACTTTGAGGCTGCTTCTTCGATAATCAAGTCTTCTGTTTTGGCCGTTGATGCACATTTGATGGTTGCAGATGTGGATCAAATAGCTGTGCAGTATGCCGAACTCGGTTGTGCCTCGGTTACGATCCATGCCGAAGCAACATCGAACATTCCGCAGACCTTGAAAAATATTCGAAGGGCGGGAGCGCGATCAAGTTTGGGTATCAAGCCGAATACTGATGTTTTTGAATATAAGGCTGTAATTAATGATGTAGATATGTTTCTTATCATGACGGTTGAACCAGGCTTTGGGGGACAAAGCTTCATGGAGAACATGATGGACAAGGTTCGCCGTACCCGAGAAATGATCGGGGATCGTCCTATTTGGCTCCAGGTAGATGGTGGGATATCGATGAAGACTATTGAGATGGCACTTGATGCCGGAGCCGATACATTTGTAGTCGGCAGTGCGGTGTTTAACGCCCCAGATCCAGCCGCAATGATCGTCACATTGAGAGAGTTTGCAACTGCACGCGGGAACAAGTGACTCTCTAGTAAACTCACACCATGAAAACCTTTGAAACTCTATGGGCAGAGCTGAGCGAAAAAGCTTTAACTCGTCCAGATGGTTCCAGCACGGTGGAGGCACTTGATGCCGGAGTGCACAGCATCGGCAAGAAGATTCTTGAAGAAGCCGGTGAAGTGTGGCTTGCGGCAGAGCACGAGTCCGATGAAGCGTTGGCTGAAGAGATAAGTCAGCTGATTTATCACCTACAAACATTGATGCTTGCACGTGGACTGTCAATCAATGATGTTTATAAGTTTCTTTAGGAGAAATTGATGTTGCGAATAGCTGTACCCAATAAGGGATCTTTAGCTGAAAGCTCAATCCAAATTTTGAAAGAAGCTGGATATCGCCAACGTACTGATAGTCGTGACCTTGTGCTCATTGACAATGACAACAGCGTTGAATTTTATTATTTACGTCCGCGCGATATCGCTGTGTACGTAGGCTCGGGGGAGTTAGAAGCAGGCATTACCGGGCGAGATCTTCTGATTGACTCATCGGCAGAAGCCGATGAGATTTTGTCGTTGGATTTTGGTGGATCTACCTTCCGATTTGCCGCACCTGCGGATAAGAATTGGTCAGTACAAGATATAGCCGGTAAGCGCGTAGCAACTGCTTATCCTGGATTAGTTGAACACAGTCTTGCCACACTTGGGATTAAAGCCCAGATTGTTCGACTAGATGGTGCGGTCGAAAGTAGTGTTCGCTTGGGTGTTGCAGATGTAATCGCTGACGTTGTCAGTACTGGAAATACTTTGCGGCAGGCTGGTTTAAAAATTTTTGGCGAACCAATTTTGACAAGTGAGGCGATCGTAATCTCTCGCAGAAATACCGCGGTGCCTCCGGAATTAGAGATCCTCAGTCGTCGTTTACAAGGAGTAGTTACCGCAAGACGTTATGTTTTGCTCGACTACGACATTCCTAAGAACTTGGTTGAGAAAGCTTGTGCGATCACTCCTGGGCTTGAGTCACCAACAATTTCGCCTCTACAAAAACAGGATTGGGTTGCAGTGCGAGCCATGGTTTTGCGTAAAGAGACGAACCAGGTAATGGATGAACTGTGGGCACTTGGCGCACGAGGAATCCTAGTTACAGATATTCACGCCTGTCGATTGTAGTTTTACTGCAAGCCGATTAAATCGATTACTGAACGTAAAGAAGGTTCGGTAATAACAAGGTCAGCGGCTTCAACAACTATTTGCTTGGCATTAAAAGCAATGCTCAATCCAGCATCAGCCATCATGTCTAGATCATTTGCACCATCTCCAATAGCTACGGTGTTTGCCATTTCTACGCCACTGGTGGTGGCAAACTCATGCAGCGCAGTTGCTTTTGCCGCACGATCAATTACTGGACCAACCAGACCACCAGTTAGCAGGCCATTAGCAATTTCTAGCTTGTTAGCTTTGTAATACTTGATAGAAAGGGCTCGAATCATTGGTGCAATGATGTCAATGAATCCACCTGATACGAGAGCGACGCTGTGCCCTTTACTGTGGAGAGTAGCTACTAAATTTTCTGCGCCATCGGTAAGAGTGATCTCCTTTTGCACCTGAGTAATCAAGGACTCTGGAAGCCCTTTTAGGAG